>Ga0181563_10003545_pt1 | contig 14849 bp, 10 predicted proteins | sample 011ome_25_FD_133759 | JGI IMG/M metagenome (GOLD analysis project Ga0181563, IMG submission 133759) | Coastal salt marsh microbial communities from the Groves Creek Marsh, Skidaway Island, Georgia - 011512CT metaG (megahit assembly) | ecosystem: Environmental > Aquatic > Marine > Intertidal... | reverse complement strand
GCCGGCGAGGATGCTCCACATGCGCTTGGACGAGAGGCACCACTGGTGCGCGGCGAGGAGCGCGCCGCCGAAGAAGGTGGACGTGCCCGGGGGGACGGGCACCATGTCCACGACGATCATGACCGCCGCCAACGTCGCGAAGAAGTTCCAGTGCTTCCCGTACTCGTTTACCGGCACGTGCGTGCCCGCAGCGCCCGTGCTCCACGCGCGGAGCGCCGCGAGCGCCACCAGCGGGCCGATCCGTCTGGCCAGCCGCCGCGCGGCGCGCACCGGGCCGATGTCGGCGAAGAAGTCCTTCGCCGCGCGCCCGCCCCTCCTGCGGCTGACCAACGCGTTGGCGAACATGAACGACCCGGCGCCGACGTCCATCAGACCCACGCCTGTCGTCTCCGTCTTGCCGAACCGCCGCGGGAAAGCGGGGAAGTCCACCGCCAGGATCGCCACCGCCGTGGCGAGCGTCATGGAGGCGCGGTAGCACGTCAGGTACGGCCGCGACGCGCCGAAGCGCGTGACGTCCCCGAGCGGGCTCGGGACCGCATCCACGACGCTCGGCGTTCTGGGCGCCGCCTTCAGCGCGCGCCGCGCCACGAAGTGCCCAGCGAGGAAGTACGACAGCAGCGCGAGCGCGGCCAGCGCCGGCGGCGCGGCGCGCGGCGCGAACATCGCCCACGCCACGGGGAAGACGCAGAAGATCGCATCCTTGAGCACCACGTGCACGGCGTCCAGCGGGCGGCCTCGCGTGTCCGCGACGATCCCGCCGAACGTCACGCGCACACCCTTCATCACGTCCAGCGCACGGCGGATGAACACGCCCAGCGGCGCCGCGGCGACCACCGCCGAGACCTCCAAGAACGTCGTCCCCGCGTTCCCGGAGTGGAAAGCCTCCTTGCGCGCGCGCCGCGTCTCCGCGTCCTCGCTCGCGAACGCGGGGGGGACGGCGGCGCACGCCAGCGCCGCCACCAGCGCCGCGCGAGCGAGCGCGCGCCGCGTGGGGGGGGAATCGCGAGACCTCGAACGCGCCATGGCGCCTCACTACTGTTGGGCCGGGCCGTTTGGGCGATCGAGAACAACGGTTTCGCGGCAGAATCGGAAATCCAAGCCTTGAACTTCGTTGAACTTCAGACATCGGCTGGAGAAACCTGGCCGTGTATTTGGTCTCGAAAAAACCCTTGCGAATCCACCTCAGCATAGAAAAAATTTCCCGGGAGTTCAGACGCGAGGGGAAGCAGGGCTCTCGGGAGGTCCGACGCGTCGTGGTGCCGCATCACAACACGCGGCGCGCGCGCCTAGACGCACGCTCGTCGTCGTACACTCGTGGTCACTCGTGGAGTCGCGCGCTCGCGTTCCACGCCGTCGCATCGTCCTAGGAGTCGCGTCACCGGCACCGCCCGCTCGAGATTCGGTTTCGGGAAATTCCAAGACTCGAGCTTTTCGCGAGCCGCGGACGAGATGAGCACCAACGCCACGGCGGCGATTGCCAGCGCCCAGGGCGGCGGTAAAGCCGGCGTCGGGGGCAACGGGGTGTCTGATAGCGCGTCGGTTGCCAGGAGGTACGAACGGACGCTCGGAACCGCTGCACCCGCGCGACATGCGGGGTCCGACACCACGACGGGTTCTTTATCTGTCCGCTAACCGCCCGCTTCCTTTTGTGGTTTCTCCCCACCCGCAGGTTACAAAGCGAGCTCATGGGCCTGATGGTGCGTCCCGCGCGCGTCCCCGCGCATCCCGCAAGTGTCTCGGAGAAGTTCCCGGCGCTGGTGACCCCGCTTTCCCGCGGGAACCGCCCGCGACCGCCCCACGAGGTCCAATGCGTTTCTTTCAGGTTTTTGCCCCTCCCCTCTCGTCCCGACAGTCCCTGACAGAGCTTCGTTCCCCCGACCCCTTCCTCTCCCACCCACAGACCAAGGCGGACGCGGGCATCAGCGCGTTCCCCGACGGGGACAACATCTTCAACTGGGTCGGAACCATCGAGGGAGCCGCGGGAACGGTGCGTCTTGACCCCCCGCACAGCGCACGCCCCACCCGTCTCCTCCCCCTCTCGCGTGACACGACGTGACCGATCGACCTCGGGAAACACGTGTTCGGGATTTGTGTCTCGTCGCGACCCGAAAACGTTTTTCGGGTGGTTTTTTTGGCGGAGCCTCCGCCGTCTTCCGACCCTGACGCGACGCGTGTCCCTTTTCGGTCTTCCCCGAAATCCAGGTGTACGAGGGTCTGACGTACAAGCTGAGCCTGGCGTTCCCGAACGACTACCCGTTCAAGGCGCCGACGGTGAAGTTCGAGACGCCGTGCTTCCACCCCAACGTCGATCAGTTTGGGAACATCTGCCTCGACATCCTCAAGGAGAAGTGGTCCTCCGTGTACGACGTGCGCGCGGTGCTCCTTTCCATCCAGTCGCTGCTCGGGGAGCCCAACAACGCCTCGCCGCTCAACGCGCAGGCCGCGCAGCTCTGGGACAACCAGGAGGAGTATCAGAAAACGCTGCGCAAGCGATACGGCGAGGACACCAAGTGATTTCTTTTCTTCGCGCGGAGAGACGAAGGCGTCGAGAGAAGAGAAGCGAGACAAGACGCGGGGCGACGAGGATACCCATCCGGAAGTCGATCCCGCATAGCGCATACCTAGCTCGCGAGGAGAGGAACGGGAGAGGCCTTTCCCCAACAGTCTTGAACCTCACCCGGCGCCGCGAAGAGATGCGTCGGGAAGAAAAAGATGCGGACGAGATTCGCGCTACAATGAGTTGTCATATTCTTACACCGAGGTTCGATTCGACGCTCTTGCGTCACCGCGTCCGCGCCACCCCGCGGGGCGCCCACAGCTGGTCGGGGTCCCCCGCGCCCTGCTGCGCGAGCCCCGGCAACCCCCCCCGCGTTGTCGTTCGCAGCGTCGGCACGCTGGGCGCGTCCCCCCGCACGCACGACCTCCCGAATCGCCGCTGCAGGTCCCGCTGGGCATCCATCGAGCTGTCGAGGTTCTCCTGGTAACTCACCATCGGCGAGAGCACCATCATCTTTGGGAAGCTCTGCAGCACGTCGTAGTCCACCACCCCCCCCTGCAGCCTGTGCGTGAAGTCCGCGAACGCGCCTCTGTTGATCAGGTACGCCTCGGACGAGCGCAGGTCGCACCCCGACTGCGAGATTAGGCACGAATGCGCGCTCGTGCGCTCGCACGCGCACTGCTCCGGGCACGCCTCCGCGTGCGCCACGCCCCCCGCCGCGGCGGCTTCCTCCATCTGGTACGGGCGGTACCCGAACCGAAGGAAGTTCCAGCTCCACGCTTGTGCGGCATCCATCGGGGCGTGGGTATCGACCCCGTCGTTGCTCGACACAAGCGCCCGCGTCAAATCAGGGCGCACGAGCTGTCGCAGCCGCTCGAACTCGTCGTCGTCGAACGACACGGTGAAGTCGGAGCGAGCGTCGTCCTCGACGACGGCCACCACGTTGCGCCCGCGGAGCGCGGCGTGCGCCACAGCCACCGCGTGCGAGAAGGAGGCCCTGTGCCAGTGGTCCAGGTCCCCGTCCTTGACGCACTCGTCGATGATCTTCCCGTTCACCAGCAGCACCTTGCCGCGCCACGCGGAGGGCGCCACGATGCCGTCGCACTCCATGCACAGCATGTACACCGCATCCGCGAAGGACGCGAGCGTCGTGAAGGGAAGCGAGAAGCGGTCGCTGGAAGCCTCGCGGGGCACCGAGAACGCCCGGTCGCACTGCAAGTCGCCGAGCGGCGCGAGGCTCGGCCGGCCGGGCGCGTGGAACGCGACGCCGGACGCGCCCGCGACCGCGATCGTCGCCGCAACCGCCGCGGCGACCGCCGCGACGGTGGCGAGAACGCGCGCCACGCGGGAAACCACCGAGCCGCGAGTCCATCCCACGTCGCGGCGAGTCACGGGGAGCCCATCGTCCCCGCGCGTCCCGAACGACGACTTCGAGGGCGACGCACCCTCCTCCTCGCAACGAGCGGGGATGAGCAGGGAGGCGGCCTCCCCTGCCAGTCCCGGCGCGGGGCGGTCGCGCGCCATCGCCACTGAACATCCGCGAGGGTGTTGGCTTCTTGGGTTCGTTTCGAAGGTTCGGATGCGAAAACCTCCGCGTGCCAAGCGCCAGACCACAAGATGAACGAGAGAAAGTTGGAGCTCTGCGACGCAACCGACTGCCCCCACTTCAAGGGAGCGCGGGCGGCCGTGAGGGGAAGCGAACGGCGGAGCAGGCATGGGGGACGAACCCAAGCCGCGGCGCGCGTCGATGGACTTAGTCCGCGGGAAACCCGAGACGAACGTGATGCGGTCCGCGTCGTCGCGCGACGGTTTGCGCGGTAGATTCTCTCCCTCTTCGCCCGGCGTCGCCGCGGCGAGCGCCTTCACGAGCGCCAACGCCGCAACGCTCCGCGCTGAGGTTTCCGCGCACAGGCTGAACCACCAAGCGATGCGTGAGGTCCTGCGCGAGGTTTCCTCTTTGCCTCCCGAGTCGTCCGCGGACGCGGACGCGGAGGCGCGGCGCATCCTGCGCGACGCGGTGGCGTTGATGACTGTCGGGGAAAAGATGGTGATCGACGCGCGGCGCGGCGCGAGCAAGAGCTCGGGTGGTTCGACGCCGTCGCGGCAGGACTCGGGGTGTCTCTCCCTCACGCCCGCCTCCGAGCTGAGCGCGGCCGCGCGGGGGCTGCTGCGGCAGTACGACCCCTCGGGCTCGGGGGACCCCGAGTCGTTCCAGGACCAAGCCAGGCTCGCCGCCGCCGCGTACGACGCGATGGTGGTGCGCCGCGCCGCCGACAAGTTCCGCGCCGCGATGCCCCCCGCGCGGCGCACGCGGTCGCTCGGGACGCCGCGCGCGGCCAACCCCCCCCTTAGTAGCGCGCTCTTGCGTGACGAAAACGACGAGGAAACCCCGGCGCTCGTGGCTGTGCGCGCGGACATCGCGGCCGCGATCGCGTCCTGGGACGACTTCGACGCCATCGCGGTGGACGCGAAGCTCCGCGAGAGGCGCGGCGACGCCGGAGGCGGGCGACCAGAGGCGGGCGACGCCGGAGACCCGGTGTCTGGCGTGTTGGCGGAGACGGCGCTCGCGGCGATGGACCACCTCGATCTGTGGGTTTCGGTCCCGCAGATCGACCGCGGGACAGTCTCTGCGTTCCTGAGGCACCTCGAGCGCGAGTACGCGGCGCCGGACTACCACAGCGCCGTGCACGCGGCGGACGTCACGCAAGCCGCGGCGTTCGTGCTGGCGGGCGCCGGCGGCGGCTTGGCGTCGCGCGTCGAGCCGCGGGACGCGTTCTTGCTGCTCGTCGCGGCGGCTGCGCACGACGTGGGCCACCCCGGGTGCAACAACGCGTTCCTGACCGCCACGGAGGACCCCGCGGCGGTGCGCTGGAACGACGTGAGCGTCAACGAAAACGGACACCTGCACGCGTTGCTGCGCCTGACGCGCGAGCACGGCGTGCTCGACGGCTTCGCGGACGAAGAGCGCCGCGCGTGCAGAGCCACGCTGGGGAGACTCGTGCTGTCCACGGACATGGCGCACCACGCGAAGCTGCTGGAGGATTTCGTGGACGCGGCGACGGGCGCGATGGAGACGGCGTCCATGAACGCCGCGGCGATTGACGAGAACGGAAACGAAGAAGAAGAAGAGGCGTCCGTCGCGTCGTGGAGCGACCCGGTTTTGGCGCTGTGCTACGTGCTGCACTGCGCGGACATCTCCAACCCGGCGCGTCCGTGGCGCCTGGCGCGCGAGTGGGGTGCGCGCGTCTCCGAGGAGTTCTACAAGCAGGGCGACCGCGAGCGCGCGCTGGGCGTGCCGGTGGCGGCGCTCAACGACCGCTACGCCGCCGGCGCGACGAACGCGGCGGCGACGACGGCGGCGAACCAAATCGCCTTCGCGCGGTACGTCGTCGAGCCGACGCTGGAAGGCCTCATGACCATCGCGCCGGGCGCGGTTGAGGTGATGCTCGACCGCCTCAGGGAAAACACAGCCAAGTACGCGCGAGTGGTCGCGGGGGAAACGGTCGAATAGCATAGAAAACGTCGTATACTCTCTCGTAGCGCGCTCACGCCGCGCCTTCCTCTTTCTTTTCCTTCCCCGGGTGGTTGCGCACTTTGCGCACGCGCGTCTCGCCCGGGTCGAAACCCCCCTCCTCGGCGCCCCACACGGACCAACGCGGCGTGGGGAGCATGTACTGGTCGCTCGTGAACGGCTCGCCCGAGGCCACCAGCTCCTGGAACTTCTCGTAGTCGATCCACGTGTGCCACTTCCCGTCCACCAGGTACGGGTCCTTCCGCGCGAGCAGGATGCAACAGCTGTGCGCGTGCTCGCACGCCAAACCGTACTCGGCGGACCGCGGGGTCCCGCCGGTTTTCGGCTCGGGTTCATCCATCGTCGCGAGCTCCGTCGGCGTCGAAGTCGACGTCGACGCGGCGTCGCGCCCCGAGACCAAGTCGAGTCTCGCCGTGCACAGCGCCTCGCCGAACTTCTTGACGTCCTCGTGGTACGGCACGTTCTTCATCGTGAGGTTGGACGCGCCGCTGGTGGCGCCGCAGTAGGTCATGCCCTTGATCTCGATGAGGTCCGGCTTGCCGAGGTCGATGAGCTTGGCGTACTCCGCGGCGTCGGACGCGTTCCACCCAGCCACCAAGGTCAGGCGGTACACCGTGCGCTGGTTCTTGTCCCGGAGCGCGGTGAGCGACTTGACGAAGCGATCCTGCGCGTGGACACGCGGAAAGAGGAACCGTGAGACGTGAGACGTGAGCGACGGTCTCGCGCGGAGACGAGCGGTTCGCGACGCGTCGCGCGACGCGTCGCGAAAAGGGAAACCGGGCGTCGCGCTTTACGGTACGTGTGGTCGCCTATTATCCCGTGCGGGAAACGGACGTTCCCGCGCGGGATCTTCAGCCGACGTTCGTGTCGGCACCTCGCGGCAGTCGAGAGCCCATCGAAGGAGCAGTCGCTGTTTGACAAAGAGGCGCCCGGAGTTCGAGTCTGGCGTCGGCGACGAAAACGAAAAAAAAAAAACCGACGCGAGGTTCACGTACCCAGTAATCCCCGAACAGCGGTCGGTCGATAGCCTTGAGCGTCTCCGGCGTGGCCGCGTCCACGGAGACGTACAGCTGCGTGATGGCCGGTAAGTTGGTGATGGCGTCTGGGAACTGCGCGTTCGTGACCAGGAACGTGCTTATTCGCTTCGCGTGCAGCAGGGAGACGAACTTGTCGATCTCGGGGTACATGATGGGCTCGCCGACGAGCGACAGCGCGCAGTGTCTCGGGTCCATCCCCTCCGCCAACCGCTCGGGAAGGACACCGGGCACGCCCTTCATCTGCTTGATCATGCCCTTGTGCTCGGAGATGGCGCTCGTGACCAGCGTCTCGGCGTCGTCCATCTGCCACCGCCACTCGCGGCCCACCGGGTTGGTGTGGTGCCGCCAGCAGAACACGCACTTGTTGGCGCACGCGAGCGACGGCGTCGCCTCCATGCACCGGTGGCTCTCGATGCCGTAGAAGCTGTGCTTGTAGCACCCGCCGCGGCCGCGCAGCTGCGCCTTGGTCCAGCGGCACAGCTTCACACCGGAGTGCGACCCCAAAATCTTGTACCCCTGCTTCGTCAGCGCCGCACGAAGCTGAGGCGTCACCATCTCGCGGCGCTCGCCGCCGCCGCCGCCGCCGCCGATGTCCTCCATGTCCACGTCATCCTCGCTCCCCGCCTCCAAAGCCGCGTCGTCGTCGTCGCCGCGCTCGTCGCCGGATCCCTCCTCCTCCTCCGTGTCGTACGCGCGGCTCTCGGCAGACGCGGCCGACTCATCAGCCACCACGCTCGTCGGCGACCCCTCGTCTTTCCCGACTTTGGGGTCTCCCGACTTTGGCGTCGCTCCCTTCCTGACGCCGAAGCGCGGCGCGCCGTCGGGCGCGCCGCTCTTCTTCCGAGACTCGCCGCCAGCCGCCAGCCTCTCGCCGAGCCTGTCCGCCCACTCGTGGAACTGCTCCTCCATCCGCCCCGAGCTCTCGTCCCCGTCCGCGCGCCGCAGCACGCGCTCGCCCCCCAGCCTGGCGAGGGCCTGGTCCAGGCGGCGCGCGGCGGCGTTGAAGCGCGCGGCGCCGTACTCGCGGTTGCCGCACCCGAAGACGGCGAACTTGGTCTCCTTCAGATGCAGCGCGCCGAAGCGCTCGTCGCCCGCGCTCTCCTCGGCCCAGCGGCAGAGCCACCGCGCGTTCTCCGGCGCGACCGCGTTGCCCTCGGCGTCCTCGTACGTCGAGAGCAGCACCAGCGCGACGGGCGCGTGGACCAGGTCCTCGGGGTCGAAGTCGTTCGCGTCCGTCGTCGTCAACGCGACGCCGTGTCGCGTCCGCAGCGAGTGCGCCAGCTTGTGCGCCAGCCGACGCGCGGTGCCCGTCTGCGAGCCGAACAGGATCAGGCCGCTCGCCGGCGCGGCAGCCGGCTCGGCCGCGGGCAAGGCGGCCGACAGGTCGCGCGCGGCGGCGTCGAGCCCGGCGCGAGGTTTCGTCGCGCCCGCGCTCGGAAGCGCCGCGGCGCGAGCGGGCGCGGACGCATCGGTCTCGCCGCGCGACGCATCCGCGAGGCTGGAGTGTGTCCCTCCCATCGGTGCCGGTCACCCGCCTCGCGAGGATCCCCACCTGCCTTGCTCCGCGGCCGCGCACCGACGAAGTGGCTCACTCGTCCGCGCGCGTCGAGATGCCTGTGCCTAGACTGTCGCGCGCGTGCGCTTCTGTGCTCCTCGGAGGGACACGACGCGTAATGATGTCGCGTCGGGTTTTTCCTGGCGGCGGTGGTATATACGTCGTCGAGTCGTTCCTCCTTCCTCGGAGGAAGCGCCAAGGTCACCCTCGCCGCCTGTAAAACGCACCTTGAAAGCGAATTCTTTCAAATTCACCCAGGCTCGGCCATTCGCTCCACCTGAGAACGGTTTCAAATTGACCGGCAAGAGGCTTTTTAGCCAGGCCGGTTTTTCGAAAACAGGCAGCCTTTTTGGCGGCATCGGTCAACTCTCAGACGTCCGCGCGCGATCTGAGCCCCGCACTTCCCCGAACGACCCTTACGACCTTTCCCGGTCCGTAGACGGTCAGCCGGCACGATGAACATGGCGTCGCAAGACCTGATGGCGGGCGAGAGGCAGAGCGGACAGGATGTCCGCTCGTCCAACGGTGCGTGCCGAGGCATCTTCGCACCTCGTCCCTCTCGTCTGTCCCCGAAAAGCGCGATCGATCTGGGCGACAGATCGCGACGACCGACGGGTCAGGTCGATGGAGCGGCCGCGAACGGGGCGTCTTTTCGATCGAAAACGTAACTTGTTTCGCGGGTCCCCGTCCGGCGTCCCCTGGGACGCTACCGCCCCCGACTTGAGCCCCGTCAACCCCGCGACACGAGCTGATCTTTCTCCGCCCCTCTCTCGCGCCCTCTTTCCAACAGTCATGGCGGTCCAGGCGGTGGCGAACATCGTGAAGACCTCGCTCGGCCCCGTGGGCCTCGACAAGATGCTCGTGGACGACATCGGGGACGTCACGATCACCAACGACGGCGCCACGATTCTCAAGCTCCTGGAGGTGGAGCACCCCGCGGCGAAGGTGCGCGATCGCGATCGGAAAAACGTCCCTCGCACGTTCGGAAACGAGCGCGGCGTCGGTTTCTTTTCTTCTCTGTTCCCCGAATTTCTCGCGAGACGACCGAACGCGCGCGCCGCCGCCGACCGCGAACCACCTTCGCCGTCGCTCCGAAAACGTGCGTCTCGCGTCTGCGAGCCTCGCGTCTGCGAGCCTCGCGTCTGCGAGCCTCGCGTCTGTCACGCGCGACCCGTGAACTCACCGCGCGCACGTCTCTTCGACGCACTTTCGGAAAAAACCCGCAGATCCTGGTTGAGCTGGCGGAACTGCAGGACCGCGAGGTCGGCGACGGCACGACGTCGGTGGTGATCCTCGCCGCCGAGCTCTTGCGACGCGCCAACGACCTGGTGCGCAACAAGATTCACCCCACGTCCATCATCGGCGGCTACCGCCTCGCGATGCGCGAGAGCGTCAAGTTCCTGGAGTCGACGCTCGCGACGGACATCGCGACGCTCGGGACGGAGACCATCCTGAACTGCGCCAAGACGTCGATGTCCTCCAAGATCGTCGGCGCCGACGCCGACTTCTTCGGCAAGATGGTGGTGGACGCGGTGATGGCGGTGAAGACGTACAACGATTACGGTGACCCGCGGTACCCGATCAAGTCCATCAACGTGTTGAAGGCGCACGGCAAGTCCGTGAAGGAGTCGCGCGTGATTGACGGCTACGCGCTGAACCTGGGCAGAGCCGCGCAGGGCATGGTGAAGAGCGTGAAGAACGCGAAGGTGGCGTGCATCGACTTCAACCTGCAGAAGACGAAGATGCAGATGGGCGTGCAGGTGCTGGTCACGGACCCGCGCGAGCTGGAGCGCATCCGCCAGGAGGAGCTGAACATCACCGCCAGGCGCGTGAAGATGATGATCGACGCGGGCGCGAACGTGATTCTGTGCTCCAAGGGGATCGACGACATGGCGCTCAAGTACTTCGTGGAGGCGGGCGCCATCGCGTGCCGCCGCGTGCCCAAGGACGACCTGCGCCGCGTCGCCAAGGCGACGGGCGCGCAGATCTTGCTCACGCTCGCGGACATGGAGGGCGCCGAGACCTTCGACCCCGCCAGCCTGGGCACGTGCGGCGAGGTGTGCGAGGACCGCGTCTCAGACGACGACATGATCATCCTCAAGGGCTGCGCCAACACGCAGGCGTGCACGCTGTTGATCCGCGGCGCCAACGACTACATGCTCGATGAAGTCGACCGGTCGCTGCACGACGCGCTGTGCATCGTGAAGCGCGCGCTGGAGAGCGAGAAGGTGGTCGCGGGCGGCGGCGCCGTGGAGGCTGCGCTGTCGGTGTACCTCGAGACGCTCGCCACGACGCTCGGGTCGCGCGAGCAGCTCGCCATCGCCGAGTTCGCCGAGGCGCTCCTGGTGATCCCCAAGGTGCTCTCGGTGAACGCCGCGAAGGATTCCACGGAGCTCGTCGCGAAGCTGCGCGCGTACCACCACGCCGCGCAGACCAAGCCCGAGAAGAAACACCTCGCCGGCTACGGGCTGGACCTCGTGAAGGGGGAGCTGAAGGACAACCTGAACGACGGCGTGCTCGAGCCCGCGCTGTCCAAGGTGAAGTCCATTCAGTTCGCCACGGAAGCCGCGATCACCATCCTGCGCATCGACGACCTCATCAAGCTGCACCCCGAGGAGGGACAGCAGGGCATGTGATAAGGCCCGCGTGTGGTTTCCCAGACGCGGCGCGCGCGCGCGGAGCGAAAGGCGACGGGCGGGTGGATCCTCGGCGAGAGCGGCGAGACCGGGCGCTACGACGACTCGCGCGAGAGGCTACCATGGTATACGATTTTTTCGCGAGCGTCGTTGCTATCAAAATACGTCTTGTTCTGGCTACCATGGTACTGTACATGCGCTGAAGACGCGCACGACATCCTTCGCGGGTTCTTTCCCGACCTTTTCCCGCGCGGAGCCCCGCGCGACGGCGCGTCGCGCGGCGGCGGTTTCTTCTCTACGCGGAAGTCGCCGGACCGAGTACGGCGAGTACCTCGTCCCCTTTCGTTCGCGTCGCATCGGGATCGCGCGACCCGGAGACGCTTCGAACGCGACATTCCGCGGGCTAAATGGTTTGTGTGTGCTAGCAAACACCCTCCGTCTTTCGAAACATCCAAAAAATCGTTGTTTTGCCGAGCGCGGCGGCGGTTTTCTCAAACTCACGCCGCGGCACCCTCCACCGCCTCCTCGGCACCCTTTTCCCCCCCGCGCTCTCCCTTCTTGGCCTTCTTGGGAGAGGGCTCACCCGCGCCGTCGGTGGCGTCGCCGTCCCCTTTCCCCGCGGTCGCGTCGCCGTCCAGCGCCTTGATTTTCCCGGACAACATGGAGTTGTCCTTGTTCAGAGCCGCGCACGCCTCCTTCAGCCGGTCGAGCTCGGCGCGCAGGGTGACGTTCTCGGTGGAGAGCGCGTCGACGCGACCGCCCAGCTCCTCGCACTCCGCCTGCTTCCGGAGCCGCGACCGACGCGCAGACTCGCGGTTGGACTGCTTGCGCCGCTGGCGCTTCAGCTCGCGCTCGTCCATCCACACTTCGCCGGAACCGGCGTTCCCGTTGCCGGTCCCCGCCGAGCCGGCGGCGGGCGCCGCGGCACCGCCGTTCGCCGCCGCAGCCGCCGCCGCCGCCGCAGCCGCAGCCGCCGCGTGCTGCTGCTGCCAGAGCGCCGCGGCGTCGCCGCTGAAGCCGTTCGCGTCGGTCGCGCCAGCCTCCTTGCCGTCCGCGCCGGCAGCCGCCGCCGCGTAGTTGCCCTGCGGTGGAAGGGGGGGAGCGACGGGTCAGACGGCGGTCGCGCGGGAAACGCTCCACGAACAAAAAAAAATCGCGTCGTCTCTCGCGTCCCGATTCCAGGTTCCGTTCGTCTTCTTTTTTCAAGGGGGCGTTCGCGCGGAAGCGCGCGGAAAACGCGAGGGGCGCGTTCGCGGTCCGGGGAGGCGCGAGAGCGGGAGACGTACCATGTATCCCGGGTACATGACCTGGCCGGCGGTGCCGTAGGGGTTCATCATGGTCTGCGAGGGGGGCAAGGAAGTACGAGGTCAGCGCCGGTCGGGATAGAGCGCCCGCGGCGAGATCCGAGAAGTGGCAAAAACGAGTGGACCGGAGGGGTGATGAAGCACACGCGCGGTTGCGTACCTGAGGCCACATGGCGTACGGATTATGCGCCATCTGCTGTTGTTGTTGCTGCTGATTCTGCTGCTGCTGCTGCTGCTGCTGCTGCTGCTGCTGCTGCTGCTGCCCGTAGAATCCAGCTTGGGACTGAGGCGGGGCCTGGGAGGGAGCGAGCGGGTGGAGCGGGTCAGCGAGATTCCTCGAAGCGTCGGAGTATCGGTGTGTCTCGTCGTGGCGTTCGCGCGGCGCGCCAGCCTTGGAGCGCGGGGTTTCCTCGAGCGGCGGTGGTTTCGGGATGGAGGTACCCACCTGCATGAGTCTCCTGGGGCGCTTAGCTTTCAGACGCTCGGCGAAGACGCGGCCCTCGCTTCACCGGCGCTCCGAGCGGTCCCGCGAAAAGTCACGCGCGCGTCGCGTTTTCTTAAACTCGCGAACGCCTCGGCCGAACGCGCTTTGGCCCCTTCGCGCGTCGCGTGCGAGGCGCGCGACGGCGGCGATTGGGGTGCGGCGACGACGACCGGCCGATGCGGGCTGAAGTCCGCTCGGTTCGTCTCGTTGTGCCTCTCGCGGGGGCTCCCGACGCGGCTTTACGGCGAATTGCAAGCTCCCGGGAGAAGGCGAAAAAACGCGGGCCAAAGTTTCTGTGAGCCTCTTCTTCCCGAACGAAACGCCGCGAGCCACGCATCTAACCACTCGTCGCCACGCGATTGGCCGTGGGAAAAATCTGTCAAAGCGAGCGCGCGTATGAGCAAACAGTCTAAATCAGGTAAAAAAATTCCTAATGGACTCGCGAACGGAGACAGTTTCGACTGAGACGCCGATGAACCCCGTCGGAACGAAACGTGGCGATCGTTGTTGATCGAGCGCCACGCCACAGTTTTCGCTTTATCCGTCCCACGTAAAGTGACCCACCCACTTTCGCACTCTCGGCACATTCTCTTCGCGGCGGCAGGCACCATGTCTGCGTCGTGCGGCGCGATGAGCTGGCGTGCCACGCACGCCACGCCCGAGGGTTTGCGAGTAGATCCCAGGGGGGGGCGCGGCGCCTCCGCGCGCGGGGTCGGGCTGGTCGTGCGCGCCGGCCGCAGCCGCAGCAAGAAGAGCGCGTCGCCAATTGCGCGCAAAAAGGGGCGTAAGCCGAAAGGCGAGGGCGGCGCGGCGGTGCAGACGGCGCCCCTTCCCCCCAAGCACCCCTTGGCCGGCCCCATGGTCGAGGACGCGCCCAAACAGACGCTCGCGGAAATCCTGGCGCAGGACGTGCCCATGGAGATCATCAAGCCCCCCGTGAACCGCGACGCCGCGGGCGGCGGCGGCGGCCGCCGTTACGGCGAGAAGGAGGCGGTCGCGGCGTCCGGGAACTGGGCGGATGCGCTCGCAGACTTCCGCAGCGACAGCGCGGCGGCGGAGACCGCGCGCATCGAGCAGATGCGCGAGGTCCTGGAGGAGGAGGAGTCCTTCTTCGAGCTGGGCGACGGGAGCAACTTCGTGGGTTTCGGCGAGGGCGACGCCGCGAACGACGACGAGTGGGACGAAGACGAGGCGGAGAACGCCGAACGCGTCTCCGAGACCTCGACGGGTCTCGGCTCGATGAGCGCTTTGGAGAAGCGGTACAAGGAGGGTCAAGCGACCGGGGCGGTGGAGTTCGACCTGGGTGAGGCGCTGGACGACGACTGGGACGACGACAACGATGGCGTTGGAGCGACCCGCGATCGAGGCATCCCCTTCGAGATGCGGTGCTTCGACACCGCCAAGATCTTCGTCAAGGCGGGCGACGGCGGTCGCGGGATGGTGGCGTTTCGCCGCGAGGCCTTCGTCGCGCAGGGCGGGCCCTACGGCGGCAACGGCGGCAACGGCGGCGCGATCTTCTTCGAGGCGGACGAGAGCATCAACTCGCTCGTGGGCTTTCGAAAGAAGGTGCACCACCGCGCTGAGCCGGGGGGCAACGGCGGGGGCAAGCGCATGCAGGGCCAGAACGGCCGCGACCGCGTGGTGCTCGTGCCGCCGGGCACCGTGATCCGCGACTCGCGCACGGGAGAGACGCTGGCGGAGATGTTTGCGCACGGCCACCGCGAGATGGTGATCCCTGGCGGCCGCGGCGGCCGCGGCAACGCCAGCTTCAAGACCGCCAAGAACAAGGCGCCCCAGATCGCGG
>Ga0181563_10003518_pt1 | contig 14890 bp, 16 predicted proteins | sample 011ome_25_FD_133759 | JGI IMG/M metagenome (GOLD analysis project Ga0181563, IMG submission 133759) | Coastal salt marsh microbial communities from the Groves Creek Marsh, Skidaway Island, Georgia - 011512CT metaG (megahit assembly) | ecosystem: Environmental > Aquatic > Marine > Intertidal... | reverse complement strand
GTGTGCGGTGATGTTGCCCAATGACCCGACGGGGGCATACTCATGCGGGGCATTGGATCTCCGAATTACTTCTGCCCCTGCCTCGGCACTGATGAAGGCCCCGTTGCCATCCAACAATTTCAATGCGTTCCACTCCACCGGATTGTGCGAAGCAGTCAGGATGATGCCCCCATCTGCACCCTCTCCCATCACGGCCATCTCGACTGTCGGTGTCGTGGACAGCCCGAGGTCAATGACATCAATTCCCATCCCCATGAGGGTTCCTGTGACCAGGCGTTGCACCATGTCTCCAGAAGGCCTGGCATCCCGACCGACCACCACGACCGGACGAACGCCCTCCTCCGCCACTTTGCCTTCGAGAATCCAACTGCCGTATCCCTGGGTCGCCCGAACGATGTCGGGAGGTGTCAGATTGTCGTTCTCGGGCCCTCCAATGGTGCCCCTGAAACCCGAAATGCTGCGGATGAATGTCATGCCGCAAAAGTAATTCAGACCCCTGCCAACGATTACGAAATATCCGGTCAAGAAGGAGGTAAGCCCGCGGCCATGGCGCATCTTTGGAGCGATAGTGAAGGAATTTGAGTTGGATGTTCAAAACACCCCGACTCATTTTCTGCGACGCTACCCCAAGGGGCCTAGTTTTAGGGGAGATTGATGCACGACGAAGAACTCAACGATCAGGATGCACAGGAAATGGCTGGTATCGTAGACCGATACGAAGCCATGGTCTCCTCTGATGTCCACTCTTTCTTCGACCTGATGGAGCTGGAAGCCCTGATTGAGCACTACCTCCAAGAAGGACGACCGCGCCAGGCGCGAAACGTACTCAAATTCGCCAGCAGTCTCTACCCTGAAAGTTTGTCCCTTCAACTGAGGGAGGCGCAGCTGATGGCCGGAGCGGGAAACGCCAAGCACGCCATCCCGCGCCTGCGGAATTTGTTGGCTTTCGAGCCCACAAATGATGAAATCCATTTGACATTGGCGACCCTCTACTCTCAACTCGACCAACATCAGGAGGCCATCCACCATTACCGGCAGGCCCTTGATTTGGGAGATTCTGCCTTTCGGGGAGACCTCTTCATCGACATCGCGCTGGAATACGAAAACATCGGTCATTGGGAGCACGCGGTGGAGGTTTTGAAGGAGGCCCTTCTGGAGAATCCGGAGAACGAAACTGCCCTGCATGAATTGGGCTTTTGCTTCGAATCCATGGGGGGCACTTCTGCTGCTGTGGAAGCCTTCGAACAATTCGTTGACCGCCACCCGTACAGTTGCCCCGGTTGGTACAACCTTGGAAATGCCCTGCAGCGCTCGGGCAAGTTCCATCATGCCATCGAAGCATACGAATACGCCCTGGTCATCGACGAGGGATTCAGCCCTGCGCTGCTTCAAAAAGCATCCGCATTGACCATGATGGAAGACTACCGACAAGCATTGGAATGTTACCGGGAGTCCATTCTGCTCGACGCACCCCAAGCGAACATCTACACCCTCATGGGAGAGTGCAAGGAGCGCATGGAGGAATTGACCGACGCCGAAGAATATTACCGCTGTGCGTTGGAACTTGACGGAGACTTTGCTGACGCCCACGTGGGGCTGGGCGTGGTGGCTGAGATGCGAAAAGATTTCAGCGGAAGCCTCAAGCACTTCGAGAGGGCCATGGAGCTCGAGCCCATGAATGTCGAGTTCCACATTCTGCTCGGCGGAATCCTGAAGAAGATTGGAATGTTCGACGAGGCTGGTTTGATCTATGGAAATGCCCTGAGACTGGAGCCGGACAACCTCGAAGTCTTCCTGGAAGCAGCCGACAACTTCCAACGCGATGCGCGGTTTGATGAGGCCCTGGAATTGCTGGGATCCATACCTCCTGAGTCCCATTCAGATCCCATGGTGACCTGCCGAACCTTCATCTCCCTCTATTCACTGGGCCGCACCAAACAAGCCTATGCCTTGTTGGACGAAGCACTGGAGCGAATCCCCGACCTGTGCATGACCTTGAATGGAGTTTTTCCCGGCATTGAACAAGATGCCGAATTCAGCCTGCGCGTCCTGAACGCTCCGAAAAAACCATGAACTTTCCTCTTCCCCACATGCCCGAGCGGACCACCCGTCCTCGGGCGAACGGTATTACTATGGTCATGGACAAAGGCTTGAGCCTGCGTCAAGCTGAAGACCTCATTTCCACAGCCGCAGACAAGATCGACTACTTGAAACTCGGCTTTGGCACCAGTTTGTTTACTCCCCAACTCGCCGAGAAAGTGAAACTGTACCGCGATGCCGGTATGGATGTTTATTGCGGGGGAACACTTTTCGAGGCCTTCCTTGTCCGAAATTGTTTGGATGACTATTTGAAGTTCATCGACAGTGTTGGCATTGGCTGTCTTGAGATCAGCGACGGGTCCATGGTGATCGACCACGATCACAAGTGTGAATTGATTCAGCGGCTTTCGAAGGACTTCAAAGTCCTATCCGAAGTAGGCTCCAAAGAAGAAGGCATCTTGATCTCCCCTGCCAAGTGGATTCGTATGATGCGCAACGAATTGGATGCCGGCTCTTTGAAAGTCATTGCCGAAGCCCGGGAAAGCGGAACCGTCGGCATCTACCGTCCGAATGGCTCGGCCCATACACAGCTCATCCGCAAAATTCTGACCAACGTGGCACTGGAGGACATCCTTTGGGAGGCACCCAAAAAGCCACAACAGGTCTGGTTCATCAAGCAGTTTGGGGCGAACGTCAATCTGGGCAACATCGGACCGGCTGATATCATCCCACTGGAATGCCTGAGGGTGGGCCTGCGCGGGGACACTTTTTTCCATTTCCTTCCGGAAGAGTTGAAGGCGGACGTCCAACCTGAAGGTGCGCAGGCATGAAGGAAATCGATGTCCATCAACTGCTGTCGTGGCGAGAGGAATCCAAGGCCCATCAGCTCATCGACATTCGAGAAGATTATGAATTCGAAGCGGGCAACTTGGGCGGCGTTCACATTCCCATGGGACAGATCTTCGAACGCCATTCAGAATTGAACCGCGACATTCCCGTCGTTTTGCAATGCCGATCAGGTGGACGCTCTGCTGCCGTTCTGACTGCGCTCGAGGATCGCTACGGCATGGACAATCTGTACAACCTGACAGGAGGCGCCCAAGCTTGGGCTACAGAAGTGGATCCTTCGATGGAAGTTGCCTGAGATGGCGTCCCGAGACACCAGAGGTTGGTTGGCGCTGGGCATACGGGGTATGGCCATGGGGGCAGCTGATCTTGTGCCTGGCGTCAGCGGAGGCACGGTCGCTTTCATTGCGGGCATTTATGAGGAGTTGCTGGACACGTTGGGGGGACTGGGGTGGCCTACCGTTGCCTCCCTTTTTTCTGTCGGTCCTGTAGAAACCTGGAAGCGGTTCAATCTGGGATTTCTGGCGGCACTGGTCCTGGGCATTGGCACTTCGGTGCTGTTGCTTGCAGGCGCCCTCCACCACCTACTCGCCGAACATCCTGTTCTGTTGTGGGCCTTTTTCTTCGGCTTGGTGGCGGCCAGCGTCCCTTTGATGCTCAGCGATGTCCCGCGCAAGGCTTGGGATGGCGTGACGGCCTGCTTTCTCGCCTTGGGGGCTGCCCTTGCTTGGTGGTTGACGGGGCTTCCTCCTTTGATGCAAGGAGACCACCCGCTGTTTCTCTTCGGTGCAGGTGTCATCGCCATCTGCGCCATGATCCTTCCTGGCATCAGCGGCTCCTTCATTCTGGTCATTTTGGGGGCATATTCGGCCGTCATAGGTGCCCTCAAGTCTTTGGATGTGCTCCGCATCGTCGCCTTTGCGGGCGGCGCACTGACGGGCTTGCTTGGCTTTTCAAAAGGGTTGGGCTGGGTATTTCGCCGGCACCGTCAATGGGCTGTGGCACTGCTCAGCGGCTTTCTCTTGGGTTCTTTGCGCAAGCTTTGGCCGTGGAAGAAAAATGTGCGCGAGCTGTTTGTGCATTCTGACGGCCGCATTGAGTACCTCCAAGACAACGTAGTCCCTTCGCTTCACGGACATCCGCAGATGGCTTGGGCCATAGGGTGCATGGTTGCCGGCGCCCTTTTGGTCACCGGGCTCGCCTTCCTGGCGAACACGGGAAAAACCAGCGAAGACAACCCAAACGCCGCCTAGATGCGACGGTTTGGATTGATGGGTCACCCGGTTGGCCACAGTTGGTCGCAGCTTTATTTCGAAGAGAAATGGAACCGCGAAGGGATTTCAGATTGTGTCTATGAACTTCATGACCTGCCGTCCGTGGAGGGGGTGCAGGCCCTCTGGGACCAAGGGAATTGGTGCGGAATGAATGTCACGGTGCCACACAAGCAGTCCATCATTCCCTTTCTCGACGCCCTTTCAGACAAAGCCCATGCGATTGGTGCGGTCAATGCCATTGAATTCACTCCTCATGGGCGCATTGGGCACAACACGGACGCCATCGGCTTCCAGCGCGCCATTGCCCCATACCTGAAAGGACACCACCACCGTGCCCTGGTTCTGGGTACCGGGGGCTCGGCTGCAGCCGTCTGCCATGTACTCCGCGAAATTGGCCTCGACGTGACCCGGGTCAGTCGCAACCCTTCCGCACCGGATACAATGGGGTATTCAGACATTCGGAAGGAGGGAATCAAGGCCACACCTGTCATGGTGAATTGCACACCCGTCGGCATGCATCCGGGCGAACATGCGATGCCGCCTTTGGATGACGCCCTTGACGGATTGGGACCGGAACATCTGGTGATCGATTTGATCTACAATCCTCGTGAAACCCGGCTGCTTTCCCATGCTTCTTCGCTGGGAGCCAAAACATTGGACGGTCTTTCCATGTTACACCATCAAGCGGACGCCGCCTGGGAAATCTGGAGCGGGGCTGCTGCCTCAACGTGAACGGCATTCTCCGACTCCTCGACCGCACAGCCGACTGCATCCTCAGTCCTTCCGCCCGCAAGGCTGTAGAGCATGCTTTGGTCCAATTGGCATTGGGGCTTTTTCTGTTGCATTTGCTGCTTTATCTCGTTCACGAGGCTGGCTGGCTCCCCTTTCCCATGCCGGAGGAACTCTTCGGACACCCCCTGCACGTTTTGTACACGCCCTTCTCGGCCATTCTCGTGGCCGAGGTGTATCTGCTCGTCTATCATCTCCCTTCCTCCTTTGCCCGCTCCATGGGCAAGCAACTGGAAATCGTCTCACTCATCGAGATCCGTTCGGTGTTCAGAGACCTGTCGGTGTTGCAGGAAGCAGGCACGAACGGAAGGATATGGCCATGGAATGACCCCTTCTTTCCACACATTGTGGGCGCCGTGCTACTGGGAGCGTCGCTGGTGGCATTCTACCGCATTCTGCCCAGGCGACTGGCCCGTCTCGAAGAACAGGAACTTGCGCGTTTCATCCGTTTCAAGCGGCACGTTGCTGCCTTATTGGGCCTGGCCCTCGCCGCCATCGCATTCTGGAGTTTTGGTCATTGGCTCATGGACATGGTGGACCATGCAAGCGGAGGAACCGGCAGCCCCATGGATCCCAATGCCATCTTCTACCAAGATTTCTTCACGGTCCTCATTTTCGTCGATGTCATCCTGCTGGTAACATCCTTGCGCTACCTCTCTTCCTTCGGGCTGATCCTACGCAATTCGGGCTTTGTGATCGCTACCATCATACTTCGTCTTTCATTCGGCATGGAAGCTTGGAGCGCAGTGGCACATGAAGTACTCGCGGCGATGTTGGCTTTGGTATTGCTGCTGTTGCAAGCGGGGCTGCAATGGGGGCATCGACGCTTCGGACCAGAAGAAATGGGGCCCGCTCAAATGGAATAGGTGTATTTCCACCTTGGTTGCCGAATTTCGATGGCGATGAAGGACGCCCTCTCCCCCACGGAACGCGCCGGTCGTTGGGACCGACTCGAATACATGTCGCCCCAGGAAATCGCACAGGCCATGTCGGTCTGTGATCGGGAAGCAGTGGAAGCAGTGGAACGACTGACCGGAGAGATTGGAAAGGTCATCGGCGTGGCATTGGATCGCGTGACCCAAGGTGGAAGGGTATTCTACCTCGGTGCGGGGACCAGCGGAAGATTGGGCATCCTGGATGCCAGTGAGATCCCTCCGACTTTCGGGGTCAGCGGGCGTTTCATCGGCCTCATCGCCGGCGGTGACGGGGCCATCCGCCAAGCCGTTGAAGGTGCCGAGGACGATGTGGAAGGCGGCATTCGCGACCTGAGGTCACATGGCGCAACCGCCCATGATGTGGTGGTTGGCATCGCCGCGAGCGGACGCACGCCCTATGTCGTGGGCGCCCTCCAATGGGCAAGGAAAGAGGGCATGTTGACCGTGGCGATCACATCGAATCCACAAGGAGCGGTTGTCGGAGCGGCAGAGCACGCATTGGTCGCCGAAACAGGACCTGAATTCGTCACTGGCAGCACCCGTCTGAAAGCGGGAACCGCACAGAAGCTCATCCTCAACCAGATATCCACTGGCATCATGATCGGCAGCGGCCACGTTCAAGGCAACCGCATGGTCGATATGCAACTGGCCAACGCCAAGCTTGTGGAGCGCGGAAGCCGCATGGTGGCCGACGCCTTGGACCTGCCCATGGACCGGGCGCGGCAATTGCTGACCGAGGCGGGGTCCGTACGAAAGGCCATTGATACTTTTGCATCGCGCGGGTAACGCAGGACATGCACGACATCGAGCCCTTTTACAATTGGCGGAACTTCTACGTAGCCAGTGAAGATGAGCGGTCACCCTTCCACGAGAGGGTGTACAGCGAAACGCACTATACCGAGCGCATCTACAACCACTTCATCCACCCCCAGTGGGACAACATTGGGAGCACCACGCTTTTCGCCAAAATCTTGTTCGCGGATTACGAGGAGCGGTTTGCCATTCTGGAGTTCATCGGAGAATGGAACGACACCCTCTTCAATGACATCATGACGCTGAAGCGCAATGTCATAGAGCCTTTGCAGGACCAGGGCATCGAGCGGTTCATCCTCATCGGGGAGAACGTGCTGAACTTTCACTCGGACGACGACTGCTACTACGAAGAGTGGTTCGACGAGGTCACGGAAAGGGACGGTTGGATTGCCCTGCTCAACTTCCGCCAGCACGTGGTCGACGAGCTGATTGCTGCCGATCTGGACCAATACTTCGTTCTGGGAGGGGAACTACAAGAGATGGGATGGCGCACATTCAGCCCTCCACAACTCTACCGCCGGATCGACGACTGTGTCATGCACCGAATCGGCCAGATAGGTTGAACGCAGGTCAAGCCCCGCCCCGGGCGACCGACATCACGTACAGCATCTCGCGTGCGATGTCCGCGCACCGCTCGTCGTAGACTTCCCGCTCGTTTTCCTCTCCATCCGCGACTTTGGGATCCACATAGGGAAGCGCGAATCGGGCCGTGGAACCATAGACAATGGGACAGCCCCGATCGGCATCCGAACAGGTCATGATGGCGCCAAATCCCACACCGTCCAAAGCGGGAACGTCATCGTATTTCTTGGAATAACAGATCAAAGGGTCGCTTCCTTCTCGGTAATGGACAGCATACTTCGGGTTGTCACTGATGGCCGAAGGGTGGATGTCCAACCCGGACCGGCGCAAAGCCCCCACTGCGCGTTCGTTGAAGGCGGTGACCTCCGTCCCTCCACTGTACGCTTTCACGACAGAGTCCATGCCGAAGTGATGCGCTGCCACAGTGGCCCACACCTGACCGAATTGGCTTCTGCGGCTGTTATGGGTGCAGATGAAGTTCAAGCGGACCAGGCCCGTATCGGCTGATTCCGCGATGAAATCAGCGAGGGCATCCAGCTCCTCCCTGCGGGTTGATGCAATGGCGTCAAACTCAGATGTTCTGCTCTCGATGTAGCGCGCCAGGGGAACCCAGGGGTCTGCCTGCGTTTGGGGCTCTGCGTCTTGTTGGCTCATGGAAGCATCATCGCTACCACACCCGATCGCCATGAAGGCGAAAAGCAGCGTGGCGAAAAAAGGCCGGTTGAACATGATGCCAAAAGTACTTCGAGACGCTGCTCATCGTGCCATTTTCCAACCCGAATGTCACGGCTAACTTCGAACCATGTCAACGAATCTTGACGGCAAAAACCCGCAGTCTGGTGCAGGCTCGCTCCACCCCGAGCTCACGGCCGATGGTTCCATGACACTGCAGTCCCAGCGGTTCAATCAAGCCTATCACAGCCGACACGGAGCACGGACCGAATCCCTCCATGTCTTCCTCGGCGCAGGGTGGAAACACCGGATGGACCGAATGGCCCCCACTGCCCCTCTTCGCATTCTGGAAATGGGATTGGGCACGGGACTGAATGCCCTGTTGACCCTCGCGGAATGGCGGTCCCTTCCTACAGGACGTCGCCCTGCCATGACCTATGTGGCATTGGAACCCTACCCCGTACCACCGGAAGTGCTCAGTAAGTTGAATGCCGCGCAGGATGCGGGAGTGCCGCCCGAAGATGTGGATGCCTTGCACGCCCGCCCTGACGCAGTGCGACACGACGTCCGCTGGGCAGAGGACGCCCGCCTCATCCGGTTGCGGCAAACCTGGCAGGAATTTGCACCCTCTGCAGACCAGCCATTCGACCTCATTTACTTCGACGCATTTGCTCCGGACAGCCAACCCGAGTTGTGGACAGCGGAGCGTTTTCGGGAGGCGCATGATCTGTTGGCCCCGGAAGGGGTGCTCGTGACCTATTGCTCGAAAGGAGACGTCAGAAGGTCCATGGAGGCTGCGGGGTTGCATGTGGAGAAGCTGCCCGGCCCCCCGGGCAAGCGGGAGATGTTGAGGGCCACCCGACCGGATGCCGAAAGGGTCGCTCCCCGAAGGTTCAATGTGCGGGTCTACTTCTTTCTCCTATCCGAGGGAAGGGATGGGGTCAAAAGAGAGGTGTTGTTGAGCGACGAGATCCTGGCAGGAAAGCACTGTACGAAGTGGCCCGGAGGGGGACTCGAATTCGGTGAAGGCCCTCGCGATTGTGCCCTGCGGGAGGCAAAGGAGGAATTGGGCCAGGACATCGAACTGGGCCCCCTCGTGCATGCCACAGGTGGGTTTGTACGGTCGGCTTGGCGACCTGAAGAGCAGGTGCTGTGCCACTACTATGTCGCCCGGTTGAAAGGGCCCATTGCCTTCAGGGTGACCGAAGCACCTTTCGATTTTGAAGACGGCAGTGCCCAGTCTTTTAGATGGGTGCCCGTGGACGGCTTCGACCCTCAGCAATTGACCTTTGCCACCGACCGAGAGGCCGCTGTGGCACTGAAGGGAGCCCATGGGCTCAGCGAATGGGATCCAGGGCACCATTGACCCCCATCCCGAACAAGGCGAAGTCGTAACGCACGGGGTCGGATGGGTCCAACCACCGCAAGGCCTGGGTGACTTCCTCCACCGCGCGCCAATCGTTGGCCGTGCGCTTCAAGAGCCCCAAAGCGCGTGAAACGCCGGCCGTATGCACGTCGAGTGGCAAACGCAATGCGGCGGAATCCATGCCCGACCACAGCCCGAAATCCACACCGCGATGATTCGACCGAACCATCCAGCGGAGGTACATGCAGAGACGCTTTGCCGCGCTCCCCTTCGCTGGATCGGCGACATGCTTGACGGTCCGGTCCGGTGCCTCATCCGCGAAAAAGCGCGCTTTGAATCGGTTCAATGCCCAGCCAAGGTCAGGTACCCCAGGACACTGTTCCGTGTCCGGCGCTGAGGCCAAGGCAGCGGCAAATGCCCCCTGCAGGCCCCCATCCCGCTCCAGCGATTTCAAGCATCGAACAAAACGCTTCGCATCCTCCGCCTGAAACGTTCGATGAACGAATCCGTCCATGACCTTGAGATCCCTGGGGCCAGCGTTTCGGATGAATTCGGCCGGAGCGCCGTCCATGCGGGCCATCAGGTCATCGCATGAACGCAAGATGCTCTTTCGGTTTCCCCAGGCCAGCGTAGCAGCCAGGAATCCAGCGATGGCGATGTCTTCCGGATCGCTGAACCGGTGCGGGATTCCCAATGGATCGGCTTCCAGAAAATCGGGGCGTTCGTAGCGATCTGCTGCCTCGTCGAGCATCTCGCGCCAAGCCGCCAGTCGAGCCGGCGAAGGGCGACGTCTGTGCAACGGTTGACGGCGACGGGAGGAAGAAGAGGATTCGGCCACGGTTGGGCGCTAAATTCGCACGCAGATGCAGTTTGTCCACCCCGAGGTCCTTTGGGCGCTTTCAGCGCTGACCATACCGGTGCTGGTACATCTGTTCAGCTTCCGGCGCCACCGCAAGGTGGCCTTTTCTCAGACCGCCTTCCTCAAGGAAGTGCGGATGGAATCTCGGTCGCGGAACCGAATCCGGAATTGGCTGGTACTTCTGATGCGTCTCTTGGCCGTTGCCTGCATCATCCTCGCTTTCGCCGAGCCCATGCGACAGAGCGAAACCGGTGGCCAACAGGACGGTCAGAAAAGGGTCTCCCTTTACATCGACACCAGTCCTTCCATGGAGCTGGAGGGGCGAAACGGGCCCATGCTGGATGCAGCCCGGAACGGTGCCCTGGCATTGGTGGAGTCCCATGCGGCCTCCGACCGGTTCCACGTGGTAACCTCCTCTTTTGACCCCGGTGACCGCAAATGGCTCAACAAGGATGAAGCGATCGACCGCCTGTCTCGCCTTCAACCTGGCAATGCAGCACCTGTGATTCAGGATGTATTGCTGCATCAACAGTCCATGCTCTCCGAGGAAGGAGATCCCAAATCCTCGAAACACGCCTACCTGTTCACGGACCTGCAGGCTTCAAGTCACGTGCTGCAAGGGGCGTCCGATGGCATAGCTGATTCCTCGATCAGCGTTCGGTTCATTACCCAGCAGCCCCAACCTCAGGTGAACGTGCGCATTGATTCGGTATGGTTCGACACCCCCATGCGACTTGTGGGCCGAAGCGAGGTTCTGCACGTGCGGATTTCCCACGACGCCCGGAGCCCCGTGGACGATCTGCCATTGGGTTTGAACATCAACGGAAGAAAGGCTGCCATTGGGTCATTTCGCGTAACACCGGGGTTGCATACAGATACGGTCCTGCGCTTTCGGCACGAGAAAAGTGGCCCTGTTCACGCCGTGGTTTCCACTTCGGATGCCCCGGTCACGTTTGATGACCGCTTCCATTTCGGGTATACCGTGGATGAGCATGTGGATGTATTGCTGGTCCAAGGCCGATCCGCTTCTCCCCTCGAGCAGGTGGCGCTCGGCAGGCTGTTCGGTGATGCCTCCCTTCACAATGTGACCTTCATGGAGGCGACGGCACTGGATTACAGCGCATTGGAAACGGCCGACCTGATTGTCCTGCAAGGAGTAGAGAATCCCTCGAATGGTTTGATTGCATCGCTTCTTCTGGGGGTCGAGGGGGGGAAAAGCCTCCTGATGCTTCCCCCCGCAGAAAATGCGGGGCCTGGATGGAACGAGTTGCTCCTGGGATTGGGAGCGAACGGCCTGGGTGCGTGGCGAGAAGCTCCAGACCCGGTGCGCTTGGGCACTTTGCATTCTGATCACCCCTTGTTTGAAGGGGTTTTCGCCCGTTCACCCCGCCGGGTGGACCTTCCTTCAGTCAGGGGCTGGTACTCCCGCTCTCGAAAGGGTTCACTCGAGCGGAATCTGCTCTCTTTCTCGGACGATCAACCCTTTCTTACCACCGGGTTGAGTGGACTGGGGCGTTACCACTTCTGCGCCGGCCCGCTGGATGCAGAATGGTCCAACCTCGCCCAGCACGCCCTGCTGGTGCCGATTGCACTCCGGATGGCGGAGACAAGCCGCACCAGCGGCTTGCGGCAATTCACCGCAGGAGAAAAGACGACATTCCTTGTGCAAGGATTGCAACGTTCCCCAGAGACCCAGCTCTCGTTGGCGCCCGAGGGAAATGCCACGGAGGAGCGGTCGCTCCTCGAATCCATTGCGGTCCCTGGTGGACTGGAAGTCTCCTTGCCCAACCGGGTGCTGCCCCCAGGCAACTATGTGCTCGAGCAAAAGACCTCCCTTTCTGGTGGGATGGACACCACTTCGGTCATTCTAACGCTGGGCATCAATCCCTCCCGAGAAGAAAGCGAATTGGCCACCTGGGACCCTCAGGACTGGAAGCAAGCGCTCATTACAGAAGGTTGGCGCAACAGCGAAGTGATCTCTGCTGATGTCGAGGAACTCGTAGAGGAAGTCGAAGTCTTGGAGGCAGGCCAGCCCTTGTGGCTCACGCTCATCATTTTGGCTTTGTTATTCTTGATTTTGGAAATGGTTCTGCTCAAGCGCACTTCCGCCATGCGGAAGACGGAATCAACCGGCTGAAACGCCTTTGATCATCGCAAGACCCTGCACGAAGAATATGATCCGACTCCGCAACCCCAAACTCCTCCAACCGGGTGATCACCTTCACGGAAAAGCCGTGGACTTGGTCATCCAGGACGGCACCGTCCAATCGCTGCAGCCCGCCTCCGACCGCCCGTTGGCAGAAGGCGATATAGACCTCAAAGGCGCTTGGATTTCTGCAGGGTGGTGGGATGGCCAAGTCGACTTTCGAGACCCTGGAATGGAGCGTGCCGAAGGCCTACTTGGGGGTCTTAGAGCTTCTGCACAAGGTGGATTCACAAGGGTCGCCCCGGTTTCTTCGACCCATCCTTGCCGAGACCAGCCTTCTGAAATCAGCTCGCTGATTCATCGGTCCGCGAACATGGAGTGCGGTGTGATTCCCATTGCGGCATTGAGCATGGGGCGAAAAGGCACACAGCTCTCCGAAGCGTTCGCCTTGAAAGAAGCGGGTGCCCGCGCCTTCTCTGACGACTCACCCATCGACCGACCCGAGTTGCTCAGAAGAGCGCTCGAATACCACCAGCCTTCTGGACTGCCTGTTTTCTCAGATGCCCACGACCCCCATTTTCAACCGGACGGGGTGATGCATGAAGGCGCCATGAGCATTGCACTTGGATTGCAAGGGAACTCAGGGGAATCAGAATTGCTTAGGGTCAACCGGGACCTCGACATCCTTCGCTACACGGGAGGAAGACTGCACTTCCCCATCATGACAACTGCGGCGGGATTGGCCGCTGTGAAGGCAGCCAAGGAAGAAGGTTTATCGGTCACATGTGGAACCTCCATTCACCACCTGTGCTGGACAGACCAAGATTTGGACGGGTTCAATACAGACATGAAACTGCTTCCTCCCTTGCGCTCGAAAGAAGACCGCAATGCGCTCCGGCAGGCCGCCTTGGATGGCGCTCTCGATTTGGTGGTTTCCGATCATCGCCCTCGCACGCCGGAAGAACACGACGTCGACTTCATGATGGTGCGTCCGGGCATTGCAGGTGTACATGCGGTGGGACCGGCCCTCATGGGCGCATTGAGCGACCACGGAGCGAACGACAAACAAATACTTTCAGCGATCTATGCCTTGCTCTGCGAAGGTCCCAGAAAACTCTTGGGCGATGCCAAATCGCTGATGCCTCTCTCTGAAGGCGGTGCAGCTGAAATCACGGCATTTTCCCTCACCGAAGGGGGGCTGCCGCAGTCGTTTTCGAAGGCCCCTAATGCCTTTTACACCCACGACACTCCCAAACTTCGAGGGCGCGTGCTGGGCACGGTGACTCCACGTGGAAGCCACTGGAACTGAAGGCAGGGCTGAATGCCCAGCGCCAATCAGGCCTCTCCAGTGGGGCCTCCGAAATTGACCGGGAAAGAAGGTTCCGGCTGGCTGGCCATTTCGATTTTGCCGTGTTGGCCTTCGAATTTTCCGATGTTGTCGACCAGCATCTTCATCACCCGCTTGGCGTGCTGGGGTGAAAGCACCACCCTCGACCTGACTTTGGCCTTGGGGGTTCCCGGCATCACCTGAATGAAATCGAGAACGAATTCAGTCTGGCTGTGTGTGACTACGGCGAGGTTCGAGTACACGCCAGGTGCGACCTCGTCCGGCAGTTCAATGTTGAGTTTGGGCTTCTTCCCTGGATTCTCCTGACTCATGGTTGCAATGTAAGGTCGACAGGGCGCTGGGCTCATGGCAAGACTGCCAACAAATCCCGCAAATGGCTCACCGTGGCATCTGCCGGGGTGTCCTCCGGGTGTTGGCCTTCGGGATCGAAATGCACCGATTTCCAGCCAGCCTGGTGGGCGCCTACCACGTCCGCTTCGTGGTCATCCCCTATCATCCACGCTTGCTGCACCGAGGCTCCTGTGACCTTCAATGCCGCATCAAAACAAGACCTTGCGGGCTTCAGGGAGCCGAGTTCTTCGCTTGTCAGCAGGGCGTCAATCCAATTCGAAATGCCCGTGTTCTCCACCTTGATGTGCTGGACCTCGCTGAAGCCATTTGTCAAGATGTGGATATCGTGCCCCCGACCCCTCAAAGCCTCCAGTACTTCCAAACTACCCGGCAGCAAATGTCGCTGGTGGGGACCGCGCTTCACATACTCCCAGCCCATGGTTTCTGCGAGTCCTTCATCCTGGATACCGAATCCTTGCAAGGCCCGCTTGAATCTCTCCGAACGCAGAACCTCCTTCTCCATCCGACCTGCGCGGTAATCCGCCCAACATTGCGCATTCTCTTTTTGGTAGATCGCATTGAAAGCAGCAAACCCGCCTTTCCCCTTGGCGCCGAGGTCGCAATCCGCAAACAACCCCTTGAGGGTTTCCTGGGAGTTGCGCTCAAAATCCCATAGGGTTCGATCCAAATCAAAAAAGAGAGAGTGTGTGTCGGACATGGGTGAGGATTCAATGGAAGGCCAACGCAGACAATGTCGTCAACAAAGCGCTCCACATCACATAGCCCACCATCATGATCGGCAAGGTGGATGAGCGGTGCCCGAAATACTTGAAAGCCAGCAAGGCGCCCACAGGCACCCCCAAAGGCCCCCCAAGGAAAGCGATCCCGAG
>Ga0181563_10003513_pt1 | contig 14911 bp, 10 predicted proteins | sample 011ome_25_FD_133759 | JGI IMG/M metagenome (GOLD analysis project Ga0181563, IMG submission 133759) | Coastal salt marsh microbial communities from the Groves Creek Marsh, Skidaway Island, Georgia - 011512CT metaG (megahit assembly) | ecosystem: Environmental > Aquatic > Marine > Intertidal... | reverse complement strand
CCGAACACGTGCCAGGGGCGTTCTTGGAAACGACCTGGACCGGGAACCCACGCGGCATGGTTGTGGCGGGATTGCGCGTCGATCAGCACAACCTTTGGGGCACGATCGTGACGCCGCGCCTTCATGCCCGATGGAGCGCCACTGAAGAGACGTCGTTGAAGATGGTGGCCGGGACGGGGTTTCGGACGCCCAACGTGTTGATGGAGGAGCTGGGGGTTTGGGCGAGCAACCGCGCGTGGATTGTGGACGGCCCGCTTGAGCCGGAGCGTGGGTGGAACGCCGGTCTGAACGTGACGAGCAAATTCAAGTTGGCCTACCGCGACGCAGATTTTGCCCTGGACGGGTATTGGACGGAATTCCAAAACCGCGCGGTCGTCGACCTCGACGCGGACGCCCACGCGGTGCGCATATCCAACCTTGGCGACCGAGAATCGAGGTCGTTGACGGCCCAGGCCGAGCTTGGCTGGTCGGTGCACCGCCGTGTCGACATGCGTTTGGCGTACCGGTACGTACACGCAACCACGCAACGAGACGGTGCCGAGGCAGCGGGAACGCTAGTCGACCCGTACGTACCGCAGCACCGGGCGTTCACGCAATGGAGCTACAGTTCCAAAGCGAACGAGCGCGGTGCGAATTGGATGGGCGACCTCACGGTGCAGTGGGTGGGTCCGCAACGGATCCCGAGGCCGGACGTGACGCTGGACGACCGACCCGCCTCGGAGTTTGAAGACGACTTCGTGGTGGTCAACGGCCAAATCTCACGGGTGTTTGCCCCCGGAATCGACCTCTACCTCGGGGTGGAGAACATCTTTAATTGCCGTCAGCAGACGCCGATTGCGGGTTGGGATTTGGCCTACCAAGACCCCGAGGCCTTCACGCGCAACATGGACGCGAGCCTTGTGTACGGTCCGGTTTTTGGTCGGATGGTGTACGTCGGGGGCCGGTTGACGCTGGGTAAGGCCGACAGTTAATCCACGTGAGCAAGGGTTGGCCTCAGCCGTGGATGGTTTCCTTCTTGCCGTAATTCTGGATGATGGCCGCCTCAAAGTCGAGGCATTCTTTCCAGCGGGCGTCCACGTCGATGCTTCCGCCGTATTTCCGGGCAAGCCTGAGGAAAGTGGTGTAGTGGCCTGCCTCGCTGATCATCAGTTCGCGGTAGAATTCGGCGAGGTCCGGGTCGCTGATGCGTTCGGAAAGCATTTTGAAGCGCTCGCATGAACGGGCCTCGATCATGGCCGCGAAAAGGAGGCGGTCGACGATTTGGCCTTCTCGGGAGCCACCACGTTTGATGAACTTGGAGAGCTGGCCGACGTAATCGTCCTTCCGCTCGTGGCCGAGGGTGAATCCGCGGGCCTTGATTTTCTCAAGCACCATCCCAAAATGCTCCATCTCCTCCTGCGCGATGGCGGTCAGCTCCGCGACCATGTCGGTGAGGTCGGGGTAGCGCACGATGGTGCTGATGGCGTTCGAAGCGGCTTTTTGCTCGCACCACGCGTGGTCGGTGAGGATTTCAGAAATGTTCTCCTCGACGAGTTTCACCCAACGCGGGTCGGTGGGCAGCTTCAGCCCCAGCATTACGCTTTCCTGTGCCATGCCACAAAAATAACGCGCTACGGGCGCGTGACGCGGACGAGGGATCCGGTGGAGAGGTCGTGGCCCGTTTCTGCGCGCAAGCACAGTTCGCCGGACTGAATCGTGGAGCCGGGAAGGGCGAGGGCCCACATGGTTTCGAGGGCGCTCGGCGGGATGCCGCTGTACGTGTTCATGACGACGAAGCCGCCGGGCGCCACGAGGGACGCCACGACGTCGATGAGCTCGAGAAGTTGGTCCTCGAGTTTCCACTTCTCGCCCTTGGGGCCCAGTCCCCAGGTGGGAGGGTCGAGGACGATGCCGTGGTAGGTGTTGCCTCGTTTGGACTCCCGACGGGCGAACTTGAGGGCGTCCTCGACCACCCACCGGATGCCGTCAAGGCCGCTGCGCTCCATGTTGATGCGCGTCCAGTCGACGACTTGCCGGATGGCGTCGCAGTGAACGACGTCGGCACCCACTTGGCGCGCGGCGAGGCTGGCACCGCCCGTGTACGCGAACAGGTTGAGGAACCGGTCGCCGGGCGTGAGGTTGGCCGCAATGAATTCCCAGTTGTCCGCCTGCTCCGGGAAGAGGCCGACGTGTTTGAATTGGGTCATCTCCAGCTCAAAGGCCAAATCCAAGGCCTCCGACTTGTACCGAAGAGGCCACCGCTTAGGGGTGCCGGGCGCGGTGCGCCATTCCCCGTGCGTGCGCCCCGTCGGCTCAAATGTGGCGTCGGCTCGACGCCACAGCGACGCGTCGCCGGCCGGCTCCCAAAGCGCGAACGGGTCGGGCCGAACCGTCGTCACCTCCCCAAACCGCTCCAGCCGTTTGCCGTTCCCGGCGTCAAGCAGGGAATAGTCGCGCCAGGAGGTAGGGAGAAATCGCGTGGACATGGGGTCGCAAGTTCGGCCACAAGCCGCATCTTTGGTCCATGGGTAGGAAAGGAGGTCGCGGCCCGCGCGGCAACAAGTTTGTGGGAGGCTCCTCGAATCGGGGCGGAAAGGGACAACGTGGGCAACACGGCGCATCGGATTACGGATCGCCCACGGACCTTCGAAAGGCAGTTCTTGGCGTGTTTCGTCAGCGTGCCGGGAAGGCGCTGAACCACAAACAAGTTTCCGGGGCCCTTGGCATTCTCAACCACGACGTGCGTAGCGCCGTCATGGCGTTGATGGTAGAACTCGCCGAGAAGGGGCAGCTTGAAGATTTGGGTCGGGGTCGTTACGCGATGGCCGCTTCGGAGCTGGAAATGACCACCGGAAACGAGGGCACGATCCAAATCTCCCGCATGGGCACGGGCTTCGTCATGATGCCTGACGGGAACGAGACCCGGATTCCCAAGGGGGCAACTGGGGATTCGTTTTGGGGGGACACCGTCGAGATTGAGTGGTGGCAGCGCGGACGCCGCACCACCCCGCGTGTCAAGCGCGTGACCCAGCGCCTTCGTGAACACTACGTCGTGACTGTCACCTTGGTCCGCGACTACGGCTTCGGGAAGCCTTCCGATCAACGCATCCACACCGACTTCTTCATCCCGGGGCGCCACCTGGGCGGGGCCGTGGAGGGCGACAAAGTGTTGCTGGCACTCGAGACGTGGGACGATCCACGGGACCAGCCCGTGGGACGCGTGGTGAAAGTCTTGGGACAGCAGGGGGTGCACGAGGTGGAGATGCACGCCATCCTCGCGGAGTTTGGCCTGCCTTACGCGTTCCCCGGGGAGGTTGAGGCCGCGGCGAAGAAATTCAAGGCGAGCGACCCTGAGAACCCCCGCGGCCTCGACCCAGAGGAGGTGGCGCGCCGACGCGATTTCCGCGACGTGCTGACGATGACCATCGACCCGGTCGACGCCAAGGACTTCGACGACGCGCTGAGCTTGCAGAAGCTCGAGAACGGCAACTGGGAGGTTGGCGTGCACATTGCCGACGTGACCCATTACCTCACGCCGGGATCTGTCCTGGACCAGGAGGCTGTGAAGCGGGCCACAAGCGTTTACCTCGTCGATCGCACCATCCCCATGTTGCCTGAGGTGCTGTCCAACGACCTGTGCTCGCTGCGCCCGCACGAAGACCGCTTCGCGTTCAGCGCTGTCTTTGAGATGACGCCGGAGGCGAACGTGGTGGGAAGGTGGTTTGGCCGAACGGTGATTCACTCGGACCGGCGCTTTGCCTACGAAGAAGCCCAAGAGCGCCTCGAAACCGGCGAAGGGGATCGGGCCGAGGAGTTGAAGGTGCTCGGCGACCTCGCAACCAAGCTTCGCGACAAGCGGTTCAAGCGCGGCGGAATCGATTTCAACACGGAAGAGGTGCGCTTCGAACTCGACGAGGCCGGGCGTCCCCTGCGTGTGGTGGTCAAGCGCATGAAGGAGGCGAACAAGCTCATCGAAGATTTCATGCTGCTGGCCAACGTGGAAGTGGCGCGTTTCTTGGCCAAGGTGCATCCTGAGAAACAGATCCCGACGCGCACGGCGGTGTACCGGGTGCACGACCGGCCCGATCCGGAGAAGCTGAAGCAGTTGCGGGTGTTTGTGCGTCGGTTTGGCCACGAAATGCCCAAACCCACTCCGGGCAACGCCGAATCCCTCCTCCGCGACCTGCTCACAGCCACGGCAGGCACGCCCGAGGAAAACACGGTCAAGACCATGGCCATCCGGACCATGGCCAAGGCCGAATACAGCACGGAAAACCTCGGTCACTACGGCTTGGCATTCCCTTACTACACGCACTTCACGAGTCCCATCAGACGCTACCCTGACGTGATGGTCCACCGGCTGTTGCAGCGTTACCTCGACGGCAAAGGAAGCGCCGACGAAGGCCCACTTGGCGGCAAATGCCATCACAGCTCGACGATGGAGAAGCGCGCCGCCGAGGCGGAGCGCGCAAGCATCAAGTACAAGCAGGTCGAATACCTCTCGTCGCGCATCGGGGAGACGTTTACAGGCTTGGTCAACGGCACCATCGGGCGGGGACTCTTTGTCGAGCTCGACGGCAACAAATGCGAAGGATTCGTCCCCAAGGAATCCTTTCCTTGGGATCAGTGGGTCTTTGACGAAGACCGGATGCTCTTTGAAGGCCTGCGCTCCGGCACCAAAATCGGCTTGGGAGACCAAATCACGGTGCGCGTCGTCGCGGCCGACCTCGCCAAGCGCCAACTGGAATTCGAGTGGCTGGAAGAGGGGGCCGCGTCGGATTGACGTCATCGCTCCTGCCGCACCTCCTTCCGCTGTAACTTCGCTCCGTCTCGCGCCCTTAGCTCAGTTGGTCAGAGCAGGAGACTCATAATCTCTTGGTCGCAGGTTCAAGCCCTGCAGGGCGCACTTTTCGAAGAACCCAAACACTTGCAAAACGCAAGGGCTTGCGTATCTTCGCGGTCCGTTTCAACGGAAGCGGAGCTGAGAGGGCATTTAGCTCAGCTGGTTCAGAGCGCTCGCCTCACACGCGAGAGGTCACTGGTTCGAGTCCAGTATTGCCCACAACCCAAAGAAACCCCGCACGCACGTGCGGGGTTTTTTTGTTTCGGGTGTGGATGTTGGGTTCGAAGCAACAAAAAAGCGCGCTGTGACGCGCGCTTTTCTTTGGGGTTTTTGGCTTGCTTAGAACCCGTAACTCACGCTAAGTTGGAAATTGGGCAGCACACGACCAAAACCCATCGTGTCACCGATGTCGCTTGCAAGGTCTCCGGTTCCAGTGATGGTCGGTCCGCCCGTATGCAGGGCACCAATGTCAAAACCGACTTGGATGCCTTTAACAGGCTTTGCGCCAACGCCGACACCGAGGTAGCCGACGGGGTTGTTTTGATATCTGACGTTGTACGTGTGGTTGGCATCAGCCTGATCGGTCAGTGTGCCTTCGATTCCACCAATGCCGATGCCCGTGTTGATTCGAAACCAATCGGCACCTTCGAATGGGCGGTGGTTGAGGAAAAACCCAATCCAGTTGGTTTCACCAGTAGCGTCAAAAGTGACACCACTTACTTCCGGGCTCACCGGATTGTCGCCAGAAAAGGCACCGAGGCCAACGAACAGGCTCGTTTTCTCAGACAGGTTGTGGGTGAGGTTGAGTGAAGGTCCAAACGGGCTGATTCCTACACCAACACCGTACTCGGCGAATTCTGAACTGTTCTCTTGAGCAAATGAGGTTGAACAAGCGATTAGAGCTGCGGCAAAAACAAGAATTACATGTTTCATCGAAAAGTGTTTTGAATGATTGGAGTCAAGGTAACCCTTGACTCAAGGCCTAACGTTACCGCCACGTTAATTGTGGATAATTCATATAGAGTTACTTGGGAATATAATTGACAGCAAATGTCTCAGGGTTGCATGTGATGCCAATGCACGTGGCAAAAGACGGTCCGGCACGAGGCGAACCATTTCTGCATGGCATGCTTTGGCGCGCTCCTCCCTGACTTAAGGTGGTGCCCAATCACGACCACCTTACCGAAGGGTCGGGGAGGGTTATTCCCCGGCGGATGTTTCGCGGAGCTGCCGGTAGGCGGAGGCGAGGTCGGAGAAGACTTGGGTGAAAACGATTTGGCCTTCGTCGTTGAAGTCAAACGACTCGTAGATCCAAAGCTGCACGGACCGGCGCTCGCTGCTGTCCGGCGCCATGCGCGAGACCTCCCACAGGAACATGCCGTTCACGCTGCCGTTGGGCAACTGCGTCTCGGGGTTGACGCCCGGCAGGAAGTGCAGGTCCCCCACAATCTCGTAGTCGAATTCCTCCCAAAGCGCATCGTACACCGCCGTCATCTTCTCTCGTGTCAACGTCGTTGGCGCATTCACACCAGTCCCGCGCCACACCGCCGTCCCCGCAAACTCCTCCCAAAACGCCTCCCCGTCCTCCGCCTCAAACGCCCGAAAAACCCGCTCTACAGTCTCTGCGTTTCGCACAAATGTCAGGGAATTGGGGTTGGACGAGGAACACGCGGCGAGCCCGGAAGCCACCGCCAGGGCGAGGAGAACGTTCTTCATGTGCCCAAACTACAATTGATTTGCATCTTTGCGGCCGCAAGCCGCGGTTCGAAGCGGCGTGGCAGGGCCCCGTAGTTCAAGGGATAGAATAGGCGTTTCCTAAACGCTTGATCCAGGTTCGAGTCCTGGCGGGGCTGCATGACACTTGGTGCAAAATTGGCCTTGGTTTTGGCCCTTTGTGGGGGCATGACGGGAATTCCGGCAGTCTCTCAGACGGACAGTCAGGTGGAGCTTGTTGTGTTAGGCAATGTCCAGGATGGTGGATCTCCCCACATCGGATGTGGCCGGCCGTGTTGTCGCAATTTGTTTTTGAGACCCCGATCCGAGCGCCGCGTCGTTTCACTGGGCCTGATTCATCGAGGCCTAGGCGCTTCGGTCATGTTTGAAGCCACTCCAGACTTTCCCAGTCAGTGGGCCTCCCTCAAAGCGCAATCTCTTGCGAGCCAGCCTTCTGTCATTTTTCTGACGCACGCGCACATGGGGCACTATTCAGGCTTGATGCATCTCGGAAGAGAAGCCTTGGGCGCTCAAGGTGTTCGTGTGGCCTCGATGCCTCGCATGGCTGAATTCTTGAAGACCAATGGACCGTGGAGCCAGCTCGTCGAGCTGGGAAACATTGAGTTGGTTCCCATAGAAGACAACCGGCCCTTGCCGGTGTTGGAAGAAACGGTTCAAGTCACTCCCCTGCGTGTTCCACACCGCGACGAATTCAGTGAAACAGTGGGCTACCGCATTGATGGGCCCATGCGCAGTGCCCTTTTCATCCCCGACATTGATAAATGGACGTTGTGGGAACGTTCTTTGGTGGAGGAGTTGTCTCGCGTCGACTACGCGTTTGTGGACGCCACATTTTACGATTCAGCGGAGGTCAACCACCGTGACATGTCTGAAATTCCTCACCCTTTTGTGGTCGAAACGATGGACGCCTTGAGCCAACTGCCACCCGAGGACCGCTCCAAGATCCATTTCATCCACATGAACCACACCAACCCGCTTTTGGATCCCAACAGTGGGGCAAGTCAATTCGTGGAAGCCCAGGGTTTTCACGTCGCGCGGGAAGGGATGTCTTTTGGGTTGTGATTCCAGTCATTGTCCTCGCTGCTTGAAAGTCGAGGCTTCCATCAGAAAGAGCCTCACTTTGGACGCTTTAGACCGAGCCCTACCTTGCGTCCATGGACCTCTGCAAATCGTCCGGTCTTTCCTACTTCTGTGGGATGCTCGTCGTCCTTTTTTCAGGCTGCGGTTCCCCAGGGCTAGACACCCGATTGGAAGCCTATGACGGCGAATTTCCTATGGAATGCCACATCCCGCGGAGTCATTCCATTGAATCCCAGCTCGAAGCTTCGGGCGTATTGGATTCGAAGTCGACATGGGCCTACGTGTTGGAAGAGGGCGAGGAGGCCGTTTTTTCCCGGGCGTGGTTAAGCGACCACAGCACCCGTAGCATCGACGTTCAGTACTTCATCTTTTCGATGGACAACGTCGGCATCATTGCGCTCGACTACCTGCTTCGTGCGGCGGATCGGGGGGTGAACGTTCGGTTGCTCGTGGACGACATCATGCTCGACGTGTCCCTGGACGATGTGGCCGCGCTGAATGCTCATCCGGGCATCGAGATTCGCATTTACAACCCTGCGGAAGGAAAGAATGCCGTACAGAGAATGGTCCATGTCGCCCGTGATTTTCAGGGCTTCAACCAGCGCATGCACAACAAAACCTTTGTGGTCGATGGTCATGTTGCCATCACCGGTGGACGCAACATCGCGGACGAGTATTTTGACTACGATCAGGAATACAACTTCCGCGACCGCGATGTGATGCTGATTGGGGCGGGGGTCAAGTCCGTACAGGCGTCATTTGAGTCCTTTTGGAATCACCCTTTGGCTCAGCCAATTGCAGGTTTTGTGCAAGAAGAGCGGGTGGCCCAGCTGCACAACCAGATTGGCGCTTATTCGTGCGACCCGGAGAATTTTTGGCCTGAAATCCGCGCCCTGATTGACGGCATTCCCGAGGCCATTCCCCACATTCTTGCGTCGGGTCGGCTGCACGAACTCGAGGACTTTCGGTTTGTTTCTGATGTGCCAGGCAAGAACACCAGCGGCGGGTTCATCGGCGGAGGTACGAGCACCGACGCCTTGCTCGGGGAAGTCCGTCGCGCACGGGAATCGGTGGTCATTCAGAGCCCGTACTTGGTGTTGACGGAACTAGGTTTGGGGTTGTTTCGAGAGGCCGTGGCTCGTGGCGTCGAAGTGACCATTTTGACCAACAGCCTCTGCTCCACCGACAACCTCGAGGCGTTCAATGGCTACCAGCGCATTCGGGAAGATCTCCTTGAGGCGGGTGTTGAGGTCTACGAATACCGTCCCGACGCCGCCATCCGCAAGCAATTAATCACCGCCGAGAAACAAAAGCGTGCAGGATACGTCCCCGTCTTTGGGCTGCATGCCAAATCCATGGTGGTTGACCACCGCACTGTGGTCATCGGCACGTTTAACCTCGATCCGCGAAGTGCAAACCTCAACACGGAGTGCGTCGCCATCATGGAGTCAACTCCCATGGCGCGTCAGGTAGAGGAATTGATGTTGGAGGAATTGGCATCGGAAAACGCCTGGCACACCACGTTAAATTGGAACCCTGATGCCGAGGCAGGAAAATGGAAGCAGTTCCAATCATGGCTGCGCGGCATCGTTCCTACCGCCTTGCTGTAATCGTCTTCTGAGCGTGTCGAGTGGCAGGTTATCCTCAGAACTTCCGGACCTCGTCCTTGTCCCAAAGCCCCCAAAACGCCCCCACGCTGCCTTCCGCACCGACCTTCCACGCCTCGTCAAACGCCGAGAAGTAGAACATCTCGATGCCCTCGGCACGCGTCCATTCCTGCGCGTTGATGAAGTATTTCAGCGCGTTCTCGTAGCCCGGCTCCGCCGCACCCAACGCCTCGCCCTCGCTCGGCCAGCCGGTCTCGGTTATGATGATCTTTTTGCCCGGTTGCGCCTGCTTCACCTGGTAGTACATCTGCTTCATGTAGAGCAGCGAGTAGTCCATGTGGCAGCCTTCCCAGTAGGGGTAGCAGTTGGCCAAAATCACATCGCACGCCTCCGACAACCTCGGCCGATCGGCAAATTCGTAGTATGCGTCCACGTACCCGACTGGGATGTCGGGCAGCGCGTTCCGCACGCGGTCGATGCACGCGATGAGTTCCTCTTCCGTCATCTCCTCGCGGTACAGCACCTCGTTGCCCACGGCCGCCACGTCCACAAAACCGGCCTGCGCCAATTCAATGAGGCGGGCCATCTCTTCCTCGTTCTTGTCCTTCTCCTCGCCAAGCCATGCGCCGACGAGGGTCTTGAACCCATATTCCCGGGCGAGCTGCGGAATCATGTCGTTGCCGTCCGTGCACGAAAAAATCCGGATCCACTCGGTGTGCGGTTGAAGCAATTCGAGTTTGCGACGGACTTGGGCCTCGGTGAAGGTGTCGCCGGGTTTTTGGTCTCCCTCATACGGGCTGAAACACAGGCCATGCATCTTGGCGTCCGCCAAGGAGGCGCATTGCTTTTGGAGTTCTTCTCGATTGAGTCCTTCCGGGCCGTTTCCTGCCAGCGAGAGGACCTTGTCTTCGCGGTAGGACATGTTCATCAGTTTCATGGTCAGGCTTCTTTGGCGAGTTTGGCACGCTTGGCGACAAGCTGTTCCTTGATCTGCACAGCGCGCGCTTCGGTGATGTCGTAGTTCTTCATCAGAAGCACCGCCCCAATCACACCAGCGATGGGGAGGAGGGAGTAGAAGGCGCGCATGCCGGTGACCGCCGATTCGGTGGCGTTGTTGGCGTCAAACCCGACGACCGACAGGATGGCGCCGCTCAACAAGGCGGCCACGCCAAATCCGAGCTTGACCATCCACCAGTACACCGCGCCGAGCACGCCTTCGCGGCGCTTGCCGGTTCGGAGTTCGTCCAAGTCGCAGACGTCCGCCGTCATGCTCATCATGATTGTGAAAAGGCTGCCAATCCCAAACGAGTGGAACGGCAACGCAAACAAGAACAGGTACGGCTTCCCTGGAATGAAGAGGAACCAAAACAGCACGTACCCCAAGACCGAAATGAATTGCGACACCATGAAAGCCTTCTTCTTGCCGAGCTTCTTGGACATCCACGTCACCACAGGGATGACGAGGAAGGTCGTGATCAAGGCGCCCACCGAGCCGTGCATCGCCGGCCAAGTACCCGCACTCGCCGGATCGCTGTTGAACATGTGGTGAACGATGATCAAAAAGGTGAAGGCCGCGATGACGTTGAAAGAATTGAAGATGAGGAAGGTCGCGCCGGCGATTTGGCGGAACTCCTTGATGCGGAACGCCTCGAACGCGGACTTGAAAATCTTGCCCACGCTTCCCAACACTGCCGACACGTTGATGGGGGCGAAGTCGGTCCGGTCCAGGGTGGACTTGCTCTTGAGGAACAAGGCCGGGATCATCGCAAACAACGTGCAGGGGATGGCCACCCACACGGACAGTTCGCGCACCCCCGAGTCTGCGCCTTCTGGAAACCAGCTTGGGTCGTACAGGATCACCCAAAACCACGGCGCAATCACCCACGCCCACTGCCCGATGAATTGGGCGACGGCCATGATTTGGGTGCGCTCGTGAAAGTCCTCGCTGATCTCGTACCCCATCGCCACGTAGGGCACGCTGAAGATGGTCAGCCCGAGGTAGAACACGAGCGACCAGCTCAGGAAGTAGATGAAGTTGTAGGTGACGCCGTCGCCTTTGTGGAGCTGCCACATGGCGACGTAGGCCAGGCCCATGAGGATGGCGCCGATGAAGACGTACTGCCTCCGCCGGCCCCATTTCGAGCGGGTGTTGTCGGAGACAAACCCCATGATGGGGTCGGTGATGGCGTCAAAGACGCGCGGCAAAAACTGGATGATCCCCCACAGGAGAGCGGCAAACCCGAGGTCTTGCACCAGCACGATGATGAACACGCCGAGGGCGGCCGGAAACATTTGGTTGGCGAGCATGCCGAAGCCAAAGGCAACTTTTTGGCCCAAAGGCACGGCGGTGGTCGAAGGTGAAGAAGCCATGGGACGTCAGGTTTTCAGAGGTCGTAAGGGGTGAGGACAATCGTTTGAAGGGCCTGAGCGTCCAGTTCGATGCGGACGTCGTCCGGCAAGCCTTCGAGGTGCACACATCGAGGCGCATCGCCTTGGTTGAAGCAGACGACGGTGTAGGAGCCGTCTTCGTTCTCCGTCGCAACGGCCATCACGTCCGCGTCGGCGCAGTCGTTGGCAAGCACGGTCGCACCGGGCCGGATGAACTTGCTGAAGTGGCACATCACGTCGTAGAGCGGCGTGAAGTACACCTTGTCCTGCTCCGGGTCCACGATGACCGGCGCGATGCACCAGTTCTTGAACCAGTTGGGCCCGCCCTGGCGGTCGAGCACCATGTTCCAATCGACCCAGCCGGCCACCCAATGGTTGAGGCAACCGATGATGTCACGCGCGTACCGGTGCACCGGAGAGTACTTGGGGTGCAGGTACTTCTTCTCCTCCTCGCGCCACGTGTAGCCCCAGTCGGTGGCTTCCTTTTGCCAGTACCAATCGTCGTCTTGCCAAACCGGCACTTCGGCGTCGATGCACCCTTCGGTCTCGATGAGCAGCTTGTCGGGTGCGGCGGCGTGGGCGCGGTCGAGGTCGTCGCCGAAGACTTCGTAGGTGCTTTCGTACCAGTGGATGGCAGTGCCGGCGAAGTACTTCGCGCTCTCCGCGTCGCGGTACATCGAAGCCGTCCACTCGTCGAGGCCGGCGCGGTTTTGGTCGTAGCCCAAGATCTTCAAGTCACCCAAGCCGCCTTGTTCCAAGGCAGGGCCGAGGTGCTCGCGCACAAACGTCGTCATCTCGTCGGGCGAGTACAGCATGCTCTCCCAGTTGTCGCCGTTGCCGTGCGGCTCGTTCTCCACGGTAAAGCCCCAAAGCGGGATGTCGTGCGCCTTGCAGGCCTCGGCGTACTTGACAAAGAACTGCGCCCACGTGGGCTGCATTTCCTTGAGGAGGCGTCCGCCCACCCAGTCGTTGTTGTCCTTCATCCAGGGCGGCGCAGTCCAAGGCGAGGCGATGAGGTGGAAGCCGTCCTTGGAGAGGTCCTGCGCCATGTGAATCATCGGGAACAGGAACTCGAGGTCCTGGTCAATGCTGAAGTGCTCGAGGTCCAGGTCGCCTTCGACGGGCGTGTAGCTGTAGTGGAACCTCGAGAAGTCGCACGAATTCATGTGCGTGCGCGTCAGGCTGTAGTTGGCCCCGTCCTCGGCGAAGTAGGCCTCCATGACCTTGGCGCGTTGCGCCTCGCTCAGTTGATGCACGAGGTAGGCCGAAGCGTCCGTGAACGACCCGCCAAACCCTTCAATGCGCTGCTTGCGCTCGTTCAGGTTTACCTGAATGCGCAAGTCCCCTGGCTTCGACTCGCCCCAGCTGTCCACCTTGGCCTTGTCCACCTCGTGGAACCGGCCTCCGTGGCGGGAGGTCTCGAAGACCGTGGTTTGGAAGGCTTGATTCTTCATGGCACGTGATTCGTTGGCTTGAAAAAGGGACTTCACCACGTGGTAGGCTTCCTTGGGGTTGCGGTGAATGTCCACCAGCCCCCAGTGCTCTTCGTTGGCGTCGGCGTCGTAGGGCACGCCGCTGCTTGCAGGGGCGACCCCACCGGCATCTTGGACGTCCAACTTCCCCGCCTTCCACCATCCGTCGGTGAAGGAGAAAATCGCGGCACCCGCACACGGAACAGAGTCTGTGAACAGGGGCGCCAACAAGTTGCGGGTGGCGTCGGCTTGCGCACGTTGGTTGGGTCCTTGTTCGTACCCAAGCATCGCCGTCGACATGTAGCTGTCGGCTCCGATTTCGGAGAAGTACATGGGCTTGTCGCTGAGCTTGGCAAAGTCCACCGCGGCCGTGTAGGACACGTCCCAGCGGTACACGTTCAAACCCCAAACGTCGATGTCCGTCATCTCCGCAATCAAGGCTTCCTCCGGCAGTTCGCCGTGCGCCGTCGCGACTGGGTGATTGGGGTCGGCGGCCTGAATGGCGGCTGAGGCCGTGCGCAACGTCTCGTACCAGAGGTCGAGCGAGCCCCCAAACCACTCGGGGTGGAAGTTGAATTCGTTCCCAAGCTCCCACATCAGGATGGCGGGATGCGACTTGAACCGCTCGACGTAGTCTAGGTAGGTCCCTGACAGCAAATCGTGCGATCCACCTTGGTTGTACCCGATGCCGACAATCACCGAGATGCCCGCCTCGTACATCTCGTCGAGCACCGCTTCCGAGGCGATGGGTTCGTACACGCGAACGGTGTTGACGCCCATGTCTTGCATCAGGGCGAGGTCTTGGGTCAGGGATTCGAAGCTGCGCTTGTCCTGCCCGACAGGCACGGGGTGGTAGCACACGCCCTTCACGAAGTAGGCGCCTTCTGCGGTGTGGATTTGTCCTCCTTCGGTCCAAACCTTGCGCTCAGGAATGGCCGTGCACGACACCGCTCCCCAACAAAGAATCAAGAAAGGGATCAGAAAGCGACGGGAGTGGGGCATGCGCGAAAAGGTCATGGGGCGGGATTTAAGACGTGGCGGTCGAGCAATTCGCGCTGGCCGGAGTACGTCGGTGTGATGGCGCGCCCGTCGCGGGTCAAACCCTCGAACACGCCTTCCTCCACGAGGGACCAAATGGCGTACTTGGCTTCCCCATTCCGTGTGAAGAGCCCAAAGTGATTTTCCGAATCGGTGGGGTTGGCCGCGCTTTTCCACGGCTCGTCAAACGCCTCGAAGTAGAAGCAGCTGATGCCCGAGGACTGGGTCCACTTGCGCATGCCGTGGTAGAACAGGGCTTGCTTGTATTCGTCTGCGGCCCGAGAACCCTCGGGGCCGTAAAAGCCGTCGGAAACGCTGGCCCATCCGGTTTCGCCGATGTGCACGGGCTTGTCTTTGTCGATGCGCCGCACGTGCTTGACGACCGACGCGTATTGGTTTTGGCTGTAAGCGACCGCACTCGCCATGGCCCTGTCGACGTCGCCCTTCCAAAACACCGGATTGTAGTGCGTGTCGTGGAACGGGTAAGTGTGCATCGACACGTAGTCCACCGCGCGGATCAGGCTGTCCAAGTCGGCGTTGTGGTATTCGGCACCACCGCCGCCCCACGACGCGAAGTTGTCGGAACTGGTGATCCACAAGTCGCTCGGCAGCTTGCCTTCGCGCTTGAGTCCCTGCACATGGTTGACCCAATGCAAGATGACTTTGGGTGCCACGAAGTAGGACGCCGCCCAATGCACCATGGCTTCGTTTCCAACGGCGATGACCTTGACGATGTCGGGGTGCTTTTGGGCCAGCGCCACGGCGCGCTG
>Ga0181563_10003498_pt1 | contig 14938 bp, 13 predicted proteins | sample 011ome_25_FD_133759 | JGI IMG/M metagenome (GOLD analysis project Ga0181563, IMG submission 133759) | Coastal salt marsh microbial communities from the Groves Creek Marsh, Skidaway Island, Georgia - 011512CT metaG (megahit assembly) | ecosystem: Environmental > Aquatic > Marine > Intertidal... | reverse complement strand
GGCTTCTCGGACGAATCGATACTCCAGATTGTCCCGCTCGGGGAAACAACCTGGACAGCGCGGAACATATTGACCGCTGGCAGCGTCCAGACGGGTAATCAAACCGGGAGCATCCTCGACCAATACCAAATGGTTGACCTCTACCCCATCGGTCAGGAGAACGGAGCCAATGATGAGGCCTACCGACAATATGGGCGTCAGCAATGTCCCAAGTAGAAAGCTGCGCTTGACCACCCGCGTGCGCCATTCTCTGTAGATGACGGTTCCGATCAGATTGACCTTCATGACACCGTGGATTCAGGGATGGACTTCTCCTTCTCCACCGCATCGATGAAGAGGCGCTCCATGGTGGGCCTGACCTTGATGAACTCCTGGAGTTCAACCTGGCCCTGCAAGGCGTTGATGACGGATCCGGGGGCGACACCTTCTCGCAGACGAATGGCCGCTTTCCTCACGCCCTCCTGCGGTGTGGGCTCGATGCCATCGAGATGTGCCCATGCCCCCAACGCGTTCGTGAACGTCAAATCATTGCCGCGAAAAACAACTTCCTGGCTCCCATTCCAGCCCTCTTCGCGCAGTTGATCTGAAGCCCCCTGCAACACCACGCGGCCTCGATTGAGGAGGACCACATGGTCACATAGGCGCTCCACACTGGGCATGTCATGGGTAGACAGCATGATGGAGGTCCCTTCGGCCGCGAGGGAGCGAACCACATCGATGATGCGCCGGGCATTGATGGGGTCGAATCCGCTGAGAGGTTCATCGAGAATGAGCAATTCGGGGCCCTGCACGACCGTGCAGATGAACTGAATCTTCTGGGCCATGCCCTTGGAGATGTCGGAGACTTTCCGGTCCCACCACCCCTCCACCTCGAGGCGCTCGAACCAATGCCTGAGGCTTTTCACGGCCTCCTTTTTCTCCATGCCTTTGAGCTGGGCGAAATACACAGCCTGCTCGCCGACCTTCATGTCCTTGTACAACCCCCGCTCTTCGGGAAGGTATCCGATGCGCTGGACACCTTCGCGCGTCCATGGTTTGCCTCCCAATGTGATGGTGCCGGCATCCGGGGTCACGATGCCCATGATGCTGCGGATCAAAGTGGATTTACCCGCTCCGTTCGGACCGAGCAACCCCATGATGGAGCCGGGGGTAACCTCGAAGCTTACACCGTCCAAAACACACTGCCCCCCGAAGGACTTGCGGAGGTCGGCAATGTGAAGGGCTGTGGTCATGAATCAGCTGAACATGTCGCGCACCCGGTCGAAGAATCCTTTCTCACGGGGGTCCGGGTCAGGCTGAAAGTTGGCGGAATCGCGCCAACTTTCCAAAGTGGCCCGCTCCTCGGCCGTCAGTTCTTGAGGTGTCCAGACATTCAGGTTGACCAACAGGTCTCCGCGGCCATAGCTGTCCACAGATGGCATGCCTTTGCCTTTGAGCCGGACGATTTTTCCTCCTTGGGTGCCCGCTTCGACCCGAATCTTGGCCTTGCCTCCCAACAATGGGATTTCCACCTGGGCACCGAGGGCGGCGTCCACGAAGGAGAGGTGGAAGTCCAAGTGGAGGTTGCGTCCGTTGCGCGTGAAGAGATCGTGGTCCAGCTCTCGGATCTGAACGAGCAAATCGCCGGGAATGCCTCCCGCCGGCGCAGCGTTGCCCTTGCCCCGAAGGTTCAACTGCATGCCGTCTTCGACCCCTGCGGGAATCTCGATCTCGATGAAGGACTCTTCCCTCCGCAAACCGTGCTCGTCGGCATCCTTGGGTTTGGATTTGACGCCCTTGCCCAAGCCCCCGCAGGAGGGACACGTCGAGGCCGTCTGCATCTGACCGAGGATTGTATTGGTCACCCGTCGCACCTGGCCCGTTCCCTGACAGCCCCGGCACGTGTCGTACTCCACTCCTTCAGCCTGCACCAAGCGGAAGACCTTGACCTTCTTGGTCACGCCCTCCGCTATTTCCTCCAGGGTGAGCTGGATCTTGATGCGCAGGTTGGACCCCTTGGTCCTTCTCGGACCCCGGGCACCGCCACCGCCGAAAGCATCTCCGAACGCACCGCCGAAAATGTCTCCGAACTGGCTGAAGATGTCGTCCATGTTCATCCCGGCACCGCCGCCGGCGGCACCGCCCAGTCCGGCGTGGCCAAAGCGATCGTACTTGGCCCGCTTCTGCTGGTCGCCGAGTACCTCATAGGCTTCCGCTGCCTCCTTGAAACGCGCCTCTGCCCCGCTGTCATCGGGATTTTTGTCCGGGTGGAACTTGATGGCCAGCTTCCGGTAAGCCTTCTTGATGTCAGCCTCCGAGGCTCCCCGATCCACACCGAGGATTTCGTAGTAATCGCGTTTCGACATGGTTCGGAATCAGTTGCCCACGACCACTTTGGCGTGACGCAATACGGTGTCGTGAAGTTTGTATCCGGGCTCTACCACATCGAGCACCTTGCCCTTCATGTCTTCGGAAGGGGCCGGAATCTGTGTGATGGCGTCGTGCAGGTCGGTGTCGAACTCGGCTTCCATGGCCTCCATGCGCTTCAAGCCCTTGGACTCCATGATGCTACGCATCTTCTGTCCAATCAACTGGTAGCCTTCTCGACGCTGTTCTTCGTCCTGCCCTTCGCCTGCTGCCAGCGCCCGTTCGAAGTCGTCGAGTACAGGAAGCAATGCCTCCATGACATCACGGCCGGCACTGCGCACCAACTCTCCTCGTTCCCGCATGGTGCGCTTTCGAAAATTGTCAAACTCGGCGTAGAGACGCAGATACTTGTCCTTCCATTCCCCGTCTTCCTCAGATGGGAATGTGGCTTGCCCTTCAGTCTGGGCACCTTCAGATGGGATTTCCTCCCCTCCGTTTGCCTCATCGGGGCCGGCCTCAGGCTGCTCGGTGGTTTCTTCCTCGCGCACGGCTTCTTCCTCGTTCATCGATTCGTGGATCATGGAATTGCGAATTTGACCCGCAAAAAGCAATCCGCGTGCCACCCATGGCCCGAACGCCAAGGTGTCAGGCACCATGAGGACCTGTCAGTCATTGCCGCAGGTCACCTGACAAATCTGTCAGAGACGCGCGACGTGCTGGTCGATCTGGATGTGCAGCCCCATCCCGCGCAGCTCATTGCCCTTGGCGACGATGATGCCGTTCTCATCCACCAGGAAGCCCATGGGAATGCTCGAAACACCAAACATGGCGGCTGCTTCGCTGTCCCATCCACCCAGGTCGCTTCCGTGCCATTCCCAATCGAGTTGGTCCTGTTTCACGGCGCGCTCCCAACTGTCCTGCTTCCTGTCGAGGGAAACACTGGCCACCGTAAAGCCCTCTGCGTCCTTGAACTTGGCTTTGCGGTACTTCTTGTAGGCATTCACCACGTTTGGATTCTCGCGGCGGCAGGGTCCACACCAACTGGCCCAGAAATCCACCAGGACAAGCTGGCCTCTGAGATCACTGAGTTTCACCTCGCCTCCATCGAGGGACTTCAGCACCAATTCCGGTGCGAGGTCACCTACGGAAGTGCCCACGCGAGGGTCTTGGGCATCTGCACCCATCGAGCTGGTCAACATACCGCAAATGATGAGGGCGGTAGAGAGTGAAAAACGGGGAATCATCATGGTCTTTTAAAGTTACGCATGGAATTCAAGCGACTTGAATTCAATCTGCCAAACGTTCTATATGCGCACCCAAAGCCCTCAATCGATGCTCGATGTACTGATAGCCGCGGTCGATCTGGCCGATGTTGTGGATGGTGGACCTGCCTTCTGCTGACAAAGCGGCAATGAGCAGCGACACCCCTGCACGGATGTCAGGAGAAGTCATGGTCACACCGCGAAGCGGGGTCTTGCGGTCCAAACCGATGACCGTGGCCCGGTGCGGGTCGCACAATATGATCTGGGCCCCCATGTCGATGAGCTTGTCCACGAAGAACAAGCGGCTCTCGAACATCTTCTGGTGGACCAGCACGCTTCCCCGGGCCTGGGTGGCCGTCACGAGGAGGATGGACAAGAGGTCCGGCGTGAATCCCGGCCAAGGCGCATCTGCCACGGTGAGAATGGAACCATCAATGAACGTATCGATTTCATAGTGGTCCTGGGCGGGCACATGCAGGTCGTCGCCACGCCGCTCCATCTGGATGCCCATCCGCTCGAAGACCCTCGGTATCTGACCGAGGTCGTCCCAACTGACATCCTTGATGGTGATTTCTCCACGGGTCATCGCCGCCATGCCGATGAAACTGCCGATCTCGATCATGTCGGGCAGGCAGCGGTGGTCGCAGCCCCCCAGGCTTTCCACCCCTTCGATCGTCAGCAAGTTGGAACCGACGCCGGAGATCTTGCCCCCCATGCGGTTGATCATCTTGCACAGCTGCTGCAGATAGGGCTCACAAGCTGCGTTGTAAATGGTGGTGACCCCTTGGGCCAGAGCCGCCGCCATGACGATGTTGGCCGTTCCGGTCACCGAAGCCTCGTCCAACAGCATGTCCGCTCCACGGAGCCCATCGGGCGCCTCTGCACGAAAGAAGGTTTCTCCCGAATCGTAACGGAATTCTGCTCCCAGGTTTTCGAAACCGATGAAGTGGGTGTCCATCCGGCGGCGTCCGATCTTGTCTCCACCCGGCTTGGGTATAAAACCCTTGCCAAAGCGGGCGAGCAGCGGCCCCATCACCATCACCGACCCCCTCAAAGCCCGTCCCTTCTCCTTGAATTCGGGGCCTTCCAGGTAATCCATGTTCACATCGTCCGCCTGAAAGCGGAAAGTGCCGGCATCCACCTTGTCCACCTTGACCCCCATCGAAGCGAGGAGATCAATCAATCGATTGACATCCACGATGTCCGGCAGGTTGGAAATGGTAACGGGTTCGGGTGTTAGCAATACTGCACACACCACCTGAAGCGCCTCATTCTTGGCTCCTTGCGGAGTAATCGATCCATTGAGGGAATGCCCTCCTTCTATGACGAAAGTGCCCATGACGGTCGTTTGGTTCGAACGCCAAGTTGGCCCAGACCTTGCCCGGTTCCTTCCGGATTTCAGGTTCTTTTCGACAAATCAACGGGGACCTCTTCCCGAAAAGCGCTCAGCGCTTCCGCTTGCCTCCGCGATTGCGGAAGTTGTTGGACGTTTTGCGCTTGCTCTTCAGGATCTCGCTCGAGGAGACCAACTCGATTTCGGCGGGCACATCAAGCGCTCCCCCAGACATCTCACGCAACTGCGCACGGATCAGCGGATCCTCCACCGCCCCTTTGTTCCACGTCAAGTATTGTCGCTTCAAGAGGTTGGCAATCATCATGGACAGGGCGTTGCGCTCCTCCCCTTCTGGCATTGCCTTGGCCTTCTCGATGAGGTCCTCTACAATGCGGCCGTAAAAAGAGGGACGCTTGTTGAGTTGGGAATAGCTGAGTCGCTCGGGACCCGGGTCTTCTTCGGGACGCGCAGGCGGCGGAAATGGGCCGTCGATGTCCAACAACCAACCCGACATGACATGGAGATGCCCCCAAAGCTTCTCCTCGTGGTCCACCATTTCCTTGGAACCTGGCACCAGCGTATTCATCACACTGACGATGGCGTGGGCGCACTTGTTTCGCTCTTCGCGGTCCTCAATGGTCACACAATGGGTGATCATTTCATGGACCACCCTGCCGTACTCGGGAATGACAATGTCCTGGCGTTGACTGTTGTAGGTCAAACCCTCCATGGCGGTGACTGTAGCTTGTGACATGCTGGATGCGAATTGTGCCGGGACCGGCCCCGAGGCATCAGCGCTTTCTTAGGACTTCCGTTCCTGCGCCGAAATTGACGAAGTATTCGCCACGTGCAAGATAACGCAACGTTGCTTCGCTTCCCACACCGCGCAACACAACGGTTCCGAATTCATCGACCAGTTCGTATTGGGTCGGTCCAGAAAAGCTGAGCATTTGCCTTTTGGGGTCGTATTCCATTGTCAATTCAGGAACATCTCCTTCGAATCGGGCCTCTCCCTTTACCGCCAAAGTTCCATCCGGGGCCAAATGTGTCAGACGCAAGAGATTCTCTCCCCTGACGGGCTGCACAGTGGTGGAGTAAATCTGCTCTTCAGGGCCACCGCGACCGTCGAGCCGGACCACATCCACCCATTTGCCCCACTTGAATTGTTGCAGAACGAAAGGCATTCGACCGTGTTCGTCCACTGTGGTCCAAGAAACCTCACCGCTCTTGGCCGCTTCGAAGGACACCAACTGAAAACCGGGAGTAGGCTGAATGACTTCGGGGTTCAAAACCCGAGGAATACAACCACTGCGGTGCTTCAACCGGATCGAGACGCCCTTTCCGAGAGGCAGACCCAGGGTCCCCAAGTCGATTTCAAAAGCATGCGAATTCACCGCATCTGCGGTCAGCATGCCATTGACCCTGACCTCGTAACAACAAAATCCCACGCCATCCGCACTGGGTTCGTTCACCACCAACAAGTTCTCGCCCTGGTACAGGCCACCCAACTCAAGGGACTTTTGCCCCATCAATGAGAGCGATGTGCAGGTCAGCCATGCACACAATACCCAAAGGTATCCCCTCTTTTCCCGGAATTTCGCAGTGTGCGTATGAACACAACCATTCATGGCTCGAAACTAAGGCAATGCAGACAATTCCCTCACACTCGTTGAGAACTTGCGCTGTCAGAATGACCCTAAACTTGCACCCGTGTCAAGACATCGCATTCGGCTGCTCATACTGACGGGTTTGATTTCCATAGGGGGTACGCTTCTGTTGCAAATCACTTGGTTGCGGCAAGCCATCGATCTCCGGGAGCGGGAATTCAGCGACCGGGTGGTCACAGCCATGACCGAGGTGGTGGACCGAATACAGGCCATGCGGGGAGACAGTGCGTTGGTCGAACCCGTCCGACAGGCGTCGTCGAACTATTTCGTAGCCAATCTGAATGACACACTGCACCCCTTTCTTCTGGAGGCATTGCTCCGGGAATCCTTTGAAGGCGTGGCCCTTTACACCGAATTCGAGTATGCCATCTACGACTGCTTCAGCGACAGCATTCTGTACGGAGGCCGATTGGGAGAACTACAGAACCCCGGCGTGCCTGCACCGCGTTTCGACAGGGACGGCCACTATTTTGGCCTTCGCTTTCCGGAACGAAGGGGCGACATGATCATGTCGATGGACCGATGGCTCGTGGCCAGTTTGTTGCAGCTTTTGGTCTTGGGAACATTCGTTTACGCTGTGGTCATTGTGCTGCGCCAAAAGCGGCTGTCAGAGGTTCAGGAGGACTTCATCAACAACATGACCCATGAATTCAAGACGCCCATCGCGTCCATTGAATCTGGAGCACAACTGCTTCAACGCGAAGACATTGGGGCCGATTCCCAGGCCCGAAAACGCTATCTCGACCTCATCCTGTCGGAGAACCAAAGGATGCGCCGCCAGGTTGAGAAAGTGATGGAAATCGCCACATTGGACGGAGGAAGGGAGAAGCTGCAAATTGAAGCTTTTGATGCACTGGATTGGGTGAAAGGGGCAGTAGAAGCCATCCGGGCAGCGGTCGCCTTGAAGGAGGGAAGCGTTGCCCTGACCCTTCCGAATGGGGGCGCGCTGGAAGGAACCCAAGTGCTTCCCCCGCTCTCGGGAGACCGGACCCACTTGGACGGGCTTTTGAGCAACCTGCTCGATAACGCGGTGCGATATTCAGGAGATGCCCCTCCTGACATTCATGTCTGCCTGGCTTTCGGTCCCCCTCCAAAAGGATGGGTTTTGACCGTGGAAGACCGAGGCATAGGCATCCCCCCAGAACATCAAGGCCGCGTTTTTGAACGGTTTCATCGCGTACCGACGGGAAACAGGCACGACGTCAAGGGCTTCGGCCTGGGACTGCACTACGTGCGAACCATTGCTGAGGCGCACGGAGGCAGTGTCTCCTGCGCATCGCGGGATGGCAGGGGTACGCGATTCACCCTCAGATTGCCCGGATGAATCTGATGGAAAAATCACAGCCCCATATTCTCATTGTGGAGGACGACCCCACCCTCGGATTGCTCCTGCACGACTTGATCCGGCTCGATGGATTCAAGGCCACCTTGGTGCGTGACGGCAAGGAAGCCTTGCCCGAATATCACAAGGGTCGGTATGATCTGGTCCTTCTCGATGTTATGCTGCCGGGAAGGGATGGTTTCGAATTGACCAAGGACCTGCGGCAGCTTTCAGCCCGTCTTCCCATTGTGCTGCTCACAGCAAGAGACCGGGTGGAGGATCGTGTTCACGGTTTGAAATGCGGGGCTGATGACTACATCATCAAGCCGTTTGACAACGAGGAGTTGATCCTGCGCTTGAAATCGGTTCTGAAGCGAAATACCAGCGCAGGGGAAGGCGGGCTTCAGCTGGAATTGGGAAACCTGAGATTCGTCCCGGAATCCTATGAACTGCACTGCCCTGATGGCGTCCAACGGCTCACGCCAAAAGAAGGGGATGTTCTCAAAATCCTGATGCAGCGTGCGGGAAGAACAACGGAAAGAGATTTGATCTGCAAACTGGTTTGGGGAGAGTCCGGATACTTTGTGGGCAGGAGCATGGACGTGTACATCACCCGGCTGAGGAAAATATTGAAAGCCGATCCACGGATTGAACTGCAGACCATTCACGGAGTCGGGTTCCGTCTGGAGGGTCCGGCTCCACTTTGAGACGGCTACCCTCCACAAGCAAGGCCGAAGTAGGTGAGCAGCATGAGGATGTCGGAGACCGTGACCAAACCGTTGGCATCCAAGTCACCTGGACAGGGAATGGTCGGATTGAAGGAACAACTCCCATCATCGTACATCGCCAGCGCATTGAAATTGATGGCGCCAGGGTAGGTACAACCCACCCAATTGCCGCTTTCGCAAAGCTCGTCGTCCGCTGCAAAGGGACTGAATGAAGGGTCGTCGGGATGGTTGCACCCCGGACAGGATGATGACGGGATCCCCAAACATGAACGTTGTTCCTCCAGGGGTGCCCCCAGTGGCCAAATCAAATCCAAGCTCCGCACCACGGTGTCCACGACGCCATCGGCGACGAAATGGTAATTCCAACTCCCATTGCCCAGGGAAAGGGCTCCCTTCCAAGTGCCGAACCCCCCGGGCATGAGAGAATAGGGCGCCCCCTCCAGCACCATGTCGATGCCCTCGGGAAGAGGAGACAAGGTGGTCGCATCCACCCTGAATTCCACCAAATACTGGCAGGAACCATCGTCTATGTCTGGCCACGCGCAAGGATCGAAATTCGCGGCCTCGGGATCCGAACACCCTATGGGATTGCCCACTTGCGGCAAGAATCCGGAGCAACTGCAATCCTCCTGTATTTCATCCCCCACCGTGCAGGGATTTCCGTCATTGCACGGGTCGCCGGCTGCAATGCAGTCCCCATTCAGAACTGCCCCTGGGTTGAAGTCGCAGGCATCGGAATCACGACATCCTTGAATCAGGGGAATGACCCCTGCGGGCACTTTCCGAGCCCGATAGGAAAAGTGGTTGGAGGGAAAGTGAAGGCTTCCCAGCAAAGTTCCCTGTGCATCATACTCCGTCACCAGGCCTCCTCCGCTCAATTCCGAAGGAGCCGTTCCCCATCCAATCAAGGTTCCGCCATCGGGGATTCGCTGAATGCTGCCTTGAGAGGAAGCGTAGTTTCCATAGGGGTGGACCCATTCCCCTACCTGCGTCAGGGTGCCCGATTCTTCGTCCAAAGCGTATTCCACGCCCCGAGAGACCATGGGAACTTGTCCCGTGTGATTGTCAAAGACCAACAAGTGATTGTCTCCTACAAGCTGCGCATCGTGAGGATGGCTAAAATCCTCGCCAGGGCCCACCAGGTCGAAATCAGAAAAGGGACCTCCGACGACCCACATCAGTTCGCTGGTCTGCCGGTTGATGCGAACCACGGCATCCATGTTGCGCAGGCAAAGCAGGATGTCTCCGTTTTCAAGGGTTTGAAAGGCATTGTGATGGTAGGCATCAATGAGAGATGCGCCCCAAAAGCAGTGGGTGCACCAAGTTGGCGGAATGTGCTCTGACGCCCTCCACAACCAAACCACATTGCCTTGCGCATCCTGTTCTTCAATGAGACAATCGATGAGGGCCCTGTCGGGTTCCGCGGGATCGGGAATGCTGTCTTCCAGCGTAACGCTCACGATTTCCTGCCCCAGAAGCAGGCGATGGCCGTTGGGGAGCAACTCCAGGTCGTGGTAGTCATTTTCCCCTTCTTGGATATCCAGGGTCTCTGTGGCTTGCAAGGAACTGTCCAGTATTTCCCATGTGCCTCCCAGCGTCCAATACCACGCCAGGCTACCGTTTGGATGGTAATCGAAATTGAAGCCGCGAAACGGATTCAGCTCGTTGTGAAGGAGGTCGCCATTCGCATCTACGACGATGGGGTAGGTCTCATTGGAGCTGAAACGTGGGGCCGCAATGATCTGCCCCCCAGAAAATTGCTCCCCCGGCTCCAACAGCACCTCGACGGACAGCGCCGTGGACTGCTGCGCGTGGAAAGCCGCAGGGGAAACCGTCAACAACGCCAGCAACATCACCTCACCGAATCTTGCGCACAAAAAACCCCATCCCCCCTTCAGCATCGCGTCAAACGGTGCACCTTGCCCCTCGACAAAGGGCATTGAAAAAATGGATTTCGGCAACATGGGGTTACTATATAACCTTTCGTTAAATTAATAAATATCTTCGATATATGAGCACTTTTGTATGCTTAATCTCGCCTCACAGGAAGGTCCTCACTGTAGGAACAGCGTTGCTGTCCTTTCTGTTTTTCGCCGCGTCAAATGGCAGTGCCCAATCAAGGGGTTCTTCTTTGGACCGTTTCGATGTCGTGAATGTGGGTTTGGGAATGAGCAGCCGCGGATTGCCGATTTTCATCGAACTCGAACAGAGTTTGGACGAGCACATTTCCGGTGGACTGTTGGCCAGTTATCGCGGCTACCAGGAAGGTGGCGCCTCCGGGACATGGCAACACCAATTTTTAGGACTGGGAGTTCAAGGACACTATCACTTCATTGAAATCGCCCCCCCACCGTTTGACTTCTTTGCCGGTTTGACCCTTGCATGGTATGCCCACAATTTCAGATGGGTGGGTGGGTCTGCGGATCCTGCCAGCTATACCGGCAACGTGAAAGGAGGATTTCAGCTGGCCGGGCATCTGGGGGGCCGTTACACTTACAAGGATTGGACCCTGTTCACTCAATTGACGGGAGGTTCCCTTCTCAGCGGATACACCTTCGGACTCTCCATTCCCTTGAAATGATGGCGCGCCTTCCCGCTTCCATCGTTTGCTTGATTCTCCTGGCAACACCCGCAGCGGCTCAAACGAAATCCGGGGATGTCCATCCCTGGTCACCGGGGTACCAGGCCGCCATCCACTTCGGGGGGCAAGTCCCAGCTCGCGCCCTTGCCGACCGTTATGGAACCTCCAATACCGTGGGATTTTCCATTTACAAGGTGGAGGCTTCGGGATGGCGATGGGGCTGCCACTACCGGTTCCAGACCGGTTCTGAAGTCCGCGAGCCCGGCCTGTTGGACAACCTGCTTGATGACAATGGCCGCATGGTCGACAATGAAGGCCGCATTGCCTTGGTCACCCCCCAGCAGCGCGGCACCCTCTTGACACTTTCCGCCGGTCGACTCATCTCTTCATCGGCGTTTCGGGACGGCTCGGGACTGCTCATCGAAATGAACTTCGGATTCTGGGAACACAAAGTGCACTTCCAGAACCGAGGAAACCGGGTCACCCAACTCGAAGATCCCTACCTCGCCGGTTATGACAGGCTGACCCGGGGCTGGTTGGTGATTCCCCGCGTCGGCTATTACCACGATGCGCCCAATGGGCTGATTCGTTTTCAGGTGGGCATCGAGTCCTTCCTGGGACGCATGCAACCCCAGCGAGCATGGAATGCCGACACCCTCTCTTCCGACTCCGGGCCGCGCAACGATGGGACCGTCGGGCTTTTCGCCGCCTGGATCCTCAGACTCAAGGCGCGGTCCACCAACGTGGATTACTATCATTGATGGACCCACGCCCTCCCCATACGCTGTGCCCCTGTATCACCTCATCATCCTGATTCTGCTCGCAGGACTTCGTTTGGCCTCGGCACTCGGTGTGCGGAAAGCCCGGCAGGCTTGGAGGGGACGAAGAGGATGGGAGGAACGCTTGGCAGCGGCTGATTCGCGGATGCGAAAAGCTGGGAAAATGGGGCCCTGGTTTCACGTGCATTGCGCTTCCCTTGGTGAATTCGAGCAGGGTGCGGAGGTGCTGGCCGCCCTGAGAAGACGCCAACCCAACCGGCCCATTCTGCTGACCTTCTTCTCCCCCTCAGGTGTGGAGGGCGTCTCAGCAGAGGAAGCGGACCACATCGACTATTTGCCTTTCGATCTTCCGCAAGCCATGAACCGTTTTGCCCGGACACTGGACATTGGAGACACAGTCCTGGTGAAGTATGAGCTGTGGCCGGGCTTGATTCAAGCCCTTCACCGGAAAGGGTGCCGGATTCACTTGATCGCTTCCCGGTTTGACCCCCATCGTCACCCACTCAACCGCCTCGGCTTCCTCGTTCGCAAATCCATGCGGCTCTTGTCCTCCATTCAGACGCAGGATTCAGCCTCTGGGCAAGCGTTGGAAGCATGGAACTTGGATTCCTTGGAGACAGGAGACCCCCGTGTGGACAGGGTACATCGCATTTCTACCGCGCCCCCACCCGTCGAAGTCCAGTCTTCGTTGGACGCCATAGCCCAATGGGCAGGTGGCCGCAGCATCTTCGTTGTTGGAAGTGCTTGGCCCCCGGAGTGGAGCGCGGTGGAAGCCATCCTCGAGGGTCATTCCGGGTGGTGCGCCCTGGTGGCTCCGCACGAGATTCACTCCCAGCAAGCCCAGTCTTGGGCAGAGCAGACAGGAGCCGTTCGACTCTCACAGTGGACCGGTCCAAAGGGGAATACCGGGACTTCGGGTGCTGTCATGATTGCGGACAGGATGGGCATTTTGAAGTACGCCTATCGATTGGGGGCATTCGCCGTGGTCGGAGGCGGATGGGGCAAAGGTGTGCACAACACGCTGGAGGCAGCCGTCTACGGTTTGCCGGTGTTGTTCGGCCCGGCCATTGCGGGCTTCCGAGAAATCGATGCGCTTCTCGAAGCAGGCGCTGCCCGGGTCTGTCACGAACCCGAAACCTTGATTGAACAGGCGAGAAATTGGATGGCCCAATCGGGCGAAAGAGACGAGGCAGGCAAAGCTGCCGCACGCTGGCTAAAAGGGCAATCCGGTGCCGCAGAACGGATTGCCGATGCCCTTTTTGCGGTCCCTTCGGGGGGAAACCAAACCGCATGAAAAAGGCACCCGATGCGGATGCCTTTTCTGAGCGAGAAACGAGACTCGAACTCGCGACCCCAACCTTGGCAAGGTTGTGCTCTACCAACTGAGCTATTCTCGCTTGGGTCGGCGAATTTACACCAAAACTCGGTCCCAACAATGCCCGCGAAAACAAAACGGAAAATCGAGCAACTATATAATAAGTAGGCTTGTTCGAACTTCAGTATGCATCTTGTAAGACCATTCCGTCAAACTGCCGCAACACTCAACCGAACCATGAGAATTGTACTCTTTCTGGCGTGCATCGCCGCTTTTACCCTCAACGGCTACAGCCAGGTCAAATCAAACGCCGCTCCAGCTCAGCGCAACTGTGCTGCCCATGAGAAGCATGTTCAAATGATGGGACTGGATCCCGTCTATGCCAAGCGACACGCGGACATTGAACAACACACCGCCGCCTTCGTGGCCGCGCGTGAAGAGGCCCGTGCGAACGGAGCCCAGCAGCAACCGGTGGTCATCACCATCCCGGTGGTTTTTCACGTGATTTACGCCAACGAGACGCAGAACATTCCCGATTCCGAGCTCCTTGAGCAATTGCAGGTTCTGAATGACGATTTCCGACGGACCAATGCGGACCAGGACAACATCTGGCCCCAAGGCGCAGATACGGAAATCGAATTCTGCTTGGCTACCCGCGATCCAAACGGAGCACCGAGCAGCGGTATTCTCCGCGTGCCCACCACGGTTTCCAGCTTCGGATCCAACGATGCCATGAAGTTCACGGCGCAAGGGGGTTCGGACGCTTGGCCCGCCAGTGAATACCTGAACTACTGGGTGTGCAACCTCGGTGGCGGCCTATTGGGTTACGCCCAATTCCCGGGTGGACCGGCAGCAACGGACGGTGTCGTATGCGGCTATCCCTATGTGGGATTGAATGGTCCCGGATCAGGTGCCTATAACCTGGGCCGCACGGGAACGCATGAGGTGGGTCACTGGCTCAACCTCCGCCACATCTGGGGCGACGGCCCCTGTGGCTCGGACGACTTCGTTGCCGACACCCCTGAGTCCGATGGCGCCAACTACGGTTGTGCCCTCGGCCACGTCAGCTGTTCCACGGAAGACATGGTCCAGAACTACATGGACTACTCCGATGACGGATGCATGAACATCTTCACCCAAGGCCAGGGCGATCGCATGCAAGCCGTTCTCGCTCCCGGCGGGTTGCGCGCGAGCATCGCAACCTCCAACGGATGCCTGCCTGCCGTTCCCGACTTCGACCTGGACGCCGCCATCATCTCGGTGAACGAGCCCAGCGGTTTCTCGTGCTCCACGGAAGTCACGCCTTCCATTACCCTCTTCAACTACGGAGGAACGGCCCTGACTTCAGCCACCATCACCTACGACATCGACGGCGCAGGAGCACAGACCTATGCCTGGACGGGCTCCTTGGAGTTCGGTCAGAGTGAGGAAATCACCCTGCCCACCCAGACGCCCGGTGACGGCAGCCGCGTATTCACCGCAGCCGTTTCCGCTCCAAACGGGGGCGTTGACGAAAACAGCGCCAATGATTCGGGCAGCAGTGACTTTGCACTGGATTCCCAAGGCGTGGACGTCACCATGACCCTGACCCTGGACAACTACCCGG
>Ga0181563_10003497_pt1 | contig 14940 bp, 19 predicted proteins | sample 011ome_25_FD_133759 | JGI IMG/M metagenome (GOLD analysis project Ga0181563, IMG submission 133759) | Coastal salt marsh microbial communities from the Groves Creek Marsh, Skidaway Island, Georgia - 011512CT metaG (megahit assembly) | ecosystem: Environmental > Aquatic > Marine > Intertidal... | reverse complement strand
GTTTCTTAGCTGCTGGTTTCTTATCTGCTGGTTTCTTAGCTGCTGGTTTCTTAGCTGCTGGTTTCTTAGCTGCTGGTTTTTTTGATGGTGGTTTTTTACCTGGCATTATACGTCAAGAAACCTCACGTCTTTAGCGTTCTTTTCAATAAAAAGTTTTCTTTTTGAAACATCATTTCCCATTAAAATTTCAAACATGTCAGAAGCTTTTGCCATCGCACCTTTAGCGTCTGCGAGCGTAACTTTAATTAGGGTTCTAGTCTCAGGATTCATTGCGGTGTCCCACAGCTCCCCAGCGTTCATTTCTCCCAACCCTTTGAATCTGCTTATATCAAATTTTTTGTTTTTGTTTTCTTTTTTAAATTTATTTAGTGCTTCGTCATCTTTTAGGTATGTTATTCCTGATGCTGCTTTTACTCGATATAACGGTGGTTCTGATATCCAGACTTTTCCGCTTGTTATCAAACCAGGCATAAATTTAAAAAAGAACGTAAGAAGTAGTGTTCTAATATGTGCACCGTCAACATCAGCATCTGTTAAAAATATTATTTTGTCATATCTTGACTCTTCTTCGTTGAACTGAAGCTTTATACCGGTACCAATAGCTTTAATAAGTGCGCTTATCTCTTCGTTTTGAAGGGCTCTGTTTTCTGTAACTTTTTGAACGTTTATAATCTTTCCCCTGATTGGCAGAATTGCTTGAACTCTTGAGTCTCGTGCTTGTTTAGCAGGACCAGCTGCTGAGTCTCCTTCTACAATGAACAACTCACTTTCTGTTGGGTCTGTTGAAGAACAGTCTGCAAGTTTTCCTGGAAGACCTGAGGTCTCTAAAATGCTTTTACGCTTGGTGAGCTCTCTAGCTTTTTTTGCACTCATTCTTGCTTTTGCAGCAACTGCGCATCTTTCTACTATTGCTCTACCCTCTTTTGTGTTTTTGGTTAACCATTTTGGAAATTCTTCATTAATTAGGACTTGAACCCTTGATTTCATTTCAGTATTTCCTAATTTTGTTTTTGTCTGTCCCTCAAATTGTGGTTCTTTTACTCTTACAGATACCACACCTGTAAGCCCTTCTCTTATATCGTCTCCCGTTAAAGATATGTCCGAATGAAGATTTCTTTTTTTTGCAAAGTCATTAATTGCTTTTGTAACTGCTGTTCTTAACCCTTCTTCATGAGTACCACCTTCTAGGGTGTGTATGTTGTTAGCAAAGCTTTTTATTGTTACGTCGTCTTCATTTTTCCATTGGAGTGCAACCTCAATTTCTGAATCTTTTGTTTGATCTGAAAAAGAAATTATTTTTTGATGTAGTGGATCAAAGCCGTCGTTTAGATATTCAACAAAATCTGTGAGGCCACCTTTGTAGTGATACTCTTCTTTTGTAGGTGGCTTAACTCTGTTGTCAACAAGTGTTATTTTCAAACCTTTGTTAAGAAACGCAGTTTGTCTAAGTCTTTCATCAACTATGTTGTAATCATATGTTTGGGTCTCATCAAATATTTCTGGATCTGCTAGAAAGTTAACTTTTGTACCTGTTTTTTTAGAAACTTTTCCTTTTTTGATTTTGGATTTTGGTTTTCCCAAGTCAAAGTCTTGGTTCCAAAAATGACCGTCTCTTTGAACCTCTACTTTAACGTATGTTGATAAAGCGTTAACAACAGATATTCCAACTCCATGCAAACCACCACTAACGGTATAGGCTCCTGATTCAAACTTTCCACCAGCATGAAGTGTTGTTAATACTGTTGTGAGTGCAGATATTTTTGTTTTGGGGTGTGGTTTTACTGGTATTCCGCTTCCGTCATCTTCAACAGTAACTGAACCATTTTTTTCTAGACTGACTTTTATCTTTGAACACCTTCCAGCCATAGCTTCATCAACAGAGTTGTCTAAAACTTCCCAAATTAAGTGGTGTAATCCATTTGGGCCCGTGGACCCAATATACATTGCAGGGCGCTTTCTAACTGCTTCTAGACCCTCAAGAATTTTTATATCTTTTGAATCATAACTATTATTTGAATCTTTTTTAGACACGAACTATCTCCAAGATACGCTTCTTTTTGTTTATATTACAGCCCCTTGCTGAACTCTTATTTTACTAGATTTGCTGATTATTGCTGGTTATTATCTACTTGAATATTCAGTTTTTTTAACTTTATTTTTGTATTTTTTTCTATGTCAATTAATAGCTTTTCTTGTTGTAGTTCTATTAGATTTTTCAACCTTTTTGAATCAACATAGAGAATTAACTCATCCCCAACAACTGGTCCCGGTATTATTTCGCTGTAAAGGTTGGTATTCTCGTTTTTAAAGTGTTTTCTAATCTTTTCGGATTTTGAAAAGTCAATACCTGAATCGTTTGAATTAATTTTTTGGGGTTCTCTGTTGAACATTTATTGGTTCGTTCTAACAGGCATTAATAAATACTTGTAGTGTTCTTCTTCTCCTTGAATGACAGCCGGTTTGTCATTTCCAGAAAACCTTAAATAAGCTTTATTTCCTTCCAAAACTTCAATTCCTTGAATTAGATAGTTTGGGTTAAACGATATTTCAAAACCAGAAACGTCTCCTACTTCAAGTCCTAATATTTTTATGTCTACCACTTCGTTGCCTCCACCAATATCTTTATTAGTAGACGAAATGTTAAGAGTTTTGTCATCCACCACCTTAAGGGTTACAGGTATAAAACCCTCCGCAACAACCGTTGATCGGTCTAGTGATTCCAATATAGATTTTTTATCAACTTCGATTGAAAAAAGGTTTTCTTTAGGAAACAACATTTTATACTCTGGAAACGTTCCTTCTAGTTTTCTTACTGATGTGTAGTATCTTTTGTTGTAAAAGTGAAGTTCTCTTTCTGTTGAGTTTATGTTTATTTCATCTTCACTATCTTCAAATATTTTTATCGTTTCGTTTAAAGACCTGAATGAAACAATTCCTGCGTCGGAAATAGGAAGGTCAAAAACTGTGTTGGTTGCAAGCCTGTAGCTGTCGGTTGAAACGAGGTTTGTTTCGTTGTTGTCGTTATCAAAGAAGACACCTGTGAGTATTGGTTTTCCTCCCTCTGGAGAGGCTGCTACACCTACTTTTTTTAATGCATCAAAAAGGTTTGTTGTTTTGAGTTGTTTGCTTTCGGAGGTGTTGTGATGTTCTTCTAGTAGTGTTTTAGGATAAGTTAAGTGGTCTAGTTTTCTAAGCCTATATTCTGTTTTTTTTGTTTCTACTTTGATCTCGTTCCCTATGTCTGAAAAGACAACTTCTCCTGAGGGTAGTTTCCTTACCACTTCTGAAAAAATTCTAGCATTAACGAGGCATTCTCCGTCGACAATAGACTCTACTTCAAAACTGGCTTTTATAACCAGGTCCAGATCGGATCCTGTTAGCTCACAACGGTTTTCTTTAATTTTTATATAAAGACCTTGGAGTGCTGGGGTAGAGGGTTTAATATCAACAGCTTTCGACACCGTCAAAACATATTCTTTTATACTCTTGGTTGTTGTTTTAAATTTCAACAAACACCTCTTATTCTTTTATATATATAACAATAATAAAGCTGTTTAAAGTGTTTAAAAAAACAGAAAACACCTTAAAAGGCTTTAAAAACACATTAGTAGTTTTCAACATTCTAAACACCAACAAACTTCGTTGAATTGTTGTCTATTTTATTATTGAAAATGTTAACTTCTTTTTTAAACAAACTTGAACCTTCCACCTTCTTTATAGAAGAGAGAACCGTTGAGTGAGATCTGTTCCCCACATATAAACCAATTTGGTTTAAGGAGTACTCAGTGTGTTTCCTCATCAAGTAAATAAACAGATGTCTAGCGTTGCTTACAAGCTCACTTCTGTTTTTTGAAAGAACAAGCCTTTCGTCAACCTGGTAAACCTCCGAACAGTATTTTAGAATAAACTCAGGAGTTAACTCCATTATCTTGTTGTTACTATACATTGAAACGAGCTCAGATATGTATTTGTTGTTACTTACACCAGTTTGTTTGTTGATAATTAGATTGTTAACAACACCATTTATTTCTCTAAAGCTTTGAAAGTCCAACGAAAGCAAGGTTTCTAAATCATTTTTAGAAAACAACAAACCTTCAAACTCAACATTGTTCTTTTTTAGTACCTCAGAAAAAATTTCCCTATCAGGTTTTTCTATGTCTGTTACCAGACCGTTTAAAATTCTAGAAACTAAACGATCCGGAAAACCAGTAAGTTGTTGGGGCTTCTGGTCGGATGCTAAAACTACAGACTTTGAATTGTTTAAAAAATAGTTAATTGTATGAAAAAGCTCTTCAGAAACCCCTTTTTTGCCTACAAAAAACTGAATATCATCAACTAATAAAATGTCTACAGACCTAATTCTCTTTTTAAAATTGTCAATATCATTATTTTTTATACCGGAAATATATGACTCAAGAAAAGACTCCGAGTCAATATAGAAAGATGACTTACTTGACGCCTCAACAGTTTTCAAAAGGTGAGTTTTTCCAACACCCGGTTTACCATAAACAAAAAGTGGATTAAATCGTTTACCAGGTGATACAACAACGTTTTTAGCTGCTGTTATTGCAAGGTTATTACAACCACCAACAAAAAGCTCATCAAAAAAGGACAAATCATAATGAGTCTCAACAACAATGTCATCTTGTTTTTTCTCAACTACGGTTGTTTCAACACTTGACCTTTCGTATACACTTGTTTTTTGAAAGTTTTTATCGACAACAAAAACACAATCAGCCTTGTTGTTATATTCAAGTTGATATACTGACTTAATTTTTGAATAGACCTTTTTTTCAATAGCTGATTTTATAAAATCAGATGAAACAACAATACAAAGATCGTTCTCATCATTTATTTCAAGGCCAACCTGATCTAACCAATATCTATCTGTTTTGTTGGTTAAAGACTTTTCTAATAAAGCTTTAAACTCTTCAAGCATTACAGTATTTCCCCTACTCCCCATAACCAGATATAAACATAACTACAAAAACAAGATTTTCATAGAGTGTGAAAAACAGATTAAAATTTCACAAAGTGTTTAAAACTTTGAAAAATCCCAATAAACATTGAGTAAAACCCCAAACAAGTAATACATATTTTTTTTAATAAAGTTGTTTGTTAAAGCTAGCTAATTTGTTTTTCGCGAGCTAAAAACCTTTTTCGCGAACTAATTAAAAATAAAATTTATTTTGTTTTGTTTAATTAATTTCTTCATTTATTCTTACAGACAGGTATTAAATGAAAAGAACATATCAACCTAGTAATAGAAAAAGAAGCAGAAAACACGGTTTTAGATCAAGAATGCGTACAAGAGCAGGACGAGAAATTCTTAAAAGAAGAAGAAAAAAGGGTCGTAAAATTCTGTCTGCCTAGGTAGTGAATGTGAAGTTTACTTCGCTGAATAAAAAAAATCATTTTGATAGCCTAAAAAAAGAAGAATTTTGTATAGCCTCAAAAGGCCTAAAGGTTTTTGTTAAAGAAAACGGTACAACCTCTTCAAGACTTGGAATAAGTATTTCAAGCAAGCATGCAAATGCAGTTAATAGAAATAAGTTTAAAAGAAGGACAAGGGAAGCAGTAAGGAGCCTATCAGACAATAAAAATCTGGACATTTTAGTTGTTGGAAATAAAGATTCGTCAAACCTAACATCATCTGAAATTTTGAAGATTTTTAAGTCTCACCCCTTACTCTAAAAAAGAATGAAAATATTAGGATTTTTTCTTCAAGGATCAAGGTCTCTACTCGCATTATTTGGTTTAGGTGGTGGCAACTGCATGTACTACCCATCATGTACCAATGTTATCGTTGATAGTTTTGAAAAAAGTGGGTTGATTAGGACTCTTCCAGTTATTTTTAGAAGAATATTCATTTGCAACCCAATATATAAGAAATTTGGTAAAAATTGGCAATATTAGAACCATTTGCTCTTGCTATAGGATTTTTACTCTCCTACGTCTATGACTACACCGCATCATATGGATATTCAATTGTCATTTTGACAATAATAATTAACGTTATAATTTTCCCACTTACACTCAGACAAACCAGGTCTACTAAAAGAATGCAAGATGCTCAGTCGGACATAAAACGACTTCAAAAACAATACAAAGACAACAAAGAAGAGCTGAATAAAGCAATGGCTTCAATGTACAAAGAAAAGGGAATCAATCCTCTTGGTTGCATCCTCCCACTTTTAGTTCAGATGCCTATATGGTTCGCTCTTTTTAGAGTTCTAAGAGAGCCTTTGGCTTTTATACCAAGCTCCTCTAGTCTTTCAAACAGCCTAGCTGCTAGTACAAGCCTTAAATTTTTTAATATGGATCTCCAAATTCCACCCTCAGAGGTTTCTGAGTGGATTGAAAGAGTTCCTTATTTAGTACTGATTTTATTAGTTATTCTTACTGCTTTATATCAGCAGAATCAGATAACTAAGAAGACTGGAAAAAGCGACAATCCTCAAGCACAACAAATGCAAATGGTCGGAAAAGTTATGCCTATATTTTTCGGATTTATTTCTTGGACTTTACCGACAGGTTTAGTTGTCTACTTTCTAACAGGAAATATATTTCGTATTGGGCAACAAGCATTGATTGTAAAGCTTGATGATAAAGAAACTAATAAAAAAGAAGAAAACAAAAAAGAAAACGAGGAACAACAACAAAAGCCTGTTCAAGAAGATTCTCGTAAAAACCGCAAAAAAAGAAGGAGAAAGTAATGGCTAACAACAAATGGGTAGAGGTTGAAGCAAAATCTATAGACGACGCAATCAAAGCAGGATTGAACGAACTAAACCTTGAAGACGCAACGCAAGCAAATATAAATATTTTAAGAGAACCAGAAGGTGGTGTATTTGGTGTGGGTGGAACTAAAGCACTTGTTCGAATTTCTGTAAGAAACAGTAGTTCTAGAAACTACAACAACAAAAATAAAAGAAATAATGGTAATAAAAACGGGTATAAAAAACAATATTCACCAAAAAAGCCACGTATAGAGGCCGATAAAGACGAACAGTTGAAGGTTTCTGTTAACTTTTTAGAAGGTTTAGTAAAGTCTTTTGGACTTGACGGAAAAGTTGAAGGAACACTAGAAGACGAAAATCTAATTGTGAAAGTAACAGGAGAACAAACAGAGGCATTAGTTGGAGAAAAAGGTTTTATTATAAGATCTATACATGAGCTTACAAGAACTGTGGTACAAAGAAAAACAAGCGCCGGAACAAGACTTAGGCTTGATGTCGCTGATTATGCAACAAAACGCAAAGAAGCGCTGACAATATATGCAGAAAGATTGAGTAAACAAATTCTTGAAGACAAACAAGAAGTTATGTTAGAGCCAATGAACTCTGTAGACAGAAAAACACTCCACGACGCCGCGGCAACTTTTGACGGAATTAGGTCTTATTCTGAAGGTAGAGAACCCTATAGGTCAGTTGTTTTTGCTCCTGAAGAAGAAGAATGACCTTCGAGCCCCAAATTCCATCTTGGGGTAACGAGTACAAAAACTATCTTGAAAGGCTTAAAAGCTATCATGATTGGTTGTGCAAAACAGGTATAAACAATGGATTAATAAGTGAAAAGCCCGTGCAATATGTGTGGGATGAGTTCATAGTCCACTCGTTGTATTTTGGAAAAATACTACAAAATATTAAAAATAACGATAAAAAAATATATGACCTAGGCACAGGCGGTGGAATTCCAGGAATTCCTATTGCTATAACTAACCCAAACAAATTATTTACACTTGTCGACATAAGCGAAAGAAGAGCTTTTGAACTTCAAAGGCTAAAAAATATATTAAATTTAGAAAATGTTGAAGTTCTTAATGAGAGCGCCGATACAGTTTTAACAGATAACAACACGTACATTTCTCGATGCTTTATCTCATCAAAAGACGTTATGAAAAACATAAAACAATTAAAAAACGTAACATACATAGTCTCTTCAAACGGAGAAAATTTAAATGAAAATAAAGAAAAGTTTCACGTGAAACAAGAAAAATTCACTATTAATTCAACAAACATAAGACACATAGATGTTATAAATGTTAAGTGAAGGTTCTTACAATATTGTGCCAAAAAGGTGGGGTTGGTAAAACAACTTTTGTTGTAAATCTGGGAAAACTACTTTCACAAAAAGGCCACAAAACTCTATTGATAGATACCGATCCTCAAGGAAATGTATCAACATACCTAAATTTTGATAAAAACTCTAAAGCAGCGCTAAACACGACAGATTTATTTGAAAACAGGCTAGATAAAGAAATTATGAAAGTTTCTGAAAGTCTTTATTTGATTCCTTCAAATAAATCAATAATTAAGCACAGTAATGAAAAAATTATAGGTGGATCAAAACTCATGAAACATAAAAACTTTTTTAGGGAAAAGGGCTTTGACTTAATTTTGATTGATACCCCACCAACGATAAGTTCTTTAACACAAGAGTCTCTAACAATAAGTGATTATTACTTGATACCGTCAAAACCTGAATTTTTAGCTGTAGAAGGAGTTTCTCAAGCAATGGATTTTGCAAAGGAAACAATAAACAACATTATCAAAGCGGATCCTATATTTTTAGGTGTTGTTTTAAACCAAGTTGACACTAGAAGATCAAGCTTTCAGTCCTTTGAAAACGAACTCAGGTTTTTATTGGCTGACAAGCTTTTTAATTCAAAAATTTCCCAATTAACTGAAATAGCTGACAGCCCATTCTATGCTAAGACCGTGCTTGATTTCAATGAAAACAGCAAAGCAAGGCTTGAATTTATTGAGCTTTCCGAAGAAATTTTTGAAAAAGTAGGATTATGAAACGTACCTTAAGCGATCTAATTACCAATAACGACACCAAAGATCTTGTGATAAAAAACGTGAAAATCGATTCTATTAAGGAGAGCCCAACCCAAGCGCGTAAAAAGTTTGACCAAAAAAAATTAGAGGAATTGAGAGATTCGATATCAAAAAATGGAATACTCCAACCCCTTATTGTTCAAAAGCTCGAAAACAATCAATATGAACTAATTGCCGGCGAGAGAAGACTGAGAGCCTCTAAAATGCTTAAATTAGAATCTGTTCCCTGTCTTATAAAGGACGTAAGTCAAAGAGATGCTGCAGTTCTTGGAATAGTTGAAAATATTCAAAGAAGCCAGTTAAATTCAATTGAAGAAGCTTTGGCTTATAAAAATCTAAAAGAAAACTATGAACTTTCTAACGATGAAATAGGCTTTCTTGTTGGCAAGAGTAGACCTCACATATCTAACATGCTTAGAATTTCTAATCTAAGCCCAAATGCTCAAAACGCTTTAAGCAACGAAGAAGTCTCATTTGGTCAGATCAAACCAATTATAGTTTTAGACCATACAGTTCAAGATAAGATATTGAAAGACATAATCACGCTAAATCTTTCTAGTAGGGATGTGGAAGAAAAAGTTCGTCAACTACAGGGTGCCAACTCAGACGAAGAATCTTTTCATTATAAAAAAATGTTGGAAAACCTTCTTGGCACAAAGGTCACATTTAAAAAAAGCAAAAACAAAACAAAAATAAGTTTTACATTGAATTCGAAAGAAGACCTTGATTCGTTTATAAAAAAAATTTCTTAATCTTTATAAATTTCTTTTAACTCCTCCAGTACGCAAGAAAGCAAATCGATTATTGAATATTGGTAAAAATTACCATTTATTACTAAAGTGACGGATTTGGTATTTTTTAAAACAGATAAAGACCTTCCCTCTGAAACAAACCCCATTGAGGATTCAATCTTTCTTGAGATCTTTTCACCAATTGAACTTGATGAATGTTTACCTTGGAAAAAATTTACTTTTAAACCTTCTGAGTTTCTTAAACTCAAAAACAAAGTGGGATTAACCTTGTTTACGTATTCAATACTGTTTTCTTCATCGGTGTCTTGTGTGATTTCTGAAGAAAAAGAGATACTTACGTTGTTTTCATTAGAGAAGTCTTTTATTTGTTGATATAAACCTATCTGTTCTTCATAATCTCCAAGGTTTTCTATGTCAAAACAGATTGAAAGATTACTAGAACTCCCATTAAAGGTTTTTACAGCCTCATTCAAAGACGTATTCATTGTTGGCCTTAGTAATTTTCTAATTTCGGCTGCAGTTTCTGGGCCTACTGTACCATCAACAGACAACCCTCTATTTTCCTGAAATAACTTAACAGATCTACTTACATTATTATCAAAAGTGGAATTTATCGGTTCAGAGTAAAAACCCAACCTAGAAAGATATTCTTGAAGCTCTTCTATATCAGAACCATACAAAACTGGGTTTGATAATAAAAGAATCCTATCACCTAAAGCATAACCATTGTTTAAAAGTTCAAGCCACAAATGCTCTTTCGAAATGATTTTTGAAAGGTTGTGATCTTCTATAAACAACTCCACAAGATTGATTAACTCTTCAACATTTTTAGAACCAGGATAACCACAGGAATTGAGTTTTATATTTAAATCATCTAACTCTTCTTTTGAAAGTTCTTGTAAGTACTTTGTAAAGTTTAAATTAGTGGTCAAGCCATCTCTCAACATCTATTGCTGCTTGACACCCGGTACCAGCAGCAGTAATTGCTTGTCTGTATAACGAATCTGCTACATCACCAGCTGCAAACACACCAGGCACTGAAGTGCTGGTCTCCGTTGTGAAACCAGTTTTTATGTATCCTTTTTCATCCAACTCTACAAGGTCGTCTAAAAATTTTACATTTGGATCATGACCTATCGCAACAAATACTCCATCAAGTTCTAATTCACTCATTGTTTCGTTTTCTACGTCTTTCAATTCAATTGATGAAACGCTCCCATCACCATTAATTTTTTCAACAGTTTTGTTCCAAACAACTTCTATTTGTTCATGATTTAGTACTCTGTCTTGCATTATTTGACTTGCTCTAAACTGGTCTCTTCTGTGTATTACATAAACTTTTGACGCAAACTTTGTTAAGAATAGAGCCTCTTCCATTGCAGAATCACCGCCACCAACAACCGCAACAACCTTCTCTTTAAAGAAAAAACCATCACAGGTTGCGCATGCTGAAACACCATATCCCTGTAATTCTTTTTCACCCTCGACTCCAAGCCATCTTGCCGACGCCCCAGACGCAATTATTACTGATTTAAACAGGTATTCACCCTTAGAACTTTTAAGTTTAAAACCGTTATCAAGTTTTTCTATTGAATCTATTGTTTCTGTTTTGATTTCTGTTCCAAACCTTTCTGCTTGTCCTTTAAAAACCTGCATTAATTCAGGACCCATAATTCCATCGACAAAACCTGGATAATTTTCAACATCTGTGGTTAACATCAACTGACCTCCAGATTCTAAACCTTCAAAAAGTACTGGAGAGAGACTCGCTCTTCCAGCATAAATTCCTGCAGTATATCCTGCCGGACCAGAACCAATAATTGCTACACTTTCCATTACTTTTTTCTCCAATAATTTCTTAAAGACATAATTAAGAAGAGTAGTCCTATTGAGGCAAAAGCAAAGCCTGTTGGATTAATTCCAAGAAGTAACCCAAGCCCCTGCATAATTTTTATTATTCCAATAATAAGAAATCCCAAAGCCATTAAAAGCAAAACAACCAACAGAAATCCCATTGACGCAAACCCTGCAATTCTTTTTACAGGTTTAACAACTAACCTTTTAATAGTTTCAATTAAGCTTTCTACGGATTCTACAAAACTATCTTCTTGTTCCATATATCTAATATTAAGCGTTCAAAAATTATTAATGTAGTTCTAAAAATCTAACTAGTACTTAAGATTATGAAATTAGTTTTTGTAAATTCAAAACCATGTTTTGCATAGAGACCTTTAGCAGCCTCGTTATTCTCTTGAGTATTTAAACGTATATTTATGTATTTTTTTTCTTTGGCAAAGTTAAGAACATTATTAAGCAATTTGGATCCATGACCATTGTGTTGATATTCTGTTCTAATTCCAAATCTTTGTAAGAATGAAAAGTTTCTTGTCGCTCCCAAAATCGCATATCCAACAAGACTATCTCCGCTATATTCTTTGAACAAAAAGTTTTGATTACAACTATCAAGAGTTTCTATAAATGCTGCTCTTGAATTTTGCCAATAAGGGCTAAATATAGATCTATCAAGATCAACTAATTCATCGATATTGTTTTTTGTAAAATTTTCAAAATGAGAAGGCTCAATTTTTTTTAATTCTAAACTTCTTAAATTTATTGACAGAACATTTAATTTTTCAGCAGCATTCCATCCGGATGACAACCAACTATGGGTTTCATTTTCTTGAATCATTGATGAGTTAAATTTAAATCCTGTATTTTCAGCTTCTTGTTTTATTCTTTTTAGAAGACTCCTCCCACCATAAACTTTTTCAAAATAAATTATCGAAGTAACATCGTTCCATTTTCTTGTTTGGTAACTTCCAACCCAAGAACTGTGTCTGGTTTTCTCATCTGTTAAATACATACTTAAGTATTTTCTTATCTTCATCATGTGTTAGGAGATTTATAGCTGTTTCATAATCAACTAAAGCCACTTCCTCAATTTCATCATCAGGTTCGCTATCAAACGCTTTCACTACATACATTTTGAAAAACCAAACTGTTTTCTTAACTTTTTCATTGTTAATCGATATTTCATAGCGTGATTCAGCCAAAGGTTTTTCTTCAGACAGCTCTACGATAAAACCGGTTTCCTCAGAAACTTCTCTTTTTGCAGCATCTTTTGGTGTTTCACCTTCTTCCATGTGTCCTTTTGGAAAACCCCAGAATGACTTTGGATCGTCTACATATTCACTTTTTCTGTTTTTAACTAGTAGCACCTTGTTGTTATCTACAACAATTCCTCCAGCTGCAAAATCTACTTTTGAATTCATTCTTCTATTGTATCCACAGTTCTTCTAAGCTATCAATATGGTACCAATTACACTATTAAAATTAGTTGAGAATAATAGCTTTTTAAGCACTCTTTCTTCTTTGTATCACGGTAATGGTTTTGAGTTATATCTTGTTGGGGGTGCAGTAAGGGATGGAATATTAGATATCCCGACAAACGATTTTGATTTTACAACTAACGCCACCCCAGAAGAGTCAATCGAATTACTTAAAAAAAATAGTTATAAAACAACCGAGGTAGGTAAAGCTTTTGGGACGATTGAACTTTATGATCAAGAAAGGGCAGTACATATAACTACTTTTAGGAAAGATACCTACGAAACAGATTCAAGAAAATCCTGAAATAGAAAAAGCCGCAGATCTTATTACAGATCTATCGAGAAGAGACTTTACAATAAATTCCATTGCATATTCACTAGAAACTAACGAATTAATAGATCCATTTTCAGGCTTAAAAGATCTCGCATCTGGAACTATATCAACACCAGATGATCCAATAATCTCTTTTTCTGACGATCCTTTAAGAATGTTAAGAGTATGCAGATTTGTAAGCACACATGGATTTTCACCAGAAAACAAAACATATATAGCAATGAAAGAAAATATAGAACGAATAAAAATAATAACTAAAGAGAGAATTAGAGATGAGATTAATAAGCTTTTAGTTGGCAAGAGTCCATCAATGGGCATTCGAACTTTAGTCGAGAGCGGTTTGAGCTTATATATTATTCCAGAAATAAATGAACTCAAAATAGAAGTTGATCCAAAGCATCACCATAAAGACGTTTATGAACATACACTAGCGGTTTTAGATGGGGTACCACCAAAACTCACACTTAGAATGGGGGCTCTTTTACATGATATTGCTAAACCAAACACTAAAGGAATAGAAAATGGAAAAGTACACTTTAGGCACCATGAAGTAGTCGGCGCGAGGATGACAAAAAAAATATTAAAGGAATTGAAGTATGACAACAAAACAATTGAAGATATAGCGCTACTCGTTGAGCAGCACTTACGCCCTCACACTTTCAAGATGGGATGGACAGATTCTGCAGTGAGAAGATACATTGTTGATGCTGGACATATGCTTGAGGATCTAAATGAACTAGTAAGAGCGGATGTAACTACAAAGAACAAAATAAAAGCAAAAGAGATATATGAAAATCTTGATGAAATGGAAAAAAGGATAGAAGAAGTTAAAGCTAAAGAGGAACTATCCAAAATTAGACCAGCTTTATCAGGGGATGAGATTATGGAACATTTCAATATTCAACCTGGTCCTAAAGTTGGAGTTATTATGAAAGCCCTATATGAACAAAGGATCAACGACGGTGAGGTATCCAAAGAAGACGCTTTAAAACTTGCTGAGGAAACATATAAAAATTTATAATTGTATAAATATACATACAAATGTATATTTATAAATATGACAAAAGCAACTATTCAAAGACAAAAGCTGATTGCTGACTTTATTGATTCTGGAAACATTTCATCACAGAACCAGCTTAAAGGAATGCTCAAAAAGAATGGAACGATAATAACACAAGCTACATTATCAAGAGACTTAAATGAGCTTGGTGCAATAAAGAAAAGGTTAAAAAATGGTAGATTAGTTTACTTACTACCAAAAAACCAAGACAATAATGCACAGTACAAAATAGCTAAAAAAGCCCTTCAAGATTTTGTTACTGAAGTACAACCTGTCTCCAACCAGGTGGTTGTAAAGACTACCACCGCTGCTGCTCAGGTCATTGCGGAATCTATAGACAACTTATACCTTGAAGGAATTGTAGCTTCTCTGGCAGGGGACAATGTTGTTCTAATCATTACAGCAGATCAAAAGAACGCAAAATTAGTAGCAAAATCAATAGAGGATTATATAGAATAATTACCCTATGCTTTTATTTTCAGAATATGACCAAAGTCTGAAAAATATCTCTATAAGTCAACCAGTAGTCGATGTAGACATAGAAGATACAAATAGCCTCATTATTAGATATCCAAAATTTAAAAGAGTAACGCATTTAATTCTCTCTTATGACGCACAGAAT
>Ga0181563_10003482_pt1 | contig 14967 bp, 12 predicted proteins | sample 011ome_25_FD_133759 | JGI IMG/M metagenome (GOLD analysis project Ga0181563, IMG submission 133759) | Coastal salt marsh microbial communities from the Groves Creek Marsh, Skidaway Island, Georgia - 011512CT metaG (megahit assembly) | ecosystem: Environmental > Aquatic > Marine > Intertidal... | reverse complement strand
CATCGGCCTTGAGGCGGTCCATGATTTCTTTGACGTGGCCATCGGTGACGCGGACGGTTTCGTAGTGGTGGGCCCATTCTTGGCGGAAGATTTCCTCGTTGGGGAAGTAGGGCGGGACCTTCATCGTGGAAGGATCGACCTTGTCGGTGAGCTTTCTGGTGTTGGTCTTTCCCCCACCGAGTTGGATCTGTCCGAACCAAGGCTGTCCTTTCGGAACTGCGGTCCAGTCGGCCTGGCCTTTTTTGCCATAGAAACCCTTCTTACCGGGTTTTGGTTTCTGGGTGTCGGTGGAGTAATGCTCTTTGCGGTTGTAAACGAAGTTGTAGTCGTCCTTTCCCTTGTTGAAGGTGGCGTAACCGTGCTCGATGAAAATCTGAGGCAGGGTTTTAATTCCTGCGGGCAATTGGATCGCGGCTTCGGGGCTGCGGGAGGAGCGATGTTGATGAGTGCCGGTGGTGGTTTGGTAGACTCCGGTGATCATGGCGGAACGGCAGGCCGAGCAGACCGGAGCGGGAACGTAGCAGCGGGAAAAGCGAATGCCGTCTTTGCTGAGTTTGTCCAGAGTGGGGGTCTTTCCGGCGTTGACGGGGAAGCCGTAGGATTCCATCCAGGGTGAGAGATCCTCACAAAAGATCCAGAGGATGTTTGGTTTGTCCGCGGCCGAAGCGGGGAGAGAGACGAGAGTGAGAAGGAGGACGAGAAGGCACTTCATGGTTCGCCAGCTTAGGTTTCTGTCAGGTGATCGCAATCAAGCAGATGAATTTTATCGGTAATCTTCGGGGAGGCGTTCAATTCGCCTTGGGATCGGGAAGTTGGGAATGACACCATCCTTATGGAGTCGTGGACGACTTGTGCAAAATCTTCCATCGAACCGTATTCGCTTTTTGGCGGTGAAAAATGTTTCTATTCGGCATGAAATACTTCCTCGTAGCGACCGGGCTTCTTAGTTTTCTCCACTTCTCATCCTGCCAATCTTCTGTTCAAAAAATAGCGACGCCCAAACCCACCAAGGCGAACGCTGCCGTGAGCGGGAAATCGTTTGCCACCTTGAAGCGCGGTCACGGGGTCTACTTGAAGCAGTGTGCCCAGTGCCACGAGCACCGGCTTCCCAATACGATCAGTCTGCCGGCATGGCACGGGAAAATTGATAAGATGTCGGATTTAGCCGGCCTCTCCAAGGCGGAAGAAGAGGATTTACAGGCGTATCTGGACGAGTTCTCCGATCGTTAAATTACTCCGGTTTCCCTAACCAAAATAAGCCGGAAAATCCCTTTGACAGGTCGATTTCCGGTGCGTTCTTGGCGGGTAATGAAAAATCGTTTCCGAAAAACAACGCTGGCATTCACATGCTTTGCCCTTTCCCAATCGTCGGGGCTGGCCGGTCAAAAATCCGTCGCGGAATTCGACGTCAAAGAAGCCGACTCGCTTGGCTGGCGCGTCGTCGACGACGGAGTGATGGGTGGTCTTTCAAAAGGAAAGATTGAGATTTCGAAGGACGGGATTCTTACCTTCAGCGGTAAACTATCGCTTGAGAACAACGGGGGCTTTTCTTCACTCCGCACCGGAGATCTCAAGATGGACCTCGCCGGAGCCGAAGGTTTGGTGGCTCGCGTGAAAGGGGACGGCCGCACCTACCAGATGCGCTTTAGCACTGATGCACGCTTCCGCGGAATGGAGGTTTCATTCAAGGCAGACTTCAAAACAACGAAGGGGGAATGGACCGAGGTCAAGGTTCCCTTTGATCAGTTCAAGGGAAGCTTTAGGGGGATGAGTCTTTCCAAAGAAAAGTTCAATCCCTCCAAGATTCGTCGGGTCGGACTTCTTCTTGGCGATAAAAAGCAGGGTCCTTTCGAACTGCAGGTTGATTGGATTCGCACCTACGGTGCAGAGTCCGGTGGGAGCGACATCGTTTCGGCCGCTTTGGCCGATGGGCGTTTCGGAATTCTTGCGAAGGCTCTCACCGAGGCAAAGCTCGTCGATACCCTCCAAGGTAAAGGGCCATTCACGGTGTTTGCCCCGACGGACGAGGCCTTCAAGAAGCTTCCGAAGGGCACTATTGAGACGCTCCTTAAGGCCGAGAACCGGGATCAACTCCAGGCAGTTCTAACCTACCATGTCGTGGGAGGATCGATCGATCTCGCTGGTGCACTTGCCGCCAAGGAGGCGAAAACGGAGCAAGGAGCCGCAGTGAACTTCGCTTTTTCCGAAGGTCGCGTTCGCGTGAATGATGCTGCCATTATTGATGCTGATGTGAAGTGCTCAAACGGCGTTATTCACGTGATCGACTCGGTCATTCTTCCTCCCAAACCCGCCAATGACATTGCCAGTGTGGCCAAGCGAGCCGGGAATTTTAAGACTCTTTTGGCAGCGGTCGACGCAGCAGGTTTGACCGTCGCCTTGACAGGGGACAAGCCGGTAACGATCTTGGCTCCGACCGACGCAGCATTCGCTGCCCTCCCAAAGGGCACCGTCGAGGCTCTCCTGCAGTCGGAGAATCGCGAGAAACTGATCTCCATTCTTAGCCTCCACGCCATCCCGGGGAAGGTAAGCGCCGGAGATGCTCTCAACGTCGGCACCGCAACGTCGCTCAACAGTGGGACTCTCGAGTTTGGTATCATCGATGGTGTTTTCAAGGTGAACGGGGCCACGATCGTAAAGACCAACATCCAGTGCGACAACGGTATCATCCATGTCATCGACGCCGTCATCCTTTCATCTTCGAAAGAGGAGGGGAGCGAGACGGCTTCCACGGGAGGCAAATCTCCACGTGAGCAAATCGAAACTGCCATCGATCAGGGTGTTCCGGTTTTCAATGACGGCAACCATGGCAAGTGCGCTAAAATTTACCTCGATTGCATGGTTTCGATTTCCAGGTCCGCCGGGATTGATCCTCGCGTCAGCAAGGTCCTCGACCAGCTAGTGAAGCGGGCAGAAGGCATCGAGAGTGATACCGAGCGTGCCTGGGTGCTTCGCAGTGGCCTCGATCATCTCTACGCAGCTCTCTCGGAGAGTTAAGCCAAGTCCGGCGAATTTTTTCCAACAGTCCGGGCCTTCGTGGGTTCGGACTGTTTTTTCGGACCGAGGGTTGGTCTTTTTTGCTCAGGGGCCACGATGTTGTTCCAACCGGATGATGTCCGGTTGACGACGATGCCCGGGCCCAGCTTACTGGTGCTGCTGGCATTGTTGGCAGTTGGCTTGGCCGCTCGCCGTCGCCGTGAGGTTCGCAGTTCACTTTTGAGCTCAAAGTCCGATCATGCTGACATGGTCGGGCCTTTTTGTGCCTTGGATGAGCGGATCGGCTTCCTTGCAAGGATAGGAAATGACGCTAGCCTCCCGAGTGTTTATTACTCGTATTCTGTCAGCTGGCTTAGTCATTTTATTCCTCGCCTCTTGTTCCACTCCGCTTAAGCCAACAGGTTTTCTGGGCAAGGATGATGACAGAATGTCGAAGAACAAAGAGCTGCCTTTTTCGCGGTCATGGAAAAACCCTGACGCCAGGATGAGCAGTTATTCCATAATCGCGGTCAAACCAATGCGGGTTGACGAGCAACGACCACTTGGCTTTTTGGGCCGCCGAAACGTCCGAAATATCGGGAAGACTTATCAGAACGATTCCGCTGCTCTGGCGGCTCTGGGCGCTAGGAAGTTTTGTGAGGAACTCGGTGCGACCCCAAACCGGAAAGTTTCGGTGACCGATAACCCCGGGAAGAGCAAAGGACTCATGGTTCTTGAAACCAATCTGGCACAAATGGAACCGGGGCGTCCGAGTATGCAGGCGCTTAATTTGTTGGTTCCGTTTGTATCCATCCTCAATCGCCCCTCGCTTGGCTTGGAGGGGCGTTTCGTGGATGCCTCGACCGGAGAGACCTTGTTTGCCTTTTCAGATTTGGAACGCCCCGAGATCAGCCTCTTTGACGTTCAAAAATTCACCTACTACGGGGTGCACCAGAGAGAGCTTGAAATCTGGGCCGAGCAATTACGTCGTGTTGTTGATGGTGATGGCAACACTTTGGTGAGGGACCCGTTTGTTTTTCAACCCGTAAACTGGTAGACTGCCCCTGAATGAAATTGATTTGCCTCACGCTGCTTGTAGCCCAGCTCCCCACGTCTGGAGATCGTTTGCCGTCGGGGCCGGGTTTGGCTGCCCTTTATCCAGCTGATCAGGGAATCGAAAAAGATGCCAGGGTTGTGCAGGTCGAGGCTTTTGAGCAGCAGAAAATCAACCAGCTGATCTCCGATTGGGAGTCGGTAAAATCAGAACGAGATCTAAGCTTCAGCGATGAACGTCCGCAGCAAAGTGGAGGTAAAAAATCTTTGTTGATGGATCGCAAGTCAGGCCCCGGAGGAGCGCTTTACCGGCGGATTAAGAATGCTGAAGGTGGTTTTGGTTTTGAGCAACTCTTCGTTCGCTACTATGTGAAGTTTGCGGAGGATTGCGGCGAGCTGCATCACTTTGGAACCTGTCTCGGAGGAAATAATCCCGCGACCGCGTGGCCGAGCGTGAAGGCCGGATTTCCAACCGATGGAGCAAAGTCATTTTGGTCGGGAATCGAGCCATTCGGCAAACGATGGACCTGGGACTACTACACCTACTGGTGTGAGATGGGCGGCAGTCCTCCGCGCGGACAAACCTGGGGGAATAGCTTTATCCACGATAAGTCGCTCAAGGTGAAGAAGGGGAAATGGATTTGCATCGAGCAGATGATCAAGATGAATGATATTGGCGATACCAACGGGGAACAGGCCCTCTGGATTGACGGCAAACTGGTCTCCCATTTGGGAAAGGGCTTCCCAAAGGGGCGGTTGGTCTTCGACAAATTTCAGCCAGGCCGAAGTGGTGACGGGGTGCGTTGGAATCAGAAGGAAAACACGCGAGACTACTTCAAGGTTCCCGAAGGCGGATCTCCTTTCGCAGGCTTTCGCTGGCGCACCGTACCCGAACTCAACATCAACTTCCTCTGGCTTTACGTTTACACCGAGAAACCGGCCGGTCACCGGATCAAGGTGTGGTTCGATGATGTCATCGTCGCCACGGAATACATCGGCCCACTGGTGGCAAAGAAATAGAACTCAATACTTCAGCCCGAGATCGTTGGTGCGCACCTCCTTGAGTTTAGCTGCCATTTGTGCCCGGAATCGCGCGATCACTTCGGCATACGCCGGATCCTTGGCAAGATTGGTGTATTGCTTGGGATCTTTTTTCATATCAAAAAGCTCTTCGTCCCCTTTGCCGTCTTTCCCATAGGCGATGTAGGCCGAGTCTTGTTCCCTCAGGAGGAAGCCCTTGCCGTTCACGCTAAAGGCGGCATCGCGCACTTTCTCCTTGGGATCGGTCATCAATTTAGAGATGTCTTTTCCTTGCAGACGTTTCGGGACTTCGAGTCCACAGAGGCTTGAGAGAGTGGGATACAGGTCAAGGAGTTCCACCAGCGAGTTGCAAACTGCGGGCTTCTTTCCGGGCATGCGGATGATCAGTGGCACCGCAGCGGATTCATCGTGCAGACTCACCTTGGCCCAGAAATCGTGCTCGCCGAGATGGTATCCGTGATCACTGGTGAAGATCACAATGGTATTGTCATCCAATCCGGCTTCGCTTACCGCATCGAGCACTTGTCCGACCAGCCGATCCATGAAAACCACCGAGGCATAATAGCCGCCCACCGCCTTCTTTTGCCGGCGAATGTCCATTTTCATATTCTTGCTTGTTTTGTAGTTGATGCCCGCCTTGGGAATATCAGCCCAATCATTTTCGATCTTAGGAGGAAGTGCCATTTTGGAGTAGGGAAGAAGGTCGGTGTAGTCTTTTCTGGGAGCGACGAACGGGACGTGTGGACGGACAAATCCCACTCCGAGAAAGAAGGGCTTGTCTTTGTGCTTCTTGATCAATTCGATGGCTTTGGCTGTCGTCTTGCCGTCCGAGTGCACGAGGTCATCGCCATCAGCTTCAACAACGACGAAGGTGTTGCCACCTACCGGACCGGGCTTTCTGCCGTCGGCATTGTTCTCCAGGGTCTCGCCATCACCCGGGGCCTTCCACTCGGGGCCGGGCGAGTTGAATCGCTCGGTCCAGGAGGCGGGGTCGTCCGCGCCATCGGTTCCTTTTTCAATGCCGCCCGGAACTCCCATGTGGAAGATTTTGGAAACCCGTGCCGTGTAGTATCCATTGTTTTTGAAGTGCTGCGCCCAAGTGGCTCGATCACCAATCGCAGGGCGGGGTGACCCATAGCCAAGCATCTTGATGGCATGCGGATAGTAACCACTCATAAATGAGGCCCGCGAAGGTCCGCAGTAGGTTCCTTGGCAATAGGCTTTGGTAAATCGCGTTCCTTGTGAGGCGAGGCGGTCAATGTTCGGGGTTTTACAAACCTCGTTGCCATAGCAGGAAAGGGCGGTTGCGGTGAGATCATCCGAGATGATAAAGAGAACGTTGGGCTTCTCTACGCCGAGAGCGGAGAACGAGATGGAGGCAAGAGTCAGGAAGAAGTGTTTCATGAGTTTCGGAGTCTGGAGATGATGGATTCGACGTCGTAAACGCAGCCGCCCCAGGAACCGCCGCTGACATCCTGAAGTGCGGCCCAGAGACGGGTATCGTCGGGGACATCAGGATTGGCCTCGAGCGCGGGATTGGTTTCGCGTGAGGAGAGAATTTCAGAACCGGTATAGTCGACCGATCCTTTCATGTTCCGGCAATCAATCTTGATTTGAATGGGGTCGCCATCGCGAAGTTTTCCAATCGGGCCACCCGACCAGGCCTCGGGTGAGATGTGTCCAATGCAGGCTCCCGTGGAGACGCCGGAAAAGCGACCGTCGGTGATGAGCGCCACTTCCTTGCCCCACGAGAGATGCTTGAGCGCGATGGTCAGTTGTGCCGTTTCCGGCATTCCGCAACCAACCGGACCGTATCCGACAAGAACAATGACGTCGCCCTTGCGAATGCGATCGTCTCCGGTGGACTTCACAGCGGCGATGGCGTCGGGCTCCGAGGTGAAGACGCGGGCCGGACCTTCGTGAAGGTAAATTCCATTGTCATCAATGAGCGACAGATCGATCGCGGTGGATTTGATAAGCGAGCCTTCGGGCGCGAGGTTCCCTTCGGGAAAAGTCACGGTGGAAGTGAGTCCGTTTGCGTGGGCTTGAGTCGGAGACTGAATCACGGTCTCGGAATTGATGCCGTCGAGTTTGGTCAGCTTTTCCTTGAGCCGCGAACGGCGTTCGGAGCGCTCCCACCACTCGAGGTTTTCACCGAGAGTCTGACCGCTCACGGTCATCGCATCCAGGTGGAGCTTGCCCATTTCGCGCAGGTGAAGCATGACCTCTGGAACCCCGCCAGCGAGGAAAACCTGCACTGTGGCAAAGTGTTGAGGGCCATTGGGGAGAGCATCGACGAGGCGGGGGATATCGGCATTGAACCGTCGCCAATCTTCAACGTTGGGGCGTCTTAATCCTGCCTGATGAGCGATCGCCGGCAGGTGCATGATTAGATTGGTCGAGCCACCGAAAGCACAGTGGAGAGCGAGAGCATTCTCGACTGATTTTTCGGAGAGAATGTCGGCCGTGGTGAGACCGTTCTTTTCCATGTCGAGCATGGCGAGTGCAGAGCGCCTTGCCATGTCCTTCCAGATCTCAGTGCCTGAAGGAGCGAGCGCGGAGTGGGGGAGCGAAAGCCCGAGTGCTTCCGCGATAACTTGTGCCGTCGCGGCAGTGCCTAGAAATTGGCAACCTCCTCCGGGAGATCCGCAGGACCGGCAGGCGGCGTGCGCGGCATAGTCCAGCGAGATCTCACCTTGCGAATAGCGCGCCCCGATCGTTTGGATGCGGCCCAGATCTTCGTCGGTTTCTTCACTGAGTAATGAAACTCCACCCGGAACGAGAATCGTAGGCAGGGATTGCGTCGCAGCGAGAGCCATCAGCATGGCGGGCAGGCCCTTATCACAAGTCGCGACTCCAATGACTCCATTGCGCGTCGGGTGGGAGCGAATTAAGCGACGAAAGACCATTGAAGCATCATTGCGATAAGGAAGTGAATCCATCATCCCGTCAGTCCCCTGGGTGCGTCCGTCACAAGGATCGGAGACGAATCCGGCGAAGGGAATTCCTCCGGCCGCAGTGATCGTCTTGGCTGCCTCCTCCATTAGAAGTCCCACTTCAAAGTGCCCGGTGTGGTAACCAAGAGCGACCGGCGTTCCGTCTTCCCGACGGATGCCGCCTTGCGTGGAAAGGATCAGATAGTCACTCTCCACGACATTTTCTGAGGACCACCCCATGCCCACATTCTGGGTCCAGCCGAAGAGGTGACCCGATGGCTCGGTCGCCAGCTTCTCAGGAGTAAATGGAAGCGCCCCGGCGGGTCCGGGAGCCTTGGTCTTGAGAGTATAAATCTCCTCGAGTCCGGAGTCGAAAATAAGCGAACGATTCATGAAAAAGAAAGGTGCTGGTGAAGGATCCGTCAGGGACCAGCGTCAGCACCCACAATCGCTCCCAAATGCTTTGCTGAAAAGGGGAAAGCAGCGAGTCGGATGAAAAGTCCCTGATTCCAACTTTCAAAAGCCTCGCGTCTGGGCTAGCCCCCGGGCGATGAAACTGGGCACTGAGCAACCTATTTTAAACTTTGACTTTAGGTTTGGGGTTTTCATCGTGGCTTCGTTGATCGTTCTCCTTCTTGTCGGTGCAGGTCTGTCCGGCTTCCAGTTTTCTATCAATACGCCGACTCCCGTCATCATAGCCACATATCCGTTTCTGGCGACAGAATGGTATTGGATTTACGCCTAAGATCCATTCCTCGACGCCATGGGCTTTGAGCGTCCGGGTTCCAAAATCATGCTTTTAATCAGTATGTTAGCAATTCAGGTGCCTTGTCGGACGCGGAAAACGGGGCCGTCATCCCACCGTGATGTTGCTATGGCATCCATGATCAACCCGCAAGGGCATTGCCTAACAGCCTATTGAAAAACGGCTCAATTTGAGTTGGAGCAACTTGGGATACGGATCTCTCATCTCGAGGCGCTTGGAGAACCAAGCGTTCATGTTTTGATCCATCAGTTCGACTTTCGCTCTCCATATCGTGGAGAAGGTCGCCAATCGGCCAAAATAGCTCTCCAAAGCGAGGCCCACTCCGGCCAACCATTATTTCGGGGTGCCCGTGCCGGTGAGGTGGCGTATCAGCAGTGACAGATAGTAAGTCAGCGCCGCTCCCAGTTGTCTTTTGGACATGTTCTCTTCGCCGCGTCGGGTCGCTCGCTTCAACCCTCCGTGATCGAGGAAATGATAAAAACTTCGGTCCAAATGTTCTCCTCGTTGTCGAAGGAGCGTCTTGCCGCTTTTGCTCCGAACATAACGACGCGCTTTGTTCAAAACCGAACGGATCACTTTACCCAGCTTCTTGGTGTTACGCCTCGCGGCATAAGGATCTCCGATGACAACCCGGACTTATTCCTCCTGCAGGCAACAGACTTCATCCACCCCAAAGTATCCTTCGTCCGCAGTGAGACTTCGTAGCACTTTCTTCTGTTCCGGGTGTTCACAAATCGATCCCAGAACCTCACTCGTTGACATCAACCGCGATGGCAAATCCACGGTGTCACCCTCATCTCCTCGGCGCACCGTGGCCATGAAAATGGCCCCGCTTTCTGGGGCGGTGATGTGTTTGGGTTTGTAGACCATGTCGCAAGCTCCGTGCTTGGTGGAGCCGATCTTGGCCTCCGGATCGTGCGGGTTGACCCGGTCCTTGTTACTGGTTTTGCGACCGGGGCGTTTTTTGTCAAAACGTCGCACGCTCTTGGTGTCATCAGGATCAATGCCGGCTTCAACGGCGAGTCTTTTGACATACTTCCAATACTCTTCTTTGGAATTGCGCGAGACGAGTTCTCGCAACGAAGCATTGGCCTCGATGATTGCTAGAGCGATCGGAGAGGTAAGCTTAAGGTTTTTTTCAGAAGTGGTGTTGGCATTGGCTAAGAAGTAAGCTTATCAATTTTCTCTGCACGTAGAATCTATGGGCTGCCGAGCCATAGACCACCCTCACGTTTATTGAAAAAGCAGGAGTGCTTATTCCTTCTCAAAGAGCAAAGGAAGTGTTTTTGCATTTTCTGGGATTTAGATCTTACCAAACCCTCCTATTTATAATGGGCCATTTTCTCTGGCTGCGGCCATTACTTTTTTTGCTGCGAGAACATCCAATCGGCGAATTTAGGGTCGGCAGCAGGGACTCTTCCCGCGCCATGACCTTCGTTGGGGAGAATGATGAGCTGAGCTTTTGTTCCTCCTGCTTTTTTAATGGCCTTCATGACCATTTCGCCTCGGTCGGCTGGGACGACACGATCTTTATTTCCGTAGTAAGCCCTCATGGGAATCTTGGCGAGGTTCTTTCCCCATTCATCAAGTTTCGGAGTCACATCTTTTGGTCCTCCCGATCCTAGGCCTCCTACCATAGGAGCGATTGCTGCAAAATGATCAGGTGAATTAGCAGCCCAGACGAAAGTACCATATCCACCCATACTGTTTCCGGTCAGGTAAATTCGCTTTTCGTCGAATGGTAGGATTTTCTTAAGGTGCTCAAGAAGAAGATCAAGGTCTGCTGGAATCCAGCCGCCTCGTTTTTTCTGATCGCGCGCCCTTTTCATTGCTTGGGGCACGATGCAGAGGCACTTGTGGCCCGCCTTCCTGATGGTTTCAAGAAGGCGACGTGGCTGTCGCTCGACTTTATAGATTTCATCTCCGACCCCTCCAGCTCCGTGGAGGTAAATCAGGAGGGGGATCTTTTTACCCTTCGTAGCCTGACTCTTACCAAAAATCAGAAATTGTGGATTTAGAGAGGTGGTTTTCTTGGCAAGGTCTTCGGGGAGTTCGGCGATCTCAACTTGACTCCAGAGAGGAGAAACGAGAAATGTGATAGCCATAAAAAAGAACTGCATTGAGTTAATTGAGGTATAAATATCTGCGATAGGTAGAGAGAGTTTGAGCAATTATTAACAGTTTTTTGGGTTCGGTCTTCAACTACCTCATAACCGAGCTTCTTTCTCCCCGCGAACAGCACCAAAGTCCAGCATCCACATGCCTTTCCGCCATCAACAAATTCTTAGCAGCTGAAAAAGGCTTAATTGGAAATTTCATTCCGAATATCGTTGCTGAGTCCACTCTCTCGCAGCCACTCACGTGCCTCGTCTGGGTTTTGTTTCATAAGAGCCCTGCCTGCATGAATTATGGCATTTCTTCGTGCATCGCTATCTTGGATCTCATCAGCCCACGCAATCGCCGAGTAGGGGTCTTCGCGTGCGATCCTGGCCGAGAAGGCTTCAACGGCAGCGTCCCGGTCATTTGTTCGGGGCATGTCGTTTAGGAATTCATAAACAGCATCAACATCTTGCCTGGTCCATTCCGAAACAACTGCACCTACGCTGGCCTTTTTTCCTATATCATCGGGAAGATTTCGGGCCCATGTCAAACTTGCGACCGGATCTTCTTTTGCCCAGGTTCCTGCGACCAACAACTGAATTTGCTTTCCCTCTGGGCCAGCCAAAGTCGCCGCCCACGTTGACGCCTCCTGAGCATCCTTCTTCACGAACTCTTCCGTTACTCCTATCAGGACATCGTTCCTTACCTTTCCCTCCGGCAATCCTGCTGCCCACTCGGCTGCAATAGGTAGAGGCTCTACTTCCAACATTTTGTCTTTGAGCAAGTCCATCATCTCCCCAGAGTACTCATTTCCTGCTTCCAATTTTTCGATGACAAAATCTGTTGCAAAATCCAAATCGGAACTCGCCAGGCCTTTTAGTATCCCAAAAGTCACATCCCGGCATTTCCGCCGCTCCTCATCTAGTGCATCATACCAAGACAAGGCCGCAACCGGATCAACACTTGCCCAACCGGTCATCGTGGCAGCCATATCCTTTTCCTCGGTATCTGCCCCCTTGTTTACTGCATCGAGACCTGACATCGCACCCCAGGCAAAATGAAAATCCTGAAACTCCGGACTCTCTTCTGAAAAGTGAACGATCTGCTCCCTCACTAACATGACATTTTCCTGATTCATTCCTTCCAAAAGTTGACCCAGAGCCGCCCTCCTTCGGAGTGGGTTCAATTCCCACCGCAATCGCTTGCCAACTTCCAAGATTTCATTTCGGTCCATCTTTCTTCGCCCTACTCCTGTTCCCCGAGATAGTCCTGAAAGGCGGCGCCCATCCTCATAAATTCCATAGGTTGCCTCTCTGGTTCTTTCACCTGAGCTAACGGATTTCTCTAAACCGCTATCATTCTCATCGGCAGAAAAAATCCAGAATCCAATCAACCCGATGCAAACCGCGCACAGTCCCAGGATAAATTTTTCTTTTGGTACCACCATGTCAAAACGCACGGAAAACATTCGTTCTTTCACACGGCGGATTCAAGCGGCTAGTGCGACGGGGGGGTAGTGCAAAAAAATGTCATTCGGATTTTGATAGTCTAGAAATTTGCGTGGGCGACGATTGAGCTTGCGGAGACGAAAACGGGGAAGTCTCTGCGGCAGATTCATCGACCAAAGGGCTTTGCGAGCCGACGGCGGATCAAGCCCGAGAAGGGCTCGGCCTGCTACCATATGATGTCGCGGACGGTGAACGTGGAGTTTCTCTTTCGCCCCACGGAAAAGGAAGTATTTCAGAGGATGATTGGCCGGGGTGGATCCTGAATCAAAGTCCCACGGTGCCGGCAAGCTAAAGCGCCGGGGTGTTTCGCCAGAGGCACGTGGGAAGGTGATCGAGGAGAAAAGGGAGATTTTGCCATCGCTTGCACTGAGGAAACGGGTCCCCGCGTTTTCAAACGGGGTGACGATTGGAGGTGAGTTAGTCGTGAAGACGGTTACAGCGCGCTATCAGTTAACCATGGATCGTGAACGGGAACGAGGTTCACAACACGTGGGAGCAGCAGGCGGGTTTTCGTGATGCGGGAACGAGGAAGGCGCTTGTTCAGGATTCCTTGTTTTCGTGGTTCGTGTAGCGGCCGATGAGCGGATATTGCTCTAGCTCGAGGACGCTGCCGGTGACGGGGCGGCTTGCTTTGGACGCCCAGTAAACGGCGGCTTCGGCGATCCCCTCCGGGGCAAGGATGCCTCCAGAGGGAGCAGCATATTCGGGGAGGTTTTCCGGCCAGTCTTCGGGGAGACCATCGTCGAGTTTGACCTGATATTCGTTTTCGGTGAGGGTCCAGCCAACATTAAGTTGGTTAAAGCGAACCTTGTCTACACCATGGGCGTCGGCAAGGTTTCGGGTCATGGTCATGAGTCCTCCTTTGCTGACGGAGTAAGCGAGCATGTTGGCTTGTCCGCAGTGGGCGAGAACGCTGCCGATGTTGACAACACAGCCCTCACTTTCTTTGAGAGCGGGAAAGAGGTGTCGGATGAGCTGGATCGGGGCGCGCAGGTTAACCGCGATGATGCGATCGAAGAACTCGACGTCGGTATCTTTGAGGTGGCCTCGGGTTGTAAACGCGGCGTTATTGACGAGGCAGTCGAGCCGACCGAAGCAGGCGAGAGCTTCTTTGGCGATTTGCGCCGGGCCTTCGGAGGCTTGAAGGTCCGCTTGAACGAAGGCGGAGTAGTCAAAACCGAGTTCCTCGCGAAGGGCATGGGCTCGTTCGACGTTGCGTCCGTGGAGAATGACCTTGGCCCCTTCTTTGACAAAGAGGCGGGCCATGGCGGCACCGATCCCGGTAGTGCTACCGGTGATAAAGATGACTTGGTCCTGGAGTCTCATCATGATTTTGCTTTCTTCTTTGAGTCGGATCGTCTGCGTCTTTTTCCGGCCTTCTATTCTTTGGGGCTGGATGCTGGTTTACTCTCAGTTCGAGGCCGCTCTTTCTTACCCTTCTTCTCCTTCTGTCTTTCGAGAAATGATTTTCCTTCGGTAATCCATTTGGGTGCTTCCTCTCCTTTGACGTGGGTATCGAACCACTCTCGGACGCGGTAGTGATAGTCGACCATGTTTTCCTCTTTCCGAAGGCTGTGGTTTTCTCCGGGGTAGACGAGCATGACGAGGTTGTCTTTTCCGGCCCAGCGGGCCGCGTTGTACATCTGCACCCCTTGTCCCCAGTCAACGGCACCATCTTTGTCGCCAAAGGCGATGAGGAGCGGGGTTTTCAGGTCGTCGAGTCCGTGGATGGGCGAGTTGCGGATATAGTTCTCAGGGTCCTGCCAGAAGGGTTTGTCCATCCGGCCTTGTGACTGGGTGAAGATGGCGGCATTTGTTTGGCCGGAGTTCCAATAGACGCTGACTGACATGCTCATCATATTGGTAAGCGGGGCGCCCGCCACTCCGGCAGCGAAGAGGTCGCTTCGCGTGACAATGAAGGCGGTTTGGTAAGCTCCCCATGAGTGACCGACCAAGCCGACTTTGTCTTCGTCCACCATGCCGGTTTTGAGGACTTCGTTGACGGCGGGAACAACGCACTCGAGAGCGGAAATTCCTGGTTCCTGAGGGCGGTAAACGATATCGGGCTGAAAGACGAAATATCCTTCGGCGGAGAAGACGGCAGGGTTGTAGGGATGTTTTTCACTTGGAACTTCGTAGCGATGGAGCCCCTGGGATCGCTTCTCGTAGATGTAAACGACCATGGGATATTTCATTCCGGCCCGGTAGTTTGCCGGGTAGCGAAGGGAGCCCTGAAGTTTGACGCCGTGCTCGTTTTCAAAATCGATCAATTCGGTCCGTCCCCAATTGTATTGCTTTTGGAAGGGGTTGGTTTTGGAAATTTGCTTCGGTTGGGTGAGCTCCGGACCGGAGACGAAAATATCGGGTGAATCGTTCCCGCTTTCAATCGTCAGAAGATAGCGGTCGGCGCTTTCCGCACGGGTGAGTGAGCTGATCATTTTGTCTTCCCAGATTAAGATCTCGACAGGATTCTTTGCGGTCATGCCTGCCAGCTTGGCGTATCCCGATTTCTTGGTAACTTCGCCATAGAGGGCCAGGTAAAGCGATTGCCCAGGGGCGAGCATGCCTT
>Ga0181563_10003478_pt1 | contig 14985 bp, 11 predicted proteins | sample 011ome_25_FD_133759 | JGI IMG/M metagenome (GOLD analysis project Ga0181563, IMG submission 133759) | Coastal salt marsh microbial communities from the Groves Creek Marsh, Skidaway Island, Georgia - 011512CT metaG (megahit assembly) | ecosystem: Environmental > Aquatic > Marine > Intertidal... | reverse complement strand
GGTGCAATAGCCGCCCACAGGTCAGCGTGTTTCTGGCCGAGCCACCAGGTCCCGTACCCGCCCATGGAGTGACCCATCAGGTAAATCCTGTCGGGGTCAATCCGGTAGTCCCGCCTGACCATGTCGATGACATTGAGCACATCCTGTTCACTCAGTGCGCGGTATTGTGTTTCTTCTTCTGGTGTTCTGCCTGGTGTGGGTGTGTCATCTCCACCACTGCGTGGCGCATCCCCGGGAACATTCAGGGGAGCACCGTACCAGCCATCAATGGCCAGTCCCATGGGAGCGACAAAGACCAGGCCGTGTTGTTCAAGAAGGGCGGGAAGGTCTGCCCTCGCGTTAAAGAAGTAATTCTGGTCACCGCCATAACCATGAAGGGCAACGACCAGCGGATTGTCTGCGGCAGGATCGTAGCTTTCCGGTATATAGAGCCGGTAGGGCATGTCCTGGTCGGCCGCATCGAAGTAATAGCTTCTCTGGTGCTCGCCATTGATTGCCTGTGCTGAAACGTTGCCTGACCATAAAAAGAAAAGCACTAATCCCGACCAATGCAGTGCCTTGCAGATTGTCCTTTTCATGATTCCCCTCCTGTGATCCCGGTGCTTTTATCGTATATTGACCGGGACCAGGAATAAGTTTTCCGGCGCTGTTTTAAAAGTCCTGAAAAAGGACTAAAGTACCAGCGGGATTGGGACAATATAATATACCTTCGGGGAGGTCGTTTCAGGATAAAAGGATGAAAGGATAAAAGGATAAAAGAGGTAGGTCGGATAAGGCACGTAGTGCCGCCATCCGACGGCTTCGAGAGACTTTTCGATACAGGGATACAGGGACAGGGATACAGGGATACAGGGAAAAAGAATAATTAATCAGGGGATATATGATGAATGATAAACATTTTTTGCGACGCTTTGGTTTGGTGTTGAGTTTGCTGCTGGTGCCGGTGTTTGCACTGGCGGCGGATAACCCGGCTGTTCAGCGGTTGATCGACAAGAACGAGATTGAAAACCTGTTGATGCAGTACACCTATGCCTTTGACCAGCTCGATGCGGATGGTTACGTGGCAACCTTTACCGAGGATGCGGAATTTGATCTTGGCGGTGGACAGGTGCTCAAGGGCAGGGAACAGATCAGGACCTTGATTACCTCGCGCCAGGCTGAGCCGCAGCCCGATGGTGTGCTGATGCATCATATCGTGACCAATTCCTCCTATGATTTTGCCAGTGCCAGTGAGGTTCATCATTACGGCTACTGGATCACCATGGTGGGTGACATGCAGAACGGTTTTACCGTACCGGCCATGGGGCACTATGAGGATGTCGTGGTGAAGAGTAACGGGCAGTGGCTGTTCAAGTCGCGCAAGCTGGTGTTGCCTGGCGGCATGGCGGGTCAGTGATAGCTTTCAGGGAGTAAAACCGATGCTGCGAATCATGCTTGTTGTACTTGCGCTGACCAGTGGGCCGGCCAGTGGCCATCACGCGGTTGCCATGGTCTATCAACCGGAAAGCACGGTCTCGGTCACCGGCAAGGTCACGCAATTCCGTTTCAATAATCCGCACAGCGTCATTTTCATGACCCGCACCAATACCGATGGTGTGGAAGAGGCGTGGGTTGTCGAGTGGGCGGGCTCCAGTGCGCTCAGGCGCCAGGGTGTCAAACCTGACACGCTCAAGCCCGGTGATGAAGTGACCCTGACGGGGTTTCCCGCCCGTGACGGCAGCACCGCAATGGCCCTGCGGATACTTGAATTCAGCGATGGCCGGCCGCCCATCAATCCACCTGACCGCAGCGGTGCCAATGAATAAGGGGACAGTGTTCATGCCAGGCAACATCATCAGCGGGGTGCTGACCTTCGCTTTGTTAATGTCCAGTGCCGGGCTTGCTGCCCAGGATGATGGCTTGCATGGTTTGTCAGGATTCTGGCAGCCCAAGTTCGGCAAGGAGCCTTTTGGCCAGGTGCTGGTGGACCAGGTGCCGGAGGATGCCCTGTTCATCAACGATGCCGGTGACAATGAGCTGGCCCCCGGCCAGTTTGCCGGTCTCAGGCTGACCGACCGGGCATTGAATGAGGCTGAAAACTACGATCCCAACGCCATGCAGAATCCCGATACCGCCTGCATTCCCCCGTCAGTGGCCTTTTACATGCAGGCACCGTTTCCCATGGCCATTGATGAAGGCCGGGACCTGATCGTGTTTCGCATGGAGTATTACGACCTGGTGCGGGTGATTTACCTGGATGGTCGTGATCATCCACCGGCAGATCATCCCCATACCAAGTCAGGTCATTCAGTCGGTCACTGGGACGGCGACACTCTGGTGGTGGACACCACCCATATTGCCGCCGGTACCTTCATGAACAACGGCTTTGATCACAGTGAAAACATGCATATCACAGAGCGCTTTCGCCTCAGTCCGGATGGCAACACGCTGTGGTCAACACAGGTTTACGAGGATGAGGAAACGTTCGAGGGCCTGGCTGCACGCTATATCGCGTTTGTGCGTGAACCCGGCGGGTTTATCTATCCCTTTGAATGCTTTGCGGGATACCTCGTCCCCTGAAGCGAGGGTTGTCCCCGGTTATTCAACAAGTTCCCGCTGGTTGATATCTATCCCGTAGCTCGGATCGCAGTCGTAGGGCAGGACGCGGTCGTCATCTTTCAATAGCGGCAGTAAGCGGGCAGCCCGTCCTGCAAAGACATCGGGATCTTCAAATTCCTGGGTCACCATCAATACGCTGCCGTCGCTGCTTAACCTGAAGCGTTCATGCACGCGAATATTCTCGCTATGATCCACGCCGTTGTTGAACAGGGTCGAGGGGCGCAGTTTTGCTGTTTCCACAACCAAAGTATTTCCATCCCAGTAACCATAGGAATGACCCATGTTGGACAGGGGCCAGTCGTCGGGATGGCTGTTTTCGTTCATGAAGATAACGCGGAACTGGTCGTAGTATTCCATCTTGATGACAATGAGGTCCTTGCCCTGGAAGAACTCCATACCGAAAGGCCCCTGCATGGAGTAGATAAGTCCGGGGGGCTTGCAGGTATTGGCGACGGTGCGTATCTGCTCCGGGTCATAATCGCGGGCGGCTGCGATGGCATCGGGCAGCATGGTGAGACCGCCGTATTCACCCGGGTCAAACTCCGGTAATCCCGTATCACCCAGCAGGATGGCATCCGGATCCAGGCCTTCCAGGAAGGCCTGCTCTTCGGCATTGGCATCTCGCAACGGCGGAATCGCATCAAAGGTGATCATGTAGTAGCCGGACAGATCCGGTGGAGCTTGTTCTGCAGGAACCTCGCTGGTAACAGCTGCATCAGTTGCCGACTCCGGGCCATTGCAGGCAACTATAAACAGCACACTCATGACCATGCCCAGCCGTAGTGAATTCCTTGCATCCATTTTTATCATCGCCGTTGCTCCGGGTTAGTTGCTGATGCCGGGGGGGACACCCACCTCGGTGCCATCTTCCAGCCACACACGGGTAATACGCATCAACCGGGAGCCATCCAGCGCCGGGTAACCTTCCAGGGTGATGTTCATACCGGGCGTCAGGCTGTCCCTGCTCCAGCCGCGGCGCTTGAGACCTGATGGAGAGGAAGTCTCGCCTGTCCAGCGCTGCTCCTCACCATCCTCAGTCGTCACACTGAGCACAACGATGGCATGGGGATTGGCAAAATTGAAACGTTGCACCTCGCCATTGATGGTGATGGTGTCACCCTCCCGGTTATAGAACATGGCCCCGGAGTGGTGTGCAAAAACCGGCACAGTGAACAGGACAAGGCACGACACAATGCTGGTGAAGCACCTGAATGGACTGCGCAATAATTTATCCATGAATTTCCCCCGTAATGTGTTTTGCAGCACTCACAAGAATCTGCACTTTAATTTTTGTTGGTCAAATGGTGAAACCGCAGTGCTAATTATTGTCTTTTACATTCCCTTGATTCTTCCTGGATGAAATCACGGCGGTATTTGGAATCACCAGTTGACCGGGATCAAGATTCTCTTTTATTCCATATTATCCAATGGTTTTTATCTGATAATATGAATAACGAAAAGTCTTTAAAAAAGACTTTTAATGATCTGGATAGTAACGCGGTTTTTTCAGGACTTCCAATAAATCCTCGTGCCACTGATTCTGCAGATCGCCTGAGATTGGAAGCTGCGTTTGTTGCGCAGAATATTTACTGGTTTTTTGACAGGAGAATGTATGAAAACAAAAATCATTTTTGGTCTGGTATTTTCCGTGTTGCTGGTATCCCGGGTCTGGGCTCATCATTCCTTTGCCATCTATGATTTCGAAACGCAGATACCCTTTGATGGTGTCGTGGAAAGCGTGAAATTTCGCAATCCGCATATCGCCCTTTCGCTGAGGATAGTCGATGAAACAGGCGCGGAAAAAATCATTGAGTTCGTGGAAGGTGCCCCTGCCAACATGCTGGTTCGCAGCGGCCTGAAACCGGACATGATCAAACCCGGCACCCACATTGTGGCAACAGGTTCGCCCCTGATCGAGGACACAAGTAAATTTTTCCTGCGCACCATTCGCCTGGACAGCGGTGAAGAATTCTAGGACTTAACATCAACAAAGTAGAGAGATGAGAGAAGAAGTTATGAAGTTGCCAATTGTTGTTACTGCCACTGTGCTGCTGTTATCCGGTTACTGTGGTATGGCCAGGGCCCAGGCCGATTTGTCAGGGATGTGGATGCCGGATCGCTCGCCGGAATTTGAGCGTATGCCATTTCCGCGCGGTGGAAACCTGCCCTACACGGAATACGGCCGCCAGTTACAGGACGCCTTCCTGGCCGAGTTTGATCCGCAGGAAGACCAGCCTGCCTTTTTCTGTGTCCAGCCGGGCATGCCCATGTCCATGTCGCCTGCTGCCCCCTTTCCCCTGGAAGTGATTCAGCGCGGGCATGATGTCACCATGTTCTTCGAGGCCTGGTCACAATACCGCAAGATCTACATCGAGGGTTTTGACAGACCCGAAGCCATACTGCATACCCGTATGGGCTATTCAGTGGGTCATTGGGAAGGCGAAACGCTGGTCGTTGAAGTTACTCACCTGGCAGAACGCACCATGGGGCGTGAACTGGTCTCGGAAGAAGCAACCTTTACGGAACGCCTCCATGTCGAGACAGGCAAGGACGGCAAGCGCCGCCTGATTTCAGATATCGTCTACACGGATCCGGTCATTTACACGCAACCCATCAACGTGCGCGGTGTATGGGTGGAATCCCCGGATACCATGATGATGGAATATTCCTGTTCCGATGCACTGTACGATCAGCACATTGAAAGGGTGCGCCAGGGCAGGCAATAACCTGGCGAACCGAACAGGGACCTCAACTTAATTCCCGCTTTCTTCACGCCACTGGCGTGCAAGCCTTGTTAATTGGGGGCAGGCAGGAAGTTCAGCGGCAGGATAGCTGACACGATCATCACCTGGACAATGCCGACCACGCCCATCAGGGCCAGGGTGGTTGTCCAGGTTTTCAGGGTCTGGGTTTCCGTAAATCCACCCATCTTGCATACCACCCAGAACCCGCTGTCATTCATCCAGGAAAACACCAGGCCACCAAAGCCAATTGCCAGGAACAGGTACACGGGGTGAAAGGGCAGGTCGATCCCCTGGATAACCGAATACATGATTGCCGACGTGGTGATCATGGCCACCGTACTGGATCCCTGTGCCGTTTTCATCACGGCCGAAATGAGAAAGGCCAGAAACAGCAGGGCGCTGCCGGACACGCCGGTGGCCACGTGTTGCTGTATCACTTCCCCGACACCGGCCTGGCGAATCATGGCACCGAAGGAGCCGCCCGCCGCAGTAATCAGGATGATGATACCTGCCGTACCGATTACCGATTCCAGTGAGGCCATGATCCCGCCCATAGTCGTGTGGGACTGACGCAGCAGCAGGTATAGGGAAATAGCAGCAGAAAGCAGCATGGCTATATTCCGATCGCCGAGGAAACCCAGTACCAGGAGTATCCCGCCATCAAGGCCGGCTTCACCCTGTTCCAGCAGTGAGGTGTTCACTGCAGAGACAATACTGCTGAGTGCAATCAGTGCCACGGGCAGCAGGATGGGCATCATGGCCAGCCAGAATGGTGGCAACTCTGCTTCCCGAAGAGACAGGCTTTGCTGCTCTGTATCCGTCTGTGCAGGTTCAACGGCTTCAATCGGGTGGCGTTGTCCCAGCCAGCGGGTGTAGTAAAAGCCCACCACGATGGCGGGTACGACACTGAATACAATGCCCACCATGATGGTCAGGCCCAGGTCCAGGTGCAGGTTTTCAGCCATCACCATGGGCCCCGGTGTCGGGGCTACCAGGGAATGAGTCAGCAGGCCGCCGGCACAGATGGCCATAACATACTGGATGTAATGGCCGCCGGTATGTTTGCGAAAGGCCTTGGCCAGGGGAATCAGGAGGAAAAACACGGTGTCGAAAAACACCGGAATGGAGAGCAGGTAACCACTGCCCAGCAGGGCAGCCGGTGCGCGGCGCTCACCGAAGATTTTCAGCAGGCGGCGGGTAATGACTTCAGCCGCACCACTGTCCATCAGGCATTTGCCAATGATGGAAGCCATGACGATGACCACTCCGAGGCTGCCGGCCATATTGCCGAATTCACGCACGCTCATTTCAATGGCAGCCACTGCCGGGTTGCCGGCGTCGGGCATGGTGCGCCAGGACATCAGGCCAACCAGGAAGGATGCCATCATCAGTGCAATGAAGGCATGTACCCTGAAACGAATGATGGCCAGCACGATGAATACCACGCCAACAAGCAGGGCGAGAAACGGATACAGGTCTGTCATGAATATCCCCTGGGGAAGAATGCGCGGAGTCCCTGGGGGTCCGCTTATTATTATTTTTAGATGCGAGTTACTTTATTGGTCCGACAAGCCGTTGGACGAGTTGTCCCGGTCATATGCTGTCGAAACAGGCGTAGTCCGGAAGAGCGTTATCCAGCATGTTAGACGCAGCCTGATTCCAGGCTCACTGAAATTGCAGGATGATAATGTCTCGCACCGCTACCGATTGACGGGCCATTTTTAAGCTCAATATCGGTCTTTTAAAAAGATTGTTAACAATTGCATGTTAACGTGTAATTTTCTGAACTATCAAGCACAGGAAACCTGCATTCCTGTCCCTGGTGATGCCTTGCAGGAAGAGCACTTTCAGGCGTGTAGCTTGCAGGAGGCAACCATTTCAGGAAGCCTGATCATGATCGACATAGCGCGAATAACAGTCGGAATATGCTCATCAGGTCGCCAGGGTTTTGTCTCTTGCCTGGCCTCCAGGCTAAAACTCCTCGACAAGCCGTGAATAATCATGTTAGAAACGAACAGTTAGTTCGTATTAGAGACTAGTACTTTTAAGGGATTTATTTTGTAAGGAATATTACTTCTTTATATAACTAGCAGCACTCTTTATATAACTAGCAGCACTCTTTCAGAATTTTTTCTCTGGCAGTAGGACTGGCAAACCGCTTTCAAAGTTTTCACTCTGTCTTGATCCAGGTGAAAAAATAATAATTCAAAAAGAAAGGAGGGGGAGTCCAATGGCGAGTAATCATTGTGTCCAAAGTAATTTTCAAAAACGTTTTCAACAAAGTGCCAGAAAAAGTGCACTGGCCCTGGCAATAGCCTCGGCGGTCAGTGTCAGCCCGGCTGTCTTGGCACAACAGCAGAACCTTGAAGAAATCACAGTCACCGGTACCCGACTTCGTGTCACAGACGGCATGGCATCGCCCACCCCGGTAACCAGCCTCACAACGCTGGAATTGATGAACTTCGAGCCCGGCGGTACCGTGGCGGAGCAGCTTGATGCCCTGCCGCAGTTTTTCAATACCGGTACCGCGGCCCGTGGTGGTCCGACGCTGTTCGGCGATGGCGGCGGTTCCTATCTCGACATGCGCGGCCTCGGCCGTAACCGCACCCTGGTGCTGCTGGACGGCGCCCGTGTTGTCCCTGCCGAGAAGCGTGGTACGGTCAACGTGGACAATATTCCGACCGCCCTGGTCAAATCTGTTGACGTTATCACCGGCGGCGCCTCGGCCGCCTATGGTGCCGATGCCCTGGGTGGTGTCACCAACTTCGTGCTTGACCGGGAATTCCAGGGGCTGGATGTCAGCGTCAGTACCGGTATGAACGAGGCCGAAGGGGATGGCAAGAATTACAACATGTCTATTGCCGGCGGATTTGACATGGGTGAGAAATGGAATTTTATTGGTTCCGTTAAAGTCACCCATATTGACGAGGTTTATCGCGCCAAGGAGAACTTGAGTTCAGACTGGTTTCGGCAATGGGGTACTATCACCAATCCGGATCCCAGTGGCCCGAATCGGATTACAGTACCCTGGGTTGCGCCTATCGACCGCTCGCCTTCCGGCGTGATCAGTGCCCGCGGTTCTGCACTGAACGGCCTGCAATTCACCGATGACGGCGCCGGGGTGCGTCCTTTCATCCTTGGTGATGTCACCAGTAGTGGACGTGGTGCCTCAACCTCCGGCGGCCCGGATGCCATGCGTTACAGTCGTGCGACCAGCTCACCGGTCACGGGTAACGAGGTGAACAACCGTACCGGTTTTGCCGCTTTGCAATACCAGGCCACCGATGCCTTCAGCGTGTATGGCCAGGCAATTATCGGCCGCACAGAGTCAGCCAGCATTGCAGAACATGCCAGTTTTGCCCGACGGTCACCGTGGTACCAAACCATTTACCGGAGCAATCCCTATATTCCCGGTTTCATCAGCGAAACCGAATCCGTGCCCGGTTCCGTGGCGGGGATCATGGATGCGGAGGGACTGACGTCGTTCCGATTGAACAAGGATGGCAGTTACCTGGGGCAAACCGAGGTCAGCGCCGGGGAATACAGTAACACCGTGTTTACCCTGGAATCCTACACAGCGGGATTCAACTTCGATATGGCCAATGGCTGGGCCCTGAGTGGTTCCTACCAGACCGGCGAGTCCCGCAAACGCGGGGGTGAGTATCCTTCCTCCCGTGTTGACCGTGAAGCTCTATCTCGTGATGCCGTGATTGATCCGGCCAACGGGTCTATCGTCTGTAATGTCCAGCTTGTTAATCCAAGTGAAGCGGATCTGGCGAACTCTGTCAGGGTCCAGGGCAGGGAAGCCAAGCGTGGCGAGACACCCACAGGCATGCCGCTGGCGTCTCCCATCGGCCTTGATAACTCCATACGTGACTGTGTGCCTTATAACGCCATGGGAACAGAAGGTATGTCGCAGGCAGCCTGGGATTACATGCACACGCCCAAGATCGCTGATTCCTGGGTCAAAATGGATTTCGCCGAAGTGCTGTTGCAGGGTGATGCGTACGAAGGCTGGGGCTATGGTCCGGTGTCCTTCGCCACCGGTGTTACCTGGCGTGATCAGAGCTTCCATGACGAATTTCCCAATCCTGTGGTCGACCTGGGCGGACCGCCCCTGAACGATCCGGCACTGGGTATTCGTGGTATCGCGCCCTTGTACGAGTCCGGTACTGCCAACCTGCATCAGTTCTCCACCATTTCGCTGCTGGACGGCGGCTATGATGTCACGGAGTTGTTCGGCGAGCTGAACGTTCCGATCTGGGAGTCTGGCAGCGGTAACAGCAGAGTCGGTGGTAACCTGGCGTTCCGCCGCTCCGATTATTCCTCCAGTGGCGAGCAGGATTCCTGGAAAGTCGGCCTGGATTGGCAGATTTTCGAAGACCTGCGCATCCGCGCCACCAAGTCCAGGGATGTACGCGAGGCCACCTTCCAGGAGCGCTTTGACGTCCAGACGGGTGGTACCTTTGTGGACGATACCTTTACGGGTACCAACGATGTCCTCATCACTTACCAGCGCGGGCGCAACCCCAACCTCAATCCCGAGGAAGCGGATACCAACGTGATCGGTTTCGTGTATGAACCGTCCTGGGTGCCCGGTCTGCGCATGAGCACGGACTGGTGGGAAGTGGATATCTCCGGCGCCATCGACAGCATCACGGAACAGCAGATCATTGATAACTGTTTCGATTCCGGTGGCACGTCCAGTGTCTGTGCGTTCCTTCATCGTGGTACTGACGGTGTCCTGGCATCAGTGGATGCGCCTTTCCTTAACCTGTCCCAATCCTATGCGGAGGGGGTCGACTTTGAAATGGCGTATAACTACGAGCCGAACTTTTTCGGTAGCCAGCAGGAAACCCTGTCCCTCCGGCTATTGGCCGGTAAGTTGCTGGAACGATTCGATGTTCCTCCCGGTGGTGTTGCTATCGACCAGGTGGGTGGCTTTGCAGGGGGAACATTCAGGCCTGACTGGACAGCCAACCTGACTGGTCGCTACGGTGTAGGGCCCTGGTCCTTCACCTGGCAGCAGCGTATGACCAGTGAAAGCCTGATGAACATCGCCTGGGTTGAAGGTGTGGACGTGGATTACAACACAATCCCATTTTACACTTTCACCAACCTGACTTTCCGCTATGACGGCGGTGAAACGATAGGTGGTGGTGAATGGAACGTCAGCCTGGCTGTCAACAACGCCTTTGACAAGAACCCGCCCGTCAGGCCGGGGAATGGCACAGGCAGCGGTAACTACGACGAGTACGGCCGGCGTTACCAGTTGACCCTGAACATGAGTTTCTAACGTTCAGAAACGCAGTATAAAAAACGGGGCTTCGGCCCCGTTTTTTTGTGATTAAAATTCGAAAAAGTCTTCCGCAGCCGGTTTTTGCATGCCTTCCTCGAAATATTCTTCCCAGATCGCCGCCCATGGCCTGTTGAACAGGTCTTCGACCTTGTAGTCGATAACAGTGCCAGGTGTCACCACCTGGCCACGGCCATTGATATTGTAGATGTTCTGGTTACAGTGAGTCAGTGTGTTGGGTGCCACATCATTGAAGTCACCCTGCCTGACGAAATAACGCACGGCACGAATGGGTTCAACCAGGCCTTCCTCATCATAAAACACGGTTTCGTGTTGCAGTCCTGTCAGGTTGCCACGGGCATCCTTGCGCGGCGTCCAGATTTCGATGGTCTGCAGCTTGTTGGAGTATTCCCAGCTGGAATGGGTAAACCAGCCCTGGATATTGGAGGTCCAGGTGATCAGCGCCTCACCATCCCAGAAGCCGATGCTTTCCCCCATCCAGCGTGGGACGTCCTCGCCCAGGCGGGGCACAACACCGGACAGGTCAAAGTCGCGACCGATATGGATATTGCGAATGGCATTGCCGGAGCCGCCCAGGAACTGCACGCGCTCAGGGGTGATCATGACATCCAGGGCGCCGGGCCCACCCGGGCCGGACCACCAGCGCATGAAACCTTCAGGGCGGCAGAACATCAGGGACCATTGCGCGGCATTGTCGTGTGCCTGGTGATACAACTGCTGCACCAGGTATTGCTGATACTTTGGCGTCAGAAGGGAGACGATGGTGGCAGCCTGGTTGTGAAAACCGATAATCCACTGCGGTGGCTCCAGTAATTCCGGCATGACGTTGTCCACCCGGCCCTCATCGACCTGGGTGAAGGCAATGTTCAGGTAGCGGGTGTAGCGGCCGTCCCAGTTTGGCGGCATGTTGTCACGGTTGTAGGGTGTGGGGCCGCCGTTGGCGCGGGTTTCTGCCAGAAGCGCCTCGTAATGTGCCTGTGCCGTGTCAAAGCCGTAGGGGCTGACGATGTTTTCGCGCGCATAGTCAATATCGCAGTTGCCCCAGGCGCCCATGGCCGGGTCGCTTTCGATGTATTTCGGTCCACTGGAATAATCACCCCACTGGGAATCCAGGGCGACAGTGCTGTTACAGCGGTAATAACGCGGGTCACTCCATAGCTCCTGATCCAGGTAGAAATCATCGCTGGTAAAAATATCACGAGGGAGGGGTTCTATACCGGGTGGCACGTCGCCATTTTTGGCTGATGCCCGGTCCACGTTATAAAAAGGGACGCCTGCACCCACCCAGCCGGCATCCATTTCAACCGGCCAGCCACGACCAACACTGTCCTGTGCCTGGCTCGTGTGAATTGACGTTATGACAGCACAGGCCAGCAGGCTGTTGGCAATAATCCTTTTCATTACTGCCCTTGCCTGAGCTGCAACACGTAGGTGGACAGATCATGCATCTGCTCCGGTGTCATGCTGACGCCGAAGGCGGGCATCTGGTTGCGGCCATTGTTGAGCACGTTGAAGATGCCTTCCAGGCCCAGATCGGCGGTAATGGCCTTGCCGCCACCTTCGCCGCCTTCGCCGTTGTCGCCATGGCAATACACGCATGCCGCCTTGTAGATCGTTTCCCCGTTGTCGATATCGGCAACCCGGTCATCACCGGGCATCAGCGCCAGGGTTTCGGCATTGGCCTGGCTGGCCGGGTCAAAGGGATCGAGCGTGCCTTCCAGGCTGAATACCCAGATGCCATCGCCTTTGACAGCGCTGAACCAGCCGCCGCCGGCATAGGTCACCAGATACTGTTTACCCTCGTGCATGAACGTGGACACTGAGGTGTTAACCGGCGCTTCGGTCTGGAATTCCCAGACTCTTCTGCCATTACTGCTGTCCAGTGCCGTCAGGCGGCCGTCATTGCGGCCTATAAAGACCAGGCCGCCAGCGGTGGCCAGTGAGCCGCTGCGGCAGCCATCCACAAAACGTCGTTGCCAGACCAGGCGGTTGTTTTTCAGGTCAATGGCAGAATAGATGCCAGTAGACGGCAGACCGGGACCGACGTAGGCACCGCCCCGAAACGAGCCTTCAAACGTGGGCGCCTCGAACATGGTGGCATCCATGCGCGCGCCGTTGACGTTTTCGTTGGCGCAGATGAACATCCAGTTGGTGTCCGGGTCATAGGCGCTGGGTGGCCAGTTGACAGCGGCCAGCGGCGTGAAGATTTTCGGTTCCTCGTCAAATGGGGTAAAGATGCGGCCGGCATTGACCAGGTCGAAGTCTTCCGGCGCGACAGCAACGTCCAACGGCACCAGGGGATCGCCAATCGGGAAGGGCTGTGTCGGCGAGGTCGCCTGCTTGGGTTCCTGCATCACCGGACGCTCTTCAATACCGATCAGTGGTTCACCGGTGACACGATCAAGAATATAGACAAAGCCGGTCTTGCCGGCCTGGGCCAGGCCCTTTCTCATCACGCCATCATATTCTGCCTCGAACAGGATGATGGGGTTGGGGGCATCGTAGTCCCAGATATCATGATGCACTTCCTGGAAATGCCAGCGGTACTCGCCGGTGTGGACATCCAGTGCCACGATGGAAGCGGTAAACAGGTTGTCACCGGGGCGGGCACCGCCGCCCAGGCTGGGGCCGGGATTGCCGGTGGAGAAATACAGCATGCCCAGTTCCGGATCGATGGCCGGTGTGCTCCACACCGAACCGCCGCCCCATTGCCAGACATCGCGATCCTGTGGCCAGGTGTCATGACCGAATTCACCGGGGGAGGGGACGACATTGAAGCGCCAGGCTTCCTCGCCGGTCTCGGCATCAAAAGCGCGCAGCCAACCCTGGATACCCAGGTCGCCACCGGCAGAGCCAATGATGACCAGGCCGTCATAGTAAAGTGGCGCCGCAGTCAGGCTGTAGCCCAGGGTGGGTTCACCGAGCTTGTTTTCCCACAGTACTTCACCGGTTTTCTGGTCAAGTGCCATCAGGACCGCATCAAGACGACCGACAAAGACCTTGCCTTCGCCGAGGCCGACACCGCGGCTGACCCACATGCAACAGACAAAGGCATCGTTTTCCACCAGGCCGCTGCGGTATTCCCAGAGAATCTCGCCGGTGTCGACTGACAGGGCAAAGACATCATTCTGGCCAGTAATGATGTAGATGATGCCATCGTATACCAGCGGCTGGGCCTGGTTGTTGTGACGGAAATCCAGGGCGGAGTCCAGGCGCGTGTGCCATTCAGCCTTGAGGTTGGCCACGTTATCAGTGGTGATCTGGTCGAGCGGGGAATAGCGCTGGTTGCTCAGGGTGCCGCCATTGGTAATCCAGCCATCCTCCTGCGGCAGGGCCAGTTGTTCGGCAGTAAAGGCAGGGGCCGGTGCAATGGCTTCGGCGGCAAACAACAGCGTTGATTGGGCCAGCAACAGGCACAGACACAGTGTTTTGCCTGACAGTGAATTGAGCAGTGACTTGATCATATAGATGATTCCCCTTTCAGTATTATTCTTGTGACGGGCTTTATGATTGCCAAATTAGCACAGAATTGGCAACCTTTGCCCCATCAGGAACCTTTTACCGGATTTCAGAATTTGCCGTTAGTCATGGACGAAACAGCATTGTCCGTTTAACGTTGGGCATCCGGTTCAGAGGAATCGACATTACCTGCTGTCAGGAAACAATAACAAGGGGAAAAACATGAAAAACAAGGAAAATCTCAGGGATACTATTATTGGCAGCTTTCTGCTGGGCATGATGCTGATGACTACAGCGGTCCAGGCAGACTCCTATGCCGGTAAGACACGTGCCGGCATGTCACTGGACAGGCTGGAGCGCCTGGATGAACATTTTCACGACTACGTCGATGACGGCACGATTGCCGGCGTGGTGACCTGGATTTCACGACACGGCCAGGTGGTGCATGAAGATGCCTATGGCCTGGCTGACCTGGAATCGCGCAAGCCCATGGAAAAAGATGCCTACTTCTATGTCTATTCCATGACCAAGCCGATTACCAGTGTTGCCCTGCTGATGCTGTACGAGGAGGGCAAGTTCCAGCTTTCCGATCCCCTGGCGCAGCACTTGCCTGAGATGGCAAACCTCAAGGTGTGGACCGGGGATGATGCCCGCGGCAACATGATCCTGGCCGACCCGGCACGCCAGCCAACCATCGAAGACGTGTTTCGTCATACCGCCGGTTTTCTTTATGGGCCCGCCGGTGATCGAGGCATCGACAAGGCTTACGCTGAAGCCAGTTTGCTGGCTGGTACCCTGGCTGAAATGACAGAAAAACTGGCCCAACTGCCCCTGGCTTATGAGCCGGGTACACAGTGGGTCTACTCG
>Ga0181563_10003468_pt1 | contig 15013 bp, 7 predicted proteins | sample 011ome_25_FD_133759 | JGI IMG/M metagenome (GOLD analysis project Ga0181563, IMG submission 133759) | Coastal salt marsh microbial communities from the Groves Creek Marsh, Skidaway Island, Georgia - 011512CT metaG (megahit assembly) | ecosystem: Environmental > Aquatic > Marine > Intertidal zone... | reverse complement strand
GCCTCGTGCGCGTTCCCGAGCGCGTCGAACGCGTCCGCCACCACGTCGATGCAGGCCGAGGCGGCGTCCGCGTCAGCGCCCGCCTCGACGTTGGCGCCGCACGCGAGCAGCGCGTGCTCGAGCGCGCGCCGCGGCGCGTTCGGAAATCGCTCGTCGTCTCGCAGGCGCGCGTCGAGCAGGATGGACGCCGCGTTGCCGTGCAGCGCGGAGGCGACGGAGGCGCGGCGCTTCCGCTCGGAAGCGGAAGCGGAAGTGTCTCCTGAAAAAGAAAACGCGGGCTTAGGGTTGGGTTTTTCGTACCCACGCGCGCGTTCGTGCAGGCGCAGCGCCGCGCGGAGCGTGCGCAGCGCCCTGGCCGGCGCGTCCGCGCCCGCCTCGGACGCCTCGCGCACGGCGCGGTCGTTGAGCTCGGCGCACAAATCCTCCAGCTCGGCGGGCGTGGGCGACGCGGGCAGGGGGACGAGGTCCGCGCGAGGGAACGGCGAGGGCGGAGTGCCGGCAGCCTCGGGCACCAGCGGGGGAGCGTTCGCGCGGGTCACGGCGTGCCTGTGCTGCACGGCGTGCCTGTGGTGCGCGAGGAACGCCTCGACGGAGTCGTAGATGCGAGCCTTCTCGAGCGACGCCATGGCGCGAGCGGGTGTGGAGAGGGACGTTCGAGCCGCGAAAAAGAGCTCTAGTCTATGTAGACGACACCGAGAAAAGCCTTTCAAAGAAAAGCATTTCAACAACACCAGTTATTACAGCCATAACCGCTACACGAGGCGCTCTCGTCAGTGCGGCGCGAAGCGCAGCGTCTGCGCGCCGGCGTCCGCGCGGCTCCGCGCGAGCCGTTCGTTTTCCTCGCGTACCCGGTCCTGCGCGGACTTCTCCCACCACGTGCGGTCCTCCTGCGCCTCGACGTCGCGCATGTACGCGGGCAGTCGCGCGTTTTCGCCGACGCGCGCGTCCAGCCAGCTCTTGTAGATTTTCGCCGCGTACGATCGTTGGTGCCGCGCCGCGAGCTGCGACTCGCGCGCCTGCAGAGCCTTGATCTCGGCGGCGGGCGCGCCTCCCCTCGTCTCCGCCCAAACCCGCTCGCTCTCCGCGAACGCCGCGGCGGAGCGCGCGCGCGCGGGCACGTACCACTTGCCGTAATGCTTCACGCGCGCCGCCTTCTCCTCGCGCCGTCGCGGAAGCTCGCGCGCCGCCAAACCCAGACGGCGTACGTCGCCGTCGTCGTCCAAGAGCTCGTCCAAGAGCTCGCCGCGCCCGCGCGAGGCGTCCGACACGCCGAACCGCATGGGAGGGGGGGGGGCGGGTTTTAAACGCGAGCGGCCGCCAAACGCGTGGGTCCCGAACGCGTGGGTCCCGAACGTCGTCGCGGGCCCTTCGTCGTCGGAGGACGCCGACGCCTTCTCGGTTTCCGGCGCCGCGCGCGCGGCGGCGAGGTTGGCGTCGTACGCCGCCGCCAGTCGCTCGGCGCGGCGCCGCCGCTCCAGCGCCATCGCGCGCGCCGCCTCCTCGTCCATCGTGGCTCCTTCCGGAGGCTTCCGCGACGCAGTGCTCGCGTAGTGCGCCTTGACGACGCTCGCGTCCGCGGCGGCGGGCGTCTTCTTCTTCACCTTGAACGAGCGGTCGAAGTCGCCGCCGAGATTCCCGACGGCGTCGTCGAGCGATTGCGATTTCTCTTCGCCCGTGGAACCGCCTTGAGCCCCGAGCGCCGCGGCGGCGCGCGAGCCCGAGAACCGCACGCCGGCGTCGCGCAGGGTCTTCCCCGCCGCGAGCACGGCGTCGTCGTACTGCTCGTCGTCGTCCAGGAACAGCTCCGGGGGCAGAGAGTACGCCAGGCGCACGCGCGTCACGGGGCGCCAGTGGAACTCCCGCCTCGCCTGGCCTATGCGCTCCAACGCTTCGCGCTTCTCCTCCTCCTTGAGCGCGAACGAGAGCTCGCGGTACTCCTTCTCGCCCATGTCCCGCGTCGCCTTCCGCGCCGCCAACGCCGCCGCGTTGGCGCGCCCCAGCCTGGGCTCGAACCCGAAGTCGCCGTCGTCGTCGTCCGCGCTTTTGTTTTCGTCCGCGCCGCGATCGAACCGCGTCTCGAGCGCCTTCTTCGTCGCTCGCAACGACGACGCCAAACGCGCCTTCTCGGCGTCGCGGAGGGTAATCGGGTCATCCGTCGCCGGACCGGCGGAACGCGCGACGTCGCCTGAAGCGCTTTGAGGAGCGCCTTCGACGTCGCGCGTGTCGTTCGCCCGAACGGGAACGGGCGTCTCTCCCCTCGCCTCCGCCGCCGCCCTCTCCGCAGCCTCGCGCTCCAGCCTCTGCCTCCGTACCGCCGCCGTCGCGTTGGCTTTGCGCGACAACGTCGCCAGGTGCTTCACGTACGACACGAAGTGCAGCGCGTCGCACGCTTTCTTCCAGCGCGCGCGCGGATCCGAACGCCGGAAATCGGCGAGTTGCGACCGTATGCGCTCGAGGCGCGCCAGGCGCGCGATCTCGCTCTCCGCGCGGACGCGCGCGGCGTACGCCTTGTCCGTCCGCGCCTTCTTCAGCGCCGCGAGCGCGACGTCCGCCACGGAGCGCAGCGTGCCGCGGTGCAGGTCCACCCAGCGCATGATGTACTTGCGCTGCACGGGAGTCGCCATGATGGGCGGCTCCTCCACCACCTGCAGCTTCACCTCCAGCCGCCGCCGCGCCGCCTCGCTCAGCACGTCGTGGAGCCTTTGCTTCTGCGCGGCGAGGCTGGCGGAAAAGCGGGACGGCGTGGGCGCCGCCGAGGGCGTCCCCGACGCGGAGTTCGCCGGCGCGCGCGTCCAGGAGCCGGGCGAGGGAGGGTTAAAAAACGACATCTTCGACGGTCCGACGCTCGTTCCCGCGGTGTCGGTATCGTCCGCGTCGTCCCGCTCCCCTCGAAGCGCGCGTTCGACGCTTCGCTCGAGCGGTTTCGCGAGGCGCGCGGCGCGTCGCGCCGTCTCCCCCGTCTCGCGACCGACCGCTCCGCCGGCCGACGTGCGCTTCGACAGCAGCAGCTCGCGCAGCTCGCTGCTGCTGCCGCGCTCGCGCGTCGTCTCCAGGAGGTCCTCCTCCGACGCGTCGGAGGAGGAGGACGAGACTGGCGCGCCGGCCTCCCGCCGCAGCGACCGCGACATCGCGCTGAGAGTCGAGAGCGCCTCCGCCCTGCCCACCGTGCGAATCGCGGCGCGTCGGCCATCGCGGGCGCGCTCGGCGCGCGACTCGATTGTGCCCGCGCGATTGGGGAACAACGCGGGCGACGCCTCCAGCACGAAACGCCAGGGCGAGTCCGACCCGGCGGCTGCCTTGCCGGAGGGACTGTCGCCCTGGCTCGGCGTCCCGGAGGAGGGCATGACGCTCGCCTCTGACGCGCCCCCAGCCTGCCGCGCACGCCCCGAGCGCGAATCGAAATGCACCTGCATCCAAACAGAGGTTGTTTGTTCTGACATTGTTGTTGGAGCGCGAGCGCGCAAGTCGGGGATTTCAGGGTCTGTGAACCAAGCCTCGACTTGGACCAATCACCGCTCTTGAAAAAAAGTAGATCTTCACGACCGGCCGCGAGCTTTCTTGGCGGTTTTGCCGCCACCGCGAGGCATTCTCGACGCGCGGCGCAGCCGGCGGTGGCACCCGTGCCGCCCGTTCCGCACGCGGTCTCGAGACCCTCGGGTGTGCTCGGCGCGACCGGGAGCTTCGGATCCGCGCGCGGCCTCGGGGAGAGGTCCGTGCGAAGCCGACACGGCCTGACGACTCGGCGCTTCACGCGTTCGCCGAGATTCGGATATCCGTGTCGGGATAACGACGGGGCGCGTCGCCATGTCGTCGTTCGCGGCCACGCGGGTCCACGCGCGCGCCGCGCGGGTCTCCCCGCGCGCTGCGAATGCGCGGAATCTGCCCCGCGCCGGCTTCAGAGCGCCCGGGTCGTCTGGAAAACTCCGCGCGCGCGCGCGTCTGCCGCTTCACACGATGCCTCGCCGAGACGCGAAGATGGTCGGGCGGCGCGGCGGCTTCGCCGTCCGCGCGGTGGCGGACGCCAAGCCCCCCTCGCCTGTGAAGCCGGTGGAGCACAAGCCCCACGAACACGACCTGCTTGCTCTGTCCCCCACGAGCCGGGAGGACCGCGTGGATCTGCTCATCGTGGGGTGCGGCCCCGCGGGTCTGTCCGCGGCGGACCGCGCCAGCGAGAAGGGGCTCCGCGTGGCGCTGGTGGACCCGCGCCCACTCGCGGTGTGGCGCAACAACTACGGCGTCTGGGTGGACGAGTTCGAGGAGCTGGGCCTGGACGACTGCTTCGCGAACGTCTGGCCCAAGGCGCGCGTGGTGATCGACGACGAGCACCCGGAAGGCATCCAGCTGGACCGACCGTACGCGCAGGTGGATCGCGTCAAGTTGAAAGACAAACTGCTGGCGCGGTGCGTGCGGCGCGGCGTGCGGTTCGGGGCGTGCGCGGTGGAGGACGTGCGGCACGAGCGCGGCGGCTCGGTCGTCACGCTCAAAGGCGGCGACCCGAGCGATCCAAACTCGGAAGGGGCCGGTAAAGAAGTGCACGCGAAGATGGTGCTGGACGCCACCGGGCACGTGCGCAAGATTGTCGAGTTTGAGCGCGATTTCACCCCCGGGTACCAGGCGGCGTTCGGGATCGTGTGCGAGACGGCGGAGCCGCACGGGTTCCCGCTGGACGAGATGCTGTTCATGGACTGGCGCGACGGGCATCTCGACGCCCGCTTCAAGTCCATGAACGACGAGCACCCTACGTTCCTGTACGCCATGCCCTTCGGCCCGAACAAAATCTTCTTCGAGGAGACGTCGCTGGTCGAGCGCCCGGGGTTGGAATTCGACGACCTCAAAGTGAAGCTGCAGCAGCGCCTGGAACGGCTGGGCATCGAGGTGAAGAGCGTGGAGGAGGAGGAGTACTGCCTGATCCCCATGGGGGGGGTGCTGCCCACGCTCCCGCAGCGCGCGCTCGGCGTCGGCGGGACTGCGGGCATGGTGCACCCCTCGACCGGGTTCATGGTGGCAAAGACGCTGCTCTCGGTGCGGTCGCTGGTGGACACGCTCGCGGAGGAGCTCGCCGGGGGGGAGGGCGACGAGCGGATCGACGCGGACGCGGTTTCCACGAAGGTGTGGCGCTCGGTGTGGCCGGACGATGAGCTGCGCATGCGCACGTTCATGTGCTTCGGGATGGAGACGCTGATGCAGCTGGACATCAAGGGCACCAGGCAGTTCTTCGAGACGTTTTTCCAGATGTCCGAAGACATCTGGGGCGGGTTCCTCTCGTGGCGCGTGAAGCCCGCGGGGCTGGTCAAGCTCGGCGGCGTGCTGTTTCTCAAGTTCAGCAACTACATGCGGTTCAACTTCGTGTGGTCCGCGCTGCCGTTCATGCTGAGCTTCATCAAGAACTTCGCGGACGCCGGCAACGAGTTCGACTCGCAGAAGTGGGGGGGCATGGCGCTCCGGAAGAGCGAGGAGACCGCCTCGGCGGTGCCCGGCCAAGGCCCGATCCCCAAACCGAACGCGAAGGCGGTGCGGGGCGCGGCGAACCCCTGCGACGAGCCCATCACGTCTTCGCCCCTGGACTTCACCGCGCTGGTGGGCGGGGACGTGGACACGCCCCGCGCGGCGTCGCAGCTCCGACCAGACAAGGAGTGGATTGAGTTCCAGCAACGCAAGGTGTTCCAAGACCAAGCCACGCTGGCCGAGACGCTCGAGCCCCTCGCCGTCGGCGACGCCGTGGACGCGCTGGTGGTCGGCGCGGGCCCCGCGGGTTTGGCGGTGGCGGCGGAGCTGGCGAAGCGAGGCCTCGACGTCGGCCTCGTCGCCCCCGACACGCCGTTCGTGAACAACTACGGGGTGTGGCTCGACGAGTTCGACGAGCTCGGTTTGCGGGACTGTCTGCTGCACGAGTACGACGACGCGCTGGTGTGGTTCAACGACTCGGACCCGGCGGAGGGGATCGGGCTGGGCCGGCCGTACGGCCAGGTGTGCCGCCGCCGGCTGCGCGAGGAGCTCCTGAAGCGCTGCGTCGCGGCGGGCGTGCGGTACATGCCCGGCCTGGTGGACCAGGTGACGCACAGGGAGAACGGCGAGCCGTCCACGCTCCGCGGGACGCTCGCGCAGTACGACGACGAGCCGGGTGACTCTGAGTTTTCCTTGAGCGCGTCTCTGGTGGTGTGCAGCACCGGGCACAACCGCGACATGCTCCGGTACGACGAGGGCCCTCCGCCCGGATGGCAGACCGCGTACGGCGTGGAGGTACACATGCCCGACCACCCGTTCGAGGTGAACAAAGCCGTGTTCATGGACTTCAGGCAGTCCGACCCCGAGCTCGAGGGTACCGGGCCGGCGGCGGAGGGCGTCTGGCGCGTGCCCAGCTTTCTGTACGTGCTGCCGGTGGACAAAGACACGGTGTTCGTGGAGGAGACGTGCCTGGTGGCGCGCGTGCAGGTGCCGTTCGACGAGCTGAAGCGCCGGCTGTACCGCCGCCTCAAGCGCATGGGCCTGCCCGTCGAGAAGGAGAGCATCATCGAAGAAGAGGCTTCGTGGATCCCGCTCGGCGGGACCCCTCCGGTTTCGCCGCAGAGGACGCTCGCCTACGGCGCCGCCGCCGGGCTCGTGCACCCGGCGTCGGGGTACTCCATCGTCAACTCGCTGCGGCGCGCGCCCCGGTTCGCGGAGGCGGTGGTGGACGGTTTAAACACCGGCGGGTCGCTCGCGGCCTCCCGGGCGGGCTGGGAGGTGCTGTGGGGGGACGAGCCCAGGCGCCAGGTTGGTTTTTACCAGTTCGGCATGGAACTGCTCATGTCGCTGCGCATCGAGCAGATGCGCAACTTTTTCGGCACCTTCTTCGGGTTGCCGAAAGACCTCTCCGCGGGCTTCCTGAGCAACGACCTGAGCTCGTCCCGGCTCCTCGTGTTCGCGCTGACGTGCTTCATCCAGGGCAACTGGGAGCTCCGCGCGCTGCTGCTCACGCACCTCGCCTCCGCGGGCGCGGGCGTGCGCCTCGGCGAGGCGTACCTGCACCCCCTGCTGCGGGCGATGGAAAACGCGAAGAAGAGTGACGAGTCTGAAAGCCGCGCCGTCGCCGCCGAGGAGCTGGCGCGCACGGCGCCGCCGCAGGAGCCCAACTTCTCTTCGTTCGCCAAGGATCTCGGCGCCGCGGAGGAGCAGGGCATGATGCCCGGGTTCCAGGGCAAGGACTGGTGGGCGGTCGGGTCCGGGGACTCGGGCGGGAACGGGAGCGGGTCCGCGGACGACGGCGGACGCGAGTCCGGAGCGCGGAGAAACGAAGACGACGACGACGACGACGGCGGCGGCGACGGCGGCTTCGCGGCGGCGGCGGCGGCGGTGGGTGGACCCTCGGATTCCGCGGCTTCCGTCGCGCGCGAGCCCGTCTCCGCGAGCGCCGCGATGAGCGCCTCCGGCTCCGGAGGCCGCCAGCCCGAGTCCTCCATGGCGTACTGGTCCGACGGCTCGGCAGCGCTGGTGGTGACCTCCGCGGTGCGCCGCACGGGCCTGACGAGCTCCAGCCTGTACGGCGAGTCGCGGCGCAAGTTCATGCCGAACGCGCTTTTGAATTTGGCGGGCCCGCGCGCCGTGCCCGCGTATTTGACCGGCGAGATGCCCGGCGACGCGGGCTGGGACCCCCTACAGATGGGCGCGCAGAGGGACATCATGAAATTGCGCGAGCGCGAGCTCATCCACGGGCGCTGGGCGATGCTGGCGGCGGTCGGCGTGCTCGTGCCCGAGTGCACGGCAAAGCTGTCGTTATTCGGCACGCCGGGGCAGCACTGGTGGAACACGGAGTTTCATTTCGACGCGCAAAACGGGCTTTTGCCTTCGCTGACGTACCTCGGCGAGCAGATCCCCGCGGAAATCGTGTGGTTACCCATCCTGCACCTCCCTCTGTTCCTCATCGCGGAGCTGTTGCGCACGGGAACGTACACCCTCGAGCGGTTCGCGGATCTGGACCGGGTGTACCCGGGCGGGAAATTGTTTGACCCGCTCGGCATCGGCGCCGAAGTCTCGGACGAGGATTTGGCGGTTTTGAAAACCATCGAGATCCAGCACGGCCGGCTCGCGATGATTGCGTCGTTCGGGTTCATCGTCGAGGCGCTCGCGTGGGGGGCGGGGCCGCTCGACTTCCTGCCGTAGAGGGGGGGGACATCGATTCAATCATTTTTTCGCGCGCGTGTAATAAAAAAGCGATGCAGCTTTTCGCAAATTGTTATCGGTCAACGTCGTCGCTCTTCTTCCCTCGATCTCGCACGATCGGGCGTAGTCGGAGGCGCGCGTCTCCCGGGACACCCGCGCGCGTCGCGATGGAGCGGCTGGTGGGGGAGATGCTCGGCGGCGGGTCTGGGTCCGCCTCACCGAGCGGGCCCGGGTTCGGCGCGGAGGGCCGCGGCGCGCCCGCGGCCGAGGGCGAGGGCGGACCCGCGTCCGCGGACGAGTTCTTCGCTTTCTTGCAGCAGTACACCGCCATGGGAGGGAGCCTAGACCCGGACCAGGCGCCTCCCGAGCTGGGCCCGGTCCTGAAGTCGCTCGCGGAGGGCGCGGGGGGCGTGGGCGCGCTGAAGCAGATGCTCGCGGGCGGCGACGAAGGGCGCGGCGGGGGCACGAGCGCGGTCGAGCGGATGGTCGGATCGATGGGCGACCCTTCGTCTCGAGGCGCGCAGAGGGGGCCCTCTGCGTTGCCCGCGGACCGCGAGGAGATCTTCCCCGAGCCCGGCTTCGTGGTGAAGACCGTGGACGACACCGGCCGCAAGGTTTTCATCAACGTCTGCGGGCACTTCAAGATCCAGGCGCCCGGCTCGGATTGGGCCAACGGCGTCGTCCCCGAAGCCGTGGAAAACGCGCTGGCGAACCTGGACGACCCGGAGGCGACGCAGCACCTGCGGTTCCCGCTTTCGGTGTCGGACGCGCGCAACGAGCTCGACAAGAAAGGCGCGCCGTGCACGGTGTACGATGCCGTGTTCAACGCCGATGTCGTGAAGCAGGCAATCTGCTCCCGGCGCCTGAAGGTGTTCCTCGTCGAGCTCGTGCTGCAGTGGATCGCGCAGAAGTACGAGAAGCCGCTGGACCCGCAGTACAAGCTGCCGCACCGCCGATACGTCGGCGACGGCGACGCGCCGAAGCCGCAGTGCATCCGAGTCGACCGGAAGTCCATGATCGAGGAGCTCGCGGAGCCGGACGAGGAGCCCTCGTTCCCGCTGCGCCCGAGGCGCAGCGAGCGGCAGGTGCGGGAAGAGGCGGCGAGCCGAGGCGAAGCGAAGGCGGCGGCGAAGGAGAGCGCCGGAAAAAAGTCGCCGTCCGCGGGAAAAAGCGGCGACGCGGATTCCGCGGATTCCGCGGATTCCGCGTCCGCCGCGACGTCCGCGTTCGCCGCGTTCGCGTTCGACGGCTTGCCCGAGGTGAAGCACGAGGTTTCGTTCAAGGGGAGGCCGGTGACGTCCGTGGTCTTGACCATCGACGTCCCGCCGGGAATCGACCCGCAACACGTCAAGGTGTGCGCGGTGACCGAAGGCGCCACAGTCGACATGCCCGGGCGAAAGCCGGCGCGCGTCGCCTTCCCCTTCGCCGTCGACGGCGACGCCGCGACGTGCGCGTTCGACGAGAACCCGGTGAGGCGGCGCGTGACGTTCGAGGCGCCGTACGTGCCGTACGACCGGCTCGTCAGGAAACACGCGGCGCCCGTCGTGCGCCAAGGCGCGCTCGCCACGCTCAGCGCCGGGTTCCTGGACGTCTGACGCGCGACGCGGAGACGTGATACCTACGTACAGTACGCGCTTCTTTTTTTATTCGTGGGCACGTACGGGTTAAACCGTTCGTAATACGCGTGACTCACGAACGCTCACGAACGAGACGCTTCATCAGAACGCCCAGCTCCGCGCGTGTTCCCCCACGAGCGGCACGGGTTTGAGGTGCGCGGCGAGAGGATCGACGCGTCTCGAGACGTCGTCGTCGCCGCGAGCTCCTTCTTTTTCCTTCGCCGTGTACGCGCCGTCCCAGTCGCGGCGCTCGCGGAAGTCGCGCACGCCCGCGAGCCGCCGCTCGCGCTCCGCCATCGCGCAGACCGCGCCCGCGGTCCACGAGCCACCCGCGGGCAGGAACGCGGAGACGCACCGCGGCAGCGCGCCCGGAAACGGCGCGGGAAGCGCGCGTAGCAATCGCGCGCCGCGGTTGACGTACGCCGGGAGTTTTTTCACAGGAAGCAATTTTCGGACGAGCGCGTCGGCGAAGTCGTTACAGTTCCTGGTGAGCAGGTGGTACGAGTCCGAGGACCACTCGCGTCGTAAGTCGTCCAGCACCGACACCACCTGTTCGTGCGAAAGAGACGTCTCCCCTAAGTAACACCTGGTTTGCCTGGTGAACGCGAGGTGCGGGTTAGCGCCCGCCGAACACTGGTACACCCCGGTGCCTTTTCGCGCGCCGCCTTCGAACCCGAACTCGCACACGTCCGAGGGGTCGCGCGGGCTCTGCAACTGCACGTTGCTGTGGCAGATGGGGACCCCGAGCCACTCCGCGGCGGCGCTGCCGATCCACCCGAAAGGCACGCCGAGGGCGCGTCGCTTGTCGATCGTCAGCGAGCTGAAAAAGTACGTCAACACGTACACGCGGCATCTTTGAGCGTTTAATATTCGCGGCGCTTCGCGCGTCTCGTCTCTTCGCGGCGCTCGTCTCGCTCGGAACGGCCGGTCGTTCCGAGCGACGGTCTTACGCGCCGTTCGGCTCCGCGCGCGCGCGGCGCTTTCCCCGCGCGCCGACGGAGGTTTCGCGCCTTTCTCGGGCGACGCGCGGGCGGAGTCCGTGAGGGTCGCGATCGCGATCGTCGCGCGGAGAGGCGCCCTCGCGGCGGTCGTTTCGGCGATCGCTTTTTTCTTTTTGATCGCGTGTCTCGATCGGAGCGCTCCCGAGGTCTCCGCCGCGGAGGCGGGCGCCTCAGCCCGCGCGCGCCCCGACCGCGAGCGTCGTACGGCCGCGGGCATCGTGAGCACGCGTGGATGACCCGCGAGGAACCTTCTTGATCGCGCGGCGGTTGTGCGGCGGCGAAAAGTTCGGAGTGACACTTGGACGGCTGACGAACCGCGCCGAAACCTCGGCTGCGACACTCGCGAGATCGCCCCCGCGGACGGCAAGTCGCAGTTGGAAATCGATTTCGAAAACGTGCAGTGTATTTTTAACGCCTCCGCTCCTCCTCTCCCGGGCATTCGTTCTCACGCGCGTCCTCGCACCATGGATATCGACCAGTCCCTCGACGCGATGATCAAGTCCGCCCCCAAGAAGAAGGGGGGCGGCGCCGGCGGCAAGAAGAAGGCCAAGCCCGGGCCCAAGGCCAAGACCACCCCCGGCAAGAAAGTCGGAGGCGTCAAGACCAAAGTGATCGCCAAGGCGAGGCGCGGCCCCAAGGCGAATGCCATGGCGGTCGACACGTGGGCGCACGACAAGTTCAAGGGCCCCGGCCCCGCGGGCGGCACCGCCAAGCTGATCATCTCCAACCTGCACCCCAACGTCACCAACCAGGACATCAAGGTTCGTACCGCCTCAGTGCCGTGCCACGGCTGAGTCACGTGCCCGACAGACGGATCTGGCGAATCCTTCCCGCCCATTCACACGCACGCAATTGCGCGTCAGATTCCGCGATCGGCGTCGGACGCGTCGCGGTGCCCGACTCGATCGGGCCCGCGCGATCGAAGCTTCGAGGGTCGCGCCCGGGTCATCATCGCGAGGGCGGTCCAGCCTTGGACCGGTGCCGGTCGCGACGGCACGCGACCCGCGCGCTCGTCTCGTTCGAGCGCCGGTCGCAGATCGCTCGCCTCAGATCGCCTCCGGCCGCGGACGCGCCACTCTTTTTTCGACGGCACAATGGACAGGTGGAGGCTTTTCTGTCGCGGACTGGCGGACGATGCGTTTTTTCTTCGCGTCGCGGATGACACTCTGGACGCGCGCGGCGTCGGAACGACGCATCGAACGATCGCGATACGGCACCGTGACGCATCACGACGACGACGACCATCTCACCCGTGTATCACTCGAAACGGCGTTTACTCGATCGACTCTTCGCGACCGAAACTACGATCGATCGTCGCGCAAAACAGGAACTCTTCTCGCAAGTCGGCGCGGTGAAGAAGGCGGGTTTGAACTTTGACCAGAACGGCCGCAGCAAGGGCACCGCCGAGGTGATCCTCGCGCGCCGTCAGGACGCCATGCAGGCCATCAAGACGTACAACGGCGTGAAGCTCGACGGGCGCCCGCTGCGCATCGAGCTCGTCGGCGGCGCGCCGGGCGGGGTCACGCTCTCCAGCGGCGTCACGGTGACGGGCGTGCGCGGCGGCGGCGCGCGCGGCGGGGGCGGCGGCAAGAAGGTGGTCGTGAAGGTGGTGCCTCGCCCGGGGACGGCCAAGGCCAAGGCGCAGGGCGCGGGCGCGCAGGGCGCGGGCGCGAAGAAGAAGAAGAAGAAGGCGGCCAAGAAGCCGGCGGCGAAGGCGGAGCCGCTCACGCAGGCGCAGCTTGACGCGCAGCTCGACTCGTACAAGGGCGCCGCCGCGATGGAGGCGTGACGTCCGGCGGAGGGATGAAGAAAAACGACGCGCCGCGAACGAAGAGCGCTTTCAAAGAAAATAAGGATACTATGTACGTGTTCCTTTTTAGTGGTACGCTCACGGCGTCTTCGCGATCGGCGCGTGTCGATGCGCGGACCGTTCCGTACACACGCGCGTCGCGCGTGGGGAGCGTAGAATGTAGCTACGATTGCGCGGAGTCGTTCGCGATTGGTATGTAGTACTTTACACGTCTGACGCGCTCAAAACAAAAAAGCTTTTTTTCTCGTCACCCTCGGTTCGAAGATTCTCTCGTCCGGCGACCGTCGCCTGTCCGTCCTCTAATCCGCCTTGGTCAGGTCCACCCTGTCCCCCACGCGCGCGGGCTTCTGCGTGGCGGTGAGGAACATCCAAAGCGCGAACGCGAGGACGTGCAGTCCGGCGATGAACAGGACTGTGACCTCCAAGGTCCCGAGCTCATCGAAGGTTTTGTGCCCGAATTTCATCTTTTCCCGAGGGCGAAATTTCGTTGTTACGCGATGCTGGCGTTCGCGGTGAAGCCGGGAGTGGCGTCAGCGTCGGTCACGAAGGAACGCGCGCGGACGTGCGATCCTGGACGCGGCGCGGGAACGGGCGCGCGGCGGGTCTGGCGGCCCGAAACTCGTGAGCCCCTCGAGTTTCGGCGGTCGTCGTTCTACCTTTTTTTAAAGGAGTTTCGGGAACTACGAGTGTCAGATTTCCGTCAGGTTGACTCGGATCCAGAGGATTCCCGCAGACCGAGAGGCGCGGAGCACGCGTGTGCAGGGCGCACTCGGTGCCGCTCGACCGGCGCGATGAAGTCCTTCGGGATGCGCGCGATGGCCGAGGCGGCGAAGGCGCGCGAGCGCGTCAAGGAGGCCGCGGAGAAGGGCGCGGCGTTCATCGAGACCAACATGGCGAACGTCTCGCAGTCGCTCGTCACGGACGACGACGACGACGGGTTCCCGTTCGGCGGCGCCATCGGCTCGGCGAAGAAAACCCCGCCGAGGACACCGCAGGGGAGCGCCCGCGCTGGTTTCCGACGCGATGACGCGAGCGGCTCCTCGTCCCAGCCCAGCACACCGATCGGCCCGGCGGCGACGGACGACGCGAACGGCATCTTCGTGCCCGCGTCCAGCGCGATGAAGCTCCGCTTCTTCGACGCCGCCGACATCGCCGGCGTGGTCAAGGCGCACCTCGAGGAGAAGATGGCGCTCGCGGAGGAGCACGAGCGCGTGTGGATGGCGCTCGAGAAGGTGGTGGAGGGGGGGAGGGAGGACGCGCGCCGCCGCGTGGCCATGCTCCTGCCAGCGGACGTCGCCGCCGCCGCGCGGCGGGCGCGCGAAACCGAGGATGGCGCGAACCGAGTCGCGCTGTCGTCGGCGCTCGCCGAGCTCGACCGGCTCCGAGACGCGCTGAGGGACGCGCAGGCGCTCGCGGAGAGGCACGCGGCGACGTTTCGTCGCGGTTCCCGCGGTTCCCGCGCCGAGAACGACGACGACGCGGCGAGAACGACGTCGAACGCGACGTCGAACGCGAAACAGCCGAGCGATGACGGCTGGAACGACGGCTGGAGCGACGACGAGAGCGCGGACGACGCGCCCCACCACGCGGTTTTCGGGTTCGGACCCGATTCGCGTACGAACGACGACGAGGAGGAGGATGACGACGCGCATGTCGTTTCGAACGAATCGAACGAATCGAACGTGGTTCGAAACGAATCGATTCCCTCATCGAACGAATCGAACAAGACCATCGCGTCGCTGCGCGCGACGGTTGAGTCTCTGGAGACCGCTCTGCGTTCGGAGCGCGCCGCGTTTGAGAAGCGCGCCGCCGCGCTCGAGTCCGCCGCCGAGATCACCGAGTCCGCCGCCACCGAGGCGGTAGAGGAGGCGGAGAAGATTCTGCGCGACGCGGAATCAGAAAAAAAGGCGCTGGGAGAGCGGGTCGCCAGCCTGCAGGAGGCGCTGGCTGCGGAGGCCGAGAAGGGAGCGTCGGACCTGGCGTCGGACCTAGCGTCGGCGCGGCGCAAGGTGGAGACGCTCGCCGCGGGGAACGCGGAAGCCGAGAAGCGCGTCGGCGAGCTTGAACGCGAGCGGAGGGTGGCGGAGGAGGCGACGGAGGCGCTTCGAAGCGGCGCGGCTGAGGCGGAGAGGAAGGTGGCCGCGTTGGAGACGGCGAAGGCGGAATCCGAGCGAACGATCGCGACTCTACAGAAGGAGAAGGCGGAGGCGGCGGCGGCGCTCGAGGCGTCGGCGACCGCCGGTTCCGAGCTCGAGGCTGCGGAGAAGGAGAAACGAGTCGCGGAGAAATCTCTGGAGACGCTCCGCGAAGAGAAAGACGCGGCGGAGAAGAAGGTGGCGGCTCTGGAGACGGCGAAGGCGGAATCCGAGCGAACGATCGCGACTCTACAGAAGGAGAAGGCGGAGGCGGCGGCGGCGCTCGAGGCGTCGGCGACCGCCGGTTCCGAG
>Ga0181563_10003458_pt1 | contig 15044 bp, 14 predicted proteins | sample 011ome_25_FD_133759 | JGI IMG/M metagenome (GOLD analysis project Ga0181563, IMG submission 133759) | Coastal salt marsh microbial communities from the Groves Creek Marsh, Skidaway Island, Georgia - 011512CT metaG (megahit assembly) | ecosystem: Environmental > Aquatic > Marine > Intertidal... | reverse complement strand
TATTGCCCTCTCCAGGGGGGATCGGCAGTTATCAGTTGGCCGTTCAATATGCCTTGGTCGCATTGGGGTACAGTGAGGTGTTGGGGTTGGCCACCGCCAATGTGGTATGGGCCACGCAGACCGCGATGATCATCACTACGGGGGGCATCGGTTACTTGTTTTTGATAGCGGCAGGCCTCCGCAAGAAAGACCACACGGAAACGGCAACCCAACCGGGATGACATGAGGCGCAGCGCGACTCTCCATGACCGTTTTTGCTCCCTGAAAGAGCTGGTTGCCCTTCGAGATGAGTGGCGCAAAGGGGAGAGGAAGGTAGTGTTCACCAATGGCGTGTTCGATTTGTTGCATCGGGGTCACATCACCTATTTGGAAGCAGCGGCCAAAATGGGAGATGTACTGGTGGTCGGCATCAATGACGATGCGAGTGTGAGACGATTGGGAAAAGGGGAGGACCGTCCGATTGTTCCCGAAGAGGATCGCGCCCTCATCTTAGCCGCTTTGAGGTCCGTAGAGGCCGTTGTCCTGTTCGGGGAGGACACACCGCAGGATTTGATCCAATCGATTGAACCGGATGTGTTGGTCAAAGGCGGCGATTATGACGCTGAATGCACGGACCCCGAAAACCCCAGATACATTGTTGGAAGCAAAGAGGTTCGCAAGGCCGGAGGAACGGTCGTTACCATCGATTTGGTCCCGGGGCGAAGCACCACTTCTTTAGCGAGCAGAATCAAGGGCTCAAGCTGAAATCCATGAAAAAAGGGCCCAAAGGCCCTTTTTCATTGCGATCCAAGTCGGAATCAGAGGGCCTCTTCTTCCAGAAATTTCGTCGTGAAATCGCCACTGCGGAAGCGTTCATGCCGCATCAGTTTCTGGTGGAATGGGATGGTCGTTTTGACCCCCTCAATGATGTATTCATCCAGTGCGCGCTGCATTTTGGTGATGGCCTCTTCCCGTGTCTGTGCGACCACGATGAGTTTGGCGACCATGCTGTCATAATGAGGAGGGATGCGGTAACCGGCGTATACATGGGTATCGATGCGAATACCGTGGCCACCAGGACCGTGGTAGTCGGTCACCGTACCCGGGCTGGGCGCGAAGTTCCGGTCGGGGTCCTCCGCATTGATGCGGCACTGAATGGCGTGCATCTTGGGGTAGTAGTTCCGTCCTGAAATGGGGTCGCCGTGGGCCAGCTTGATCTGTTCCTTGATCAGGTCGTAATCCACTACCTCTTCGGTGATGGTGTGTTCTACCTGAATCCGGGTATTCATCTCCATGAAGTAGAAGTTCCGGTCGGCATCGACGAGGAATTCCACGGTGCCTACCCCTTCATACTTCACGGCTTCGCCGGCAGCGATGGCCGCCTGGCCCATCTTCTCACGGAGGTCGTCCGTCATGAAGGGGGAAGGCGTCTCCTCCACCAACTTTTGATGGCGGCGCTGGATGGAGCAGTCGCGCTCGGAAAGGTGGCAGCATTTTCCGTTTCGGTCGCCTGCGATCTGGATCTCGATGTGGCGAGGCTCCGTCACGAACTTCTCCATGTACATACCGTCGTTCCCAAAGGCAGCGCCCGCCTCGCGGCGCGTGGTATCCCAAGCTTCGGCGGTGTCCTCGTCGTTGTGGCAAACCCGCATACCGCGTCCGCCGCCTCCAGCGGTGGCCTTGAGCATGACGGGGTATCCAATTTCCTTGGCACAAGTGAGGGCTTCTTCAAGGCTGTCCAGAATGCCTTCGCTGCCGGGAATCGTGGGCACTCCGGCTGCCTTCATTGTCGATTTGGCGGAGGCCTTGTCTCCCATCGCTTCAATCATCTCGGGAGAGGCGCCGATGAACTTGATGTCGTTCTCTGCACAGACCCGCGAGAATTGGGCATTCTCCGAAAGGAACCCATAGCCGGGGTGTATGGCGTCGGCATTGGTGATTTCTGCCGCTGCGATGATGTTGGGGATGTTGAGGTAGCTCTGGGCGCTTTGCGCGGGTCCAATGCACACCGCCTCATCCGCGAAGCGAACGTGAAGGCTCTCGGCGTCCGCTGTGGAGTACACCGCCACGGTCTTGATGCCCATTTCCTTGCAGGTGCGGATGACACGCAGGGCAATCTCGCCGCGATTGGCGATCAGGATTTTCTTGAACATGTGGTGAATCGATGAGGATGAGCCGTCAGGCCGGTTCCACGAGGAAGAGGGGCTGATCGTACTCAACGGGACTGTTGTCGTCGACCAGAATTTTCACGATGCGGCCTGAGATCTCGCTTTCGATCTCGTTGAACAACTTCATCGCCTCGATGGTGCAGACCGTATCTCCGGGTTTCACGGTAGACCCCACCTCTATAAAATTGTCTTTGTCGGGAGAGGGCTTGCGATAGAAGGTGCCGATCATCGGACTCTTGATTTCAATGAGGCCGGCGTCGGCGGCAGGTGCAGCATCGGAAGCAGGAGCAACCGGGGCGGGTGCCGCGGCCACTGGAGCAGGCGCTGCAACAGGTGCTGACATTTGTACAGGCATCTGCATGCCTGCGGGCATGGCAACATGCACCGCTTGAGGAGCTTCAGGTGCCGCATTCTTGCCGCGCTTGTTGCCGTTTCCGTTGCTCTTGATGGTGATCTTGAAATCCTTGCGTTCAATCTCGACCTCATGGACGCCAGACTTGGCGACGAACTTGATCAGGTCTTGTATTTCTTCCTGGGTCATGGTCTGGTTGAATTGAGGGACCGGTTAAATCCAGAGGGACAAAGTAACCGGAAAATTGGCGGGATACCGCCTGAAAGGTGCTTACTCAGATTTTGGGGTCGGTTCCATGGCCCATTTCAGCCAAATGCTACCCCACGTGAATCCACCACCAAAGCTGCTCAAAATAAGGTTCTCACCTGGGGTGAGTCGCTCTGCCCACTCCCAAAGACAAAGGGGGATGGTGGCGGCGGTGGTATTGCCATATTTCTCGATGTTGATCATCACTTTGTCGCGTCCCACCCCCATTCGTTTGGCGGTTGCGTCAATGATCCGCAAGTTGGCTTGGTGCGGAACGAGCCACGAGACGTCATCGGCAGAAAGGCCGTTGCGCTCCATGATTTCATAGCTCACGTCGGCCATGGAGGTGACTGCAGCTTTGAACACCGGTTTGCCGTCCTGTTCGAGATAGTGAAGTCCAGCGGCTACAGTTTCAGCAGACGGGGGGTTCAGTGAACCTCCCCCTTGCATGCGCAGGTATTGACCTCCCGATCCATCGCTCCGCAGAATCGCGTCGCGAATTCCGTTTTCTCCCGTCGGGTCTGCTTCCAGCAACACGCCAGCCGCGGCATCTCCGAAGAGAACGCATGTGGTACGGTCGGTATAGTCCACGATGCTGCTCATTTTGTCGGAACCGACCACAATCACGCGCTTGTGGGCACCTGTAGAGATGAACTGACTTCCGGTTCTCAGGGCATAGAGGAAGCCACTGCAGGCAGCGCTCAGGTCAAAACCCCAAGCGTTGTTCGTACCGGCCTTGTGGCAGGCCAGCTGGGCAGTGGAGGGAAAGAACATGTCCGGGGTGACGGTGGCCACAATCACCAGGTCAATGGTGTCGGGTTCGATGCCCCGCTGGATGCAAAGTCCTTTGATGACTTCGGCTGCCATGTCGGACGTAGCCTTGGTCGGATCCTTCAGGATGCGCCGCTCAGAAATGCCCGTACGCGTGCGAATCCACTCGTCGTTGGTATCGACCATCTTCTCGAGGTCGGCATTGGTCAGCTTGTCTTCGGGTAACCATCCCTGCACAGCGGTGATGGCGGCGGATTGGAGTGAGCTCATCCTGCGATTTTTTGTCCCTTCAGATGTGGGGTGCCGACGAAATTAGAATGCCGAAGGCGCGCCTTACGGCGTCCAAAGTGGCAAGCGGTCACGATAGGATGTGGAAAAACCCGCATCAGCCTTCGGCTGTGCGGGTTTCCGAATGATCGCAACCGAGGGAAAATCAGGCTTCAGCGCCTTCTTTCTCCATCACCACGCGGCCCTTGTAGTAGAGTTTGCCCTCATACCAGTGGGCGCGATGGAACATATGGGCCTGTCCGGTGGTGGAACAGGTCGCTACGTTCGGCGTCTCTGCCTTGTAGTGCGTCCGGCGCTTGCGTGAGCGCGTCTTACTCTGGCGTCGCTTAGGATGTGCCATGGTCGTATGGTTGTTCCTCGGCGCTTGCGCGCTTCGGGGTCAATGTTTCTATGTCAATTCACTCCTCGTTCTCCTCCTCATCCTTTCTCGTGGAAAGCCCTTTCAAGGCAGCCCACCGCGGGTCTGTTTCCTCCTGCACTTCATCAGGCGCATGATCTACACTACCTGACAACCAACGCATCACACGCTGGTCGCAATCCTCCTCTTCCTCATGGACCTTGCGCAAGGGGATTCCCAGCGCAGTGGATTCATAGAGGAATTCACGCACGTCCAATAGGTGCTCCGCAGGGCCGAGGACGAAAATATCATCATCGGTCCTGTAGGTTCGATCCCCGAATTTCACCACATAGCGAACCCGGTTGTCGATGGTCAATGGAATCGGCGCATTGCATCGGTCACATGCCGACTGCACCGTCCCAGAGATGTGGACGTCGAAGTGCATCATTCCTTCAAACCTGTCCAACTCCGTTGATGCCGTAATCCGAGCATCCGCAAAGCCGTTAGGCTCGAAATCTGAAAAGAACGCCCCGTCCAGCTCGAAGACGAAAGCGTGCTTGCCGATGCCCAATCCCGTGTAGGGAATTTCGTATTCGGAAGATGCGCGCATGCGTCACCCCAGCTTTGAGGGGGGGCAAAGGTACGGTTTTCGATGTTATCCCCGACCGTTCTGTCGCGTCCTTAAAAGCGGTCGCGTTCCCAATGCTTGGAAGGTTCGATTTCCAGCGGGTTTGCCGTCATCTCGCGATGCGCATTCTGCTGCTTGCGCACATCGGCTGCCATCCAGCACGCCGCGCGAAGGCTGTTCCCATCTGCCTTGCCTTTTCCCGCGATATCGAATGCTGTTCCGTGGTCTGGGCTGGTGCGGACAATGGGCAAGCCGGCGGTGAAATTGACCCCCTGACCGAAGGAAAGGCTCTTGAAAGGAACAAGGCCCTGGTCGTGGTACATGGCGAGTACACCATCGAAATGCTTGAATTCGCCGCTGCCAAAGAAACCGTCCGCCCCAAATGGACCGCTGGCCTTGATGCCTTGCTCCTGAAGCGCCCTGACAGCAGGAAGAATGATGGTCTTCTCCTCTTCCCCGATGAGGCCATTGTCTCCCGCATGAGGGTTAAGTCCGAGCAAAGCGATACGTGGAGTGGCGATGCCAAAGTCTCGGGTGAGGCTGTCTTGAAGCAGATGGCCACACTTGACGATACGGTCTTTCGACAGGTGGGAGGCTACATCCTTGAGGGCCACATGCCCTGTTACAACGCCAACGCGCATTGCTTCCGATGCAAGGATCATCAAGACGTCCTTCACCCCCGCTTTGTCCGCGAGGTACTCCGTGTGGCCCGGAAACTTGAACTGGCTGCTTTGGATCGTGTCCTTGTTGATGGGTGCAGTGACCAATACATCCACCTTAGTTGCTGCCAAGGCTTCTACGGCACGCTCGAGGCTGAGGCGGGCAAACTCACCTGCCGCCGGTTGGGGTTGGCCCCAATCCGGATCGGGTAGGGAAGGTGCAATGTCTACGCAGGATAAGGCACCGGGTTTTGCTTCCGTAGCATCGGCAATGCCTTGAATGTCCACGGTCACGTCGAATGCTTCAGCCTGCTTTCGCAGGGCTTCGGCATTACCGAAAACCACCGGAAGAATCTCGTCAAACATGCGAGCATCGGCGAATGCTTTCAGGATGCATTCTGAGCCAATCCCGTGGGGATCACCCCAGGTAATTCCGATGCGCACGGGGTTGCTTTTCGCCATACCTGCGAAGGTAGCGTCCTCAAAGTCCGATTGCAGTGGAGAAAGTCCTGCGGTTCACCCTGAATTTTTGCACTTCTCGTCTGTTTAGTGGTTTCATAGGGGATTACCTTTCGATGTTCATGCGATTCACTCTCCCATTTCTGCTCTTCGGCCTCACATTGGCCTCGGATGCAGGTGCCACGCACAACCGTGCTGGGGAGATCACCTACCGTCACGTTTCAGGCTCGACCTATGAGGTAACCATCACTACCTACACCCGGGCAACAGTGGTAGCCGACCGGCCTTTTCTGGGCATTCGGTGGGGGGACGAAGGTGAGCTGGACATTCAAGACAGCCTCCCGCGTGTCAATGGACCCGTGAATCAAGGAGGGTTGTTCATCGGCGAGATCATTGAAAACGACATTCGTCTCAACCTCTACAAAGGCTTGCACACCTACCCGGGCCCCGGGATCTACAGCATCGTGGTCGAAGACCCAAATCGAAACGCGGACATCGAGAACATACCCGGTTCCGTCGATGTGCCTTTCTGTATTACATCCATGCTGATCATCGACCCGCAAGCTGGTCACAATGACAGCCCCATGCTGCTTTCGCCTGCGGTGGAGAATGCTTGTATCAACCAACGTTGGGAGCACAATCCCGGAGCATTCGATGCCGATGGAGATTCCCTGACATACGACCTCATCTCCTGCGCCGGATTTGACTGCCTTCCCATTCAAGGGTTTGTTCAGCCCAATGAAGTTGAAGGTGCCGGAGGCGATTTTTATGTTGAGCCTTTGACCGGAACGGTGGTCTGGGAAGTTCCGGGTATGGTGGGTGAGTTCAACATGGCACTGAGAATCCGAGAGTGGCGGGAGGTGGAAGGCGTATGGATGATGGTGGGTGAAATCGTGCGGGACATGCAGATCAATGTGGTGATGTGTGATAATCAGCCGCCTGTCGTCGCTGTCCCGATCGATACCTGTGTCCTTCAAGGGTCCAGTATCGGTTTTCAGGTAAGTGCTTCCGATCCCAATGGCGATAATGTCACCGTGACGGTGGTGGGAGGACCGGTGGACGCGTTGGAGCCTGCCGCCAACTTCAATTGGAATTCTTTTCTGGAACAGGGTTCCTTTTCATGGGTGCCCGGCTGCGATGCCGTTCGCGAGGCTCCGTATCAATTGGTATTCAAAGCCACGGATGACAATTTCACCCCCTTGAGTGATGTGGCCACGGTGCTCATCAAGGTGATTGCGCGGCCCGTTTCGGCCATGTCGGCCACGCCCATAGGCAATGCGGTTGAGGTCGATTGGCCGGTTCACCCTTGCACCGACGCATACACGCCCGCCGAACGTGCGGTCGGTGGATATGAGGTGCACCGCCGCATTGGTCCGGGCTTCCCAGACCTTTCCTATTGCACGGTGGGTATTCCTCCAGAGGCGGGCTATCAGCAGATCGCGTTCGTGCAAGGGCTTGAGAGTAATGCCTACCTGGACCTAGAGGCCGCGAGTTATGGTGCCCGTTATTGCTATCGGGTCGTAGCGGTTATGCCCAATGGAGCACGAAGTCGATTCGGTCCCGAAGCCTGCGCTGAGATCAACAAGGGGGTTCCCGTGATGACCGGGGCGTCTGTTGAGGTTCCGGATGTGGACGACGGCTTGGTCGAGGTGAGGTGGTCTCCCCCAACGGACGCTGATACCGCGGAGGCCTTTCCGGGCCCTTATCGCTATTCCATTGAAGCCCGGCCATCCGGTGGTGCACTCTGGTCAGAAATCGGCCAAATAGGACCGGAAGCAACCTTGGGAAATTTGGACACCCTTCTGGAGCACAGCGGCATCGACAGTCAGATTCCCATCTGGTCATATCGGGTAATCGCTTGGAGTGGCGAGGACATCATCGGGACGAGTGTGGCAGCTTCCGTGCCCGAATTGCGATTGACCCCGGGGGACAACCGCATGACGTTAAATGTTCCTTCTGGCCAGCCTTGGGCAGATACCGCATGGGTGTTCCATCGGGTGCTGGAGGACGGTACCTTACTGGGCTTGGATACGGCGTGGGTTCCATCTTTTTTGGATACGGGCTTGGTCAACGGGACACCATACTGTTACCGCGTGCGTACCATCGGCACATACGGAGCCCCGGACATCCTCGATCCGATTGAGAACTGGAGCGCGATCCGCTGCGCCACGCCTTTCGATACGGAACCGCCCTGTCCTCCGGAGTTCGATGTGGATGCCGACTGCGTGGAGGAGACCGTGACCGTCCGTTGGTTCGAACCGGAATGTGCGGACGATGTCATGGGGTATCGGCTGTACCGCAGTGACAGTGTGGATGCTCCACTGGCATTGTGGGCCGAATGGGAAACCAGTGGCGATACCATTTTCACGCTCTCGGCAGAGGAGTGGGGAGGGTCCATTGCGGGTTGTTGGTCGGTCACGGCCCTGGACAGCCTCATGCCCGGTCCAGATGGGGCACTGAGGCGCAATGAGAGCGCAAGAGGGGACACCGTATGTACCGACAATTGTCCTTTCTACTTCCTTCCCAATGTCTTCACGCCCAACCTCGACGGTGCCAACGATCGGTTCCGCCCCTTCCCTTGGAAGTTTGTGGACAGCGTGGATTTCCGGGTTTTCAACCGCTGGGGAGAGGAAGTTTGGCGCACTGTAGACCCCGACTTGGGCTGGGACGGAATCCACAAGACGCAGGGAAAACCCTGTGCTGATGGGGTATATCACTACACCTGTACGGCATACACCCGGCGTTTGGAAGGCGTGGTCGCAGAAAGGTTCTCCGGCAGCATACAAATGATAGGTGGACTGGCCCCCAGCAGCGAATGAATCACCGATTATGTTCACTGGAATCATAGAATCCATGGGCCTCATACGGAGCATCCGCGATGAGGGCACCAACCGTCATTTCATCTTGGAAGCCGCCATGGTGGGCGAACTGCAAGTGGATCAAAGCGTGGCCCACGACGGAGTTTGCCTGACCGTAGTGGACATCCAAGGAGATACCTACACCGTGACGGCTGTGGAGGAAACCCTATCCCGGACCACACTGGGAGATTGGACAGAAGGGAAAAGGGTCAATCTTGAACGCTGTACCCGAGTAGGGGGACGTTTGGATGGTCATATCGTTCAAGGCCACGTGGACACCACGGCCGAGGTGGTGTCGATTGACGACCGCGGGGGTTCATGGAACGTGGTGTTTCACCATCAAGTGGATAACCGCCATGTCGCCGTGGCAAAGGGGTCCATTACTGTCAATGGGGTTTCCCTGACGGTGGTGGACGCCGCAGCCGATCGCTTCAGCATAACGGTCATTCCCTACACTTGGGAGCACACGGGGTTCCACGCCCTGACCAAAGGAGATAGGGTCAACCTCGAATTCGACATTGTAGGGAAATATGTGGCCGAACTGCTCGCTCGAGGAGTAGGCGGTGCCTGATTCCGGTCAGGCCGCGCCGTCACTCTCCCTTTTTGCGTCCGGACCATTTTCTCGGTCAGCCAGTGCACTGCGCAAGACGAAATTCTGGCCGAGGTAGACTTTCCGGACTTGAGGATCCGCAGCCAATTCTTCCGCCGTGCCCGCCTTCAGGATGCGACCTTCAAAGAGCAGGTAGGCACGATCAGTGATGTGCAGGGTCTCTTGGACGTTGTGGTCCGTGATGAGAATGCCAATTCCCTTGGTTCGCAATTGGCTGACGATCTGCTGAATGTCTTCCACTGCAATGGGGTCTACACCTGCAAAAGGCTCGTCCAGCAGGATGAACCGGGGATCTGCCGCCAAAGCCCGTGCGATCTCAGTTCTCCGTTTCTCTCCACCACTGAGAACATCACCGCGGTTCTTGCGGACGTGCAAAAGGCCGAATTCTTCAAGGAGTTCTTCCAGACGATGGCGACGATCTTCAGAATCGGAGCGGTGCAGCTCCAACACGGCCATGATGTTGTCCTCCACACTCAACTTCCGGAATACGGAGGGTTCCTGAGGTAGGTAGCCTATTCCACGTTGGGCCCGGCGGTACATGGGTTCGCGGGTGATATCCAGAGCGGTGCCGTCTTCCCCCTCGAGGAGTACGGTGCCTTGGTCAGGGCGCACGAGACCGGTCACCATGTAAAAAGAGGTTGTCTTTCCTGCACCATTGGGTCCCAACAGCCCGACGACTTCACCGGTCTTGACCTCGAAGGAGACCTGATCCACCACTTTGCGGCGGCCGTATTGTTTCACGATGCGGTCGGCGGACAGTTTCATTTGTTCGTAGGGTCGGATCCTTCGGCTGTGCGTTTGCCTTCATCATGGAACGCACGTTCATGACGGCGTTGTATACGTCGCGCTTGAAGTATGCCAATTTCATAGAGCCCCAGAACGGGCAGCGCGACGAGGACTTGGCTGGTCAGGTCGGGAGGGGTGATGATGGCAGCAATGATGAGCGTAACCACGAGGGTGTGCTTGCGGAATTTGCGCAGGGATTCGGGTGTCACCAATCCGAGTTTGGCGAGGAAATGCACCACGACGGGGACCTGGAATATCAAGCCCGCTGCCAAGGTGATGCTCGCCACGGTTTTCATGTAACTCATCAAGGCTATCCGGGCCTGAACATCACCGATTTCGTAATGCCCGAGGAATTGTAGACTCAGGGGTGCGATGACGAAATAGCCAAAGCTCACACCCAAAAAGAACAGGAGGGTGGACGCTAGGGTGACCCCGCGTGCTGAGCGTGCTTCCGCCCCGTGCAATCCCGGGCGGATGAAACGCCAGATTTGGTGAAACGTCCATGGAAAGGACAGGATGAATCCGCCGATGGCTGAGACGAGGATGTGCGCGGAGAAATTTCCGAGCATGGTGGTATTGATCAGCTCATAGCGGATTTCGGTGACACATAAACTGTCCCCCGCCCCAGTGAGATGACTCAAGGCACACCAGGCCCTGAAAGTGATGAAGTCGGGATGGCGCGGTGCGAAAATCAAACGGTCGAACACCCAGTCCTTCATTACGAAAAGGGTGATGGCCCCTGCCATGATGCCCAAAAGAGAGTAAAAAAGACGCCGCCTCAACTCTTCGAGGTGGTCCATGAAACCCATTTCACCACCGCTATCCTGTCCTTGAGGTGCCATGTTTCGGTCCAACGGGTCAGCGGATCCCGGCATCGATGAGTTGATGCAGGTGAACGAAACCAAGGAATTGTCCGTCCTCACCCGTCACGATCACTTGTGAAATGCGGTGCTTTTCCATCAGGTCCAGGGCTTCGATTGCTCGGGTCCTGTCCGGAAGGCAACGAGGGTGGGCTTGCATCACATCCGCAGCAGTCAGTTGGGACCATGAGTCGGGCTCTCGTTCCAAGGCCCTGCGCAAGTCCCCATCCGTGATGATCCCGGCCAAGGCCTCTTTGGAATCGCCGGTCGGAAATACTGCAGCCGCGCCTACACGACCGGCCGAAACCGCCATAACAACGTCTCGTAGGCCCGCTTGGGAAGCGATGGTGGGTTGGTGGAGCTCATCTAAAAGGTCACTTAGTCTCAACAGCAATTTGCGGCCCAAACTGCCCCCGGGATGGGAGCGCGCAAAATCATCGCTGCTGAAGCCTCGGGCCTCCATCAACGCCATGGCGAGGGCGTCTCCCATAGCAAGTTGGGCTGCAGAACTGGTAGTGGGTGCGAGGTCATGTGGACAGGCCTCCTGTTCTACCGATACGTCGAGTAAGACCTGGGCTGCCCTGCCCACCGGGCTGTCGGGCATACCTACCATGGCCATCAAGGTGATGTCACGCGCTGCCAACATGGGCAGCAGTGCCAGCAATTCTGCCGTCGAACCGCTTTTGGAAACGGCCATGACTACATCTTGATGGGATACGAGACCGAGATCGCCGTGAAGGGCATCAGCGGCATGCAGAAAAGCAGCAGCCGTTCCTGTACTGTTGAGTGTGGCCACCGTTTTACGGGCCACATCGGCGCTTTTGCCTATGCCGGTGAATACGAGTTTCCCACCGTTTTCAGTACACGTCAGGATGCCACGTACCGCTTTCGCGAAGCGATCATCGACCCGGCCTTCCAATTTTCCTATGGCTTCCGCCTCCATACGAAGGGTGCGGCGAGCGGCATCTAGCCAATGAGAGGAGTCGGATGGCGCTGACATTAGATCACAGGGTGTTTGCAAATCCTTGTGGACAATGGGGTCCATTTTGAGCAGGGGTATCCTATATTGATGGAGTCAAAGTTAGATGGAGACGCCTGTTGACCCCTTTATGGATGCTGCTTCGTTGGTCGGGTCTTCTGTTAAAGAAGGTCTCGCCCGGTTTTTCGGGTTCAATCAATTCAAAGGGGAACAAGAGGAAATCGTCACGAACCTCATGGAGGGCAAGGACGTTTTTGTCATTATGCCCACCGGCGGAGGCAAGTCCCTGTGCTATCAACTGCCTGCCCTTATTCAGGAAGGCACTGCCATCGTGGTGAGTCCGCTCATCGCCCTGATGAAGAACCAAGTTGATGCCATACGGGGACACAGTGACGATCCGGATATCGCTCATTTCTTGAACAGTTCTCTCAGCAAGAATGAGATGGTACGCGTGAAAGAGGCAGTCGCCACTGGGCGTACGAAGCTGCTTTACGTCGCTCCGGAGTCCTTGAACAAGAAGGAGAATGCCGACTTTTTGCGGTCGGTGCGCTTGAGCTTTTTTGCCATTGACGAAGCCCACTGCATCTCGGAATGGGGTCACGATTTCCGACCGGAATACCGGCGTCTGAGGGAAATCATCGAAAGCATAGGCCAGTTCCCCATTATCGCACTGACTGCAACGGCTACCCCCAAAGTCCAATACGACATCCAGAAAAACCTCGGCATCCTGGACGCCAAAGTGTTCAAGGCGAGTTTCAACCGGGCCAATCTCTTCTATGAAGTCCGCCCCAAGGAAGATGCCCTGAAGCAAGTGGTCCAGCATGCCCTTGAAAACAAAGGCAGAAGCGGTATCGTCTACTGTTTGAGCCGAAAGAAGGTGGAGGAAATCGCCGACACTTTGAAGGTAAACGGCGTCAAGGCGGCAGCCTACCATGCGGGAATGGACGCGGCTCAGCGATCGAGAAGGCAAGATGAATTCCTGATGCAGGATGTGGATGTCATCGTGGCGACCATTGCCTTTGGTATGGGCATTGACAAGCCGGATGTCCGGTATGTCATCCACTACGATATGCCCAAGTCCCTTGAGTCCTACTATCAGGAGACGGGCAGAGCGGGTCGTGACGGAGGTGAAGGGCATTGCATCGCCTTTTATGGTCTCCAAGACATGGAAAAGCTGGAGAAGTTCCTTTCGGGCAAGCCCATCGCCGAACGTGAAATCGGGATGCAGCTCCTCCAGGAGGTCACGGGCTACGCCGAAACGCCCACGTCACGAAGGCAGTATTTGTTGCATTATTTCGGAGAAGAATTCGATGCGACATCGGGTCCGGGGTGGGATATGGATGACAATGCCCGGAACCCTCCGGAATCCTATGAGGGACAAGCGGCAGTTCACCACTTGCTCCGACTGGTTCAGGCTTCGGGTGGGCGGCACCGCAGCGCCTTCCTTTGCGATGTCTTGATGGGGCGTGAAACCCAAGAGACTTCTACCTATGCCGGTGAAAACGTGGCGGAATTCATGGGGACCGGAGCCTCCATCGCCGATGAAGATGAATGGCCGGGCATCGTTCGACAAATCGCACTTGCAGGATTCCTCAAGAAGAAGACCGAAGAGTTCGGAGTCCTTTCATTGACTGAAAAGGGTGAAGATTTCATCGAAAACCCCGTACCGTTTACGCTCTACAGGGCCAAGTCTATGAGGGTGGCAGTAACCCGGGAATCTTCGGTCGGATCGGCACTCGATCAGACGCTGTTCGATATGCTCTATGGTTTGCGGAAGAAGGAGGCTGACCGATTGGAACTCCCTCCCTTCGTGATTTTCTCGGACGTGAGTCTTGAGGAGATGGCAACACATTATCCATCCAATGAGGATGAGCTTCTCATCATCAATGGAGTGGGGTCTTCCAAGGTTCGGAAGTTCGGTGCGCCCTTCATCGCACTGATCAAGGAGTATGTCGAGGAGGAGGGCATTGACCGTCCAGGGGATACCGTGGTCAGAAGTGTAGCGGGGCGCAACGCGTCCAAGGTGAGCATCATACAGAAGTTGGATCGCAGAATGTCCCTCGAGGACATAGCGGGTGCGCAACAATGCACAGTGGACGAGCTTCTTGAAATGGTGGAGGGAATCGTTGCTTCCGGTACGAAAGTCGGGTTGGACTACATCCTCGAGGAATACCTCGATGAGGACAGCGTGGAAGAACTTTGGGAGTGCTTCATGGAGAGCGAGCAAGGCACCTTGGAGGAGGTTATGGAGGAAATGGGTGACGCTTACTCCGAAGAAGAAATCCGGCTGGTCCGAATCAAATTCATGAGTGAAGTGGCCAACTGAGGCCCGTTTCTTTCAACGCTTCAGCGGTCCGTTGCAGAGAGCCAAGCCAGCATGGCGGTGCCGGTGAACAGGGCAGTTTCATCGATGTCGAAATCTGACGTATGCAGTCCCGACCGGCAACCCGCCCCATCTCCACCCGTACCTAGTCGGTAGAAGCAGCCCGGCACCTCTTTTTGGTAGAAGCTGAAATCTTCGCCCGTCATGCGAAGTGGTAGGTCAACAACGCGATCGGCGCCGAGCAATTCCACAGCGCGTTGGCGGCATTGTTCGGTTAATTCGGGCGCGTTGACCACTGGAGGGTACCCTATGGCGATGTCCACTTTGGCCTCAGCACCAAAGGCAGCTGCCGTGGATTCGGCCGTGCGCTCTATGGCGGCACGAAGCGTGTGAGCGGTGGCCTCATCATAGGTGCGCAGGGTCCCATCAAGGACCACTTCGTCAGGTATGATGTTGCGGGCGTGACCGCCTCGGATTTTACCGATGGTCAGGACCGCCGGTTGAATGGGGTCGCATGTTCTGCTGACAACGGATTGGAGTGCGGTGATGACATGGGCGGCTGCGACGATGGGGTCCGCCGTCCGGTGGGGAAGGGCAGCGTGTCCTCCTTTGCCGACAATACGGATTTGTATCTCATCGGCCGCCGCCATGTAAGGACCACTTCTGAATCCGACGATACCTGCGTCCAGCTGAGGGTAGACATGTTGGCCTACAATACCGTCCACCACCGCCCCCGCAGAG
>Ga0181563_10003457_pt1 | contig 15045 bp, 14 predicted proteins | sample 011ome_25_FD_133759 | JGI IMG/M metagenome (GOLD analysis project Ga0181563, IMG submission 133759) | Coastal salt marsh microbial communities from the Groves Creek Marsh, Skidaway Island, Georgia - 011512CT metaG (megahit assembly) | ecosystem: Environmental > Aquatic > Marine > Intertidal... | reverse complement strand
TCCAGTGGCGACGTGATGCTGCCGATTGTGCCGATGTTCCACGTCAATGCCTGGGGTAATCCCTACGCTTGCCCTGTGGCCGGTGCGAAGATGGTGATGCCCGGCAACAAGATGGGCGAAGGCCCGACATTGGCGGCGCTCATTAATGAGGAGGGTGTGACCATGTCTGCCGGCGTGCCGACGGTCTGGCTCAATTTGTTAGCGCACCTGCGTGAGTCCGGTGAGCGGGTCGAGAGCCTGACGCGAGTGGTGGTCGGCGGTTCGGCTTGCCCCTTATCTGTGATGGAAGAATTTGATACCTATGGTGTGGATACACGGCACGCCTGGGGCATGACCGAGATGAGCCCCTTGGGCACCACGAACCACGCAGGTGGTCATCGCGAGCTATACAGCCCTGAGCAGTTCGCCGAGATGCGCACCAATGTGGGTACGCCCATCTGGGGTGTGGAAATTAAAATTACCGATGACGATAACAACGAGCTCCCCTGGGATGGCAAGGCATTCGGCGCGCTGAAAGTCCGGGGTCCCTGGATCTGCTCAAGCTATTTCAAGCTCGATGGTTCGGACGCCCACGCCGAGGAGGGCTGGTTTGAGACCGGCGATGTGGCCACGGTCACTCCGGACGGCTTTGTGTCGATTACTGACCGCACCAAGGATGTGATCAAGTCGGGTGGGGAGTGGATCTCTTCGATCGAGGTGGAGAATGTAGCGACCGGCCATCCCAAAGTGGCTGAAGCTGCCGTGATTGGCCGTATTCACGAGAAGTGGGGTGAGCGTCCGCTGCTGATTGTGGTCAAGGCGCCCGGTGAGGAGCCATCACCGGATGAACTGAAAGCCTTCCTCGACGGCAAGATCGCCAAGTGGTGGATTCCCGACGACGTGCAGTTCATCGAGGATATGCCCCACACTGCCACGGGTAAAATCCAGAAAACCGCATTGCGCGACATGTTTGCGGATTACCAGTTTCCGGGCTAATCCAACGGCGACTGCTCGCGATACCATCCTGTAAACAAGGGATGTTGGCGAGCACTCGGGTCGATGAGCGGATCACGCCTTAGGCGATACCTTTCAGAAGCGTTGCGGCTGCTGCGGCAGCGCCGATTCAGTACCTTGCGCGACAAAAGTCGGCGCATGGCAGAGGCCATGGCGCCGCGCATCTCTGTGAGCGAGCTGGAGGCGGTCTGCGCGGGGGGCGCGCCATTGGTGTGTGTGGTGGACAGCGCTCAGGGCGGCGGCGCTGCGATCGCCGCGGCGCGGTCTGCAGCAGGCTGGCGCGAGCAGGGCCTCGGTACCTTACATATTGGCTGCGACCCCATAGGCCGCATCACGGTCAACGTCACGCTGCCTAGTGAGAGAGCACCAGCCCTGTCCGGCAGGCTGGACGATTGGCCGGTGCTGCCGGCATCCGTGAGCGCCATGGAAATTCACTCTCTGGCCGGATTTACCGAACCCCACGCGGTTGCGGCATGGTTGATCCGGGCCATGGCACTGATCCAAGACAAGAGCGTTCAGGACAAGACAGAGTTGGAAGACGGGGCAGAGATACCGGCGGCAGATGCAACAGCCGACAATCCGTCGTCCGTCACGGTGCACTGGCACGATCATTATCTGATGTGTCCTACCCGCCACCTGCTCAATGCAGAGAGCCGTTATTGTGGCATCCCCGACCCCAGCGTCTGTGGCAGTTGCCTACCCAATAACGCTCACTGTCTCGACGCGCCGCTGCGCTCGATGGACATTCTGGCCTGGCGAGGTCAGTGGAGGCAGGTGTTGGCGGGCGCCTCCTCGATCCGGGTGTTCTCCCCATCGAGTGGCGAGTTGCTGACCCGTGTCTGGCCCGAGATCAGTAGCAGGGTAGTGCTGACACCCCATGAAACAGTACAGATCCCTCGTAGCGAACCGTCGCCAGCACCCGAATCACCCCTACATGTGGGGGTGGTGGGTCGCATTGCGCCACACAAAGGGGCGGCTCAGGTGGCAAGGGTGGCGCGGCATATTGCGGAGACCGGTGCGAACGCCCGAATTACGGTGTTTGGCACACTGGAGGAATCAGCGCCCGCTTCAGTGGTCTTACAAACCGGCGCCTACTCGGCCGAGGCCCTGCCAACTTTGTGCAAAGAGCACGGTGTGAATGTGTTTTGGTTCTCTTCGATTTGGCCGGAGACCTTCAGTTTTGTGGTGCATGAGATGAAAGCGATGGGGTTGCCCGTGCTCGCGTATGATGTTGGTGCGCAGGCAGACACGCTGGTTGATGAAGATCGGCATCGCGTGGTGTCTTTGGATACGAGCCCCGAAGATATTTTGGCAACGTTGACTGAGATGAGGAGTGCTTCGTGAGGAAGCCGTTCCATAAGCACGAGAGAGATCCGGTGGGCCTGGCGCGACCGAGGCGTCCGGTGATGACTTGTGCGCATCTCTCACAAGGCCGCTCTCTCGCTGCGCCCGTGATCTGGGGCTGGTGGCAGGCGCTGAGCTCACACTCGCCTGTGGGGATGATCTCCCTGTACGTGAGCGGGCGTGCGATACTTTGAAGCGATGACCTCGACACTTTTCATGGGTTGGATGCCGTGCGCGTCTGTCCCCGCGTGACCGGTTGAGGGCGCACTCAGATGTCTCGGATCCATGTCTTTACCAGCGCGGCGGGGAATTACCTGCCGAAAGTAAAGGTCCTGTTCGACAGCCTCGCCGAGCATCACCCCGATTGGCAGCGCCATTTGCTGCTAGTGGAAGATTGGCCCGAGTCTGAGGTTGCCGCCGTGGCCCTCGAGGCCGAGATTCATCAGCCACGGGACCTCGACATACCGGACTGGCGACCCTGGGCGTTTTGCCATTCGATGGTTGAGCTGTGTACCGCGGTGAAGCCCTTCATGCTTAAGCAGCTCCTCGAGCGGGAAGATTGTGATGCGGTGGTTTATCTCGACCCTGATATCCGTGTTTTCTCGGCGCTGGAGGAGGTGGTCGATGGCCTCGCGAGTCACAGCATCTTGTTAACGCCTCACCTTATCGCTCCCGAGATTTCTGTAGAGGGAGTGATGGGTAATGAGCTGACCAGCCTTCGTTTCGGAACTTACAACCTGGGATTCATCGCGGTCAGTGCATCTGAGGTGGGGCAGTCTTTCGCTGCGTGGTGGGCTGATCGCTGCTATCGGTTTTGCCGTGACAATCCTGAGCAGGGTCTTTTCACCGATCAACGATGGATAGATCTGGCTCCCGGTTTATTCCCCGGTCTAGGCGTCCTGCGCCATCCCCGTCTTAATGTGGCGGCCTGGAACTGGAACCATCGTCGGCTCGCTCATGAAAACGGGATCTTTGCGGTGTCTGGTGAACCGATGGGGTTCTATCATTTCACTGGATTCGATTCGGGTGATCATCAGTTAATGCTGGAAAAATACCCTGTGCAGAGGCCTGTCATTGAGGAATTGATGAATTCTTACCGGGAAGCATTGTCCAAGGCTGACCGTCTCTTCAGTGATACTGGCTGGAGTTTCGAGTTTTTCAGCGACGGAACACCGGTGTCGGGTGCCTGTCGGCGCAGCTTTCGTGATAATCCGGGTTTGCAAGAGGCCTATCCGGATCCTTGGCATTGCAGTGAGGCGCTGTTGGCGACAACGCCAACCTCGCAAGGTGAGGGCAGCGTCAGTTTGGGCTACGTTGGTGCAGAGCCGGCTTTGGACGGAAGCAAGTTGATCCAGCTGGCTATGTCGGCGGCGAAGAGCCCCAAACTGGCGGCTGATATGGCCCGTGCGGCGGGTCGAATAGTGAAAACCGAAGGTTGGTATGGGATACGCCGACGGTTGATCAAGGAGCGCAAGTCATAGAGATGACCGCAGCAACGGAAATAAAGGCAGACTCTGAGCAACTCGTGCCTGCAGCACCCATGCTGGGGCAAATGTTGGTCTCTGCAGGGAAGCTCTCCGAGCGCGATTTGGAGCGTGCATTGGTCGCACAGCGAGAAATGGGAGGGCTTCTGGGAGAGGTGTTGGTGCGTCTGGGGCTGGTGGCCGAGATGGACGTTGTCACCGCGCTATGTGAGCAACTCAGCCTCACATTTGTGCCAAAGGAGGCCTACCCCGAGGAGCCTGTGACGGTGGAGTCCCTGCAGGTGCATTTTCTGCTGGGTAACCAAATTGTGCCAATCTCGGCAGACGAACACAGTATTACGCTAGCTTCAGTCAAGCCGCAGGACCCTTTTATCGCCAAGGCGCTGGCTCTGGGTACCGGCATGAAGATTGAGTTGAAGCTGGGATTGGCTTCGGACATCGATGCTGCGTTAGAGCGTTATACCCAGTCAGATGAGGATGAGCTCGAGGGCGGCTTTGGTGCCTTCGACGCCTCGGACGACGAGTTTGTTGAGCACCTGAGAGACCTCGCCAGTGAGGCTCCCGTTATTCAGCGCGTCAATCAGATCATCCAGCGTTCCCTCGACATCGAAGCCTCCGATATTCATCTCGAGTATTTTGATGACGGGTTGAGGCTGCGTTATCGCATCGATGGTGTGCTGCAGGAAGCCAGCCAGGTCGTGGACGACAGCTTGTCAGCAGCAATCATTTCGCGCATCAAGCTGTTGGCCAATTTGAACATTGCAGAGCGTCGATTGCCTCAGGACGGGCGCATCATGATGCGGGTTAAGGGTCACGAACTCGACCTGCGCGTATCGACCTTGCCCACGGTGCATGGCGAGGGAATCGTGATGCGCGTGCTTGACCGACAAAGTATCCGCTTGGATCTCGCGGATATGGGGTTCAGTGACGATACCTATGACTACTACACGGAGCTCCTAAAAAGGCCTCATGGCATTTTGCTTCTGACGGGCCCGACTGGCTCTGGCAAGACAACGACGCTGTATGCGTCTCTCTCCAACATGGATTCCGATTCGCTCAAAGTGATTACGGTTGAGGACCCGGTCGAATATCAACTTCATGGTATTAACCAAATCCCGGTCCACAGCCAGATCGGTTTGACCTTTGCTAGGGCGCTGCGGTCGATTTTGCGACAGGACCCGGACATCATCATGATCGGCGAGATGCGCGATACCGAAACCGCGCAGATCGCGGTGCAATCAGCGCTCACCGGACACTTGGTGCTTTCCACGTTGCACACCAACACCGCCGCGGGCGCGATTACGCGACTGGAGGACATGGGTGTTGAGCGCTTTCTGATTACGGCGGCGGTGAATGGCGTCTTATCCCAGAGGTTGATCCGAAAGCTGTGTGGTGAGTGCAAAAGGCCCGTTAAGGCGTCTGCGGAGATGCTGGCTTCTTCGGGGCTTCAGCCCTTTATGCCAAGGGGGTCCACAGAGATTTTTGAGGCAACGGGTTGCTCCACGTGTAAGCAAACGGGTTATCGGGGGCGAATGGCCATCCATGAGTTGTTTGTGCTTGATCCCAGTGCGCAAAGGGTGGTGTTGGATGGCGCGGATGCGCATCAGCTCCGTGAACACGCACGATCTCGAGGTATGCGCACGCTGTACGAGGATGGTTTGCGAAAAGTCGCACTCGGCTTAAGTTCCATGGATGAGGTGCTGCGGGTTACGCAAGACCAGAGCGATGACACGCTTGAGGCGGCGGGCGCGAGCTGAATCCAGCTCGAGTCTCTTTGGATACTGAGTTATGCCAGCGTTTAAATACCGAGCTGTTGGTCGAAGCGGAGTCGTTGACACCGGTGTGATTACGGCGGTGGACCTCACCGCCGCACAATTGCAGTTGCGCGCAAAGAAATTGACACCGCTCTCTTTAACGCCCGCTGCAGCACAGAAAGCCACACCGGCATCCGCCGCTTCTGCCGACGCAAATGTGCTGGATCCAAAACAGCTGAGTGGCATGCTGGATAAGATCTCCTCAGCGCCGCGCAGTAAGCGTGTCAAAAAACGCATCGAGCGCGACGATGTGCTGCGCTTTACCAATGAGTTGGCGGTGTTGCTAAAGGCTGGTTTGCCTCTTGACCGCGCAATGCGCGTGCAAATTGATTCTGCCCCGCCGGGGCCACAGCAAGACCTGTTGAGTGATCTTTTGGAGCAGTTGAAGGGCGGTAAATCCCTCAGTGCCGGCTTTGATAAGCGTCCAGATGTATTCAGTCACTTCTATATCAATATGGTCCGATCAGGCGAGGCCAGCGGCCATCTGGCCGATGTGTTGGCGGAGTTGGCAGCCTATCTTGAGCGAGCCAAGACGGTTCGTGCGTCGGTCGTATCGGCGTTGATCTATCCGGCTATTCTGGCCTCGGTAGCCGTACTTTCTGTCTTCATTATGCTCGGTTACGTCGTGCCCGAATTCGAGGCCCTGTTTGAAGATATGGGTGACGCATTGCCGCTTCTTACCCAACTTATCGTGGGTTTGGGAGACGTGGTCTCTGCTTACGGGGTGGTGTTATTGCTACTTGGCGCCGCAGTGGCGTGGTGGATGCGCCGCTGGTTGCAGGGCGCCGCCGGCAGGTCCTGGCTCGACCTCAAAGCCCTGAGCGTGCCAATGGTCGGTGCGATCACACTGAAATACGAAGTGGCCAGATTCTCGCGAACGATGGGCACATTGTTGAACAATGGCGTCGCCATGCTGCGAGCCACTGAGATTGCCGTTGGTACGGTCGGGAATAGCCTAGTGCAGGCCTCGCTCGCGGAGTTGCCGATGGTGATTAAGCGAGGCGGCAAACTGTCTCAGGCGCTTGATCCACGCGTATTTTCACCCGTGGCGCTGCAGATGGTCAGAGTGGGTGAAGAGTCCGGGAGCCTCGACACCATGTTGCTTGAATTAGCTCAGGTTTATGAGTCAGAGGTTGAGGACGAGGTGAAGCGCGCGCTGACGCTACTGGAGCCGGCGCTGATTCTCGGTATGGGTGGGATCATTGCGATTATCATCATGGGGATCCTGATGGGGATTTTGTCTGTGAATACCCTGGTGGTGTGATAGCCCAACCGATTGAGTGGTAGGAGGAGAAGCATGTTGGACCGAAAAAGAAGAAAGATTAGCGGCTTCACGCTGGTTGAATTGTTGGTTGTGTTGGCCATTCTGGGTATGTTGGCGGCGCTGGTGGGCCCGCAGGTGCTGAACCAGTTGGGTGGAGCGAAGTCCAAATCTGCGGCGATTCAGATTCGAGATTTTGAGCAGGCGCTAGAACTCTACAAGCTAGACGTGGGTCGCTTTCCCGGCTCGAATGAGGGGCTCAATGCTTTGGTTCGTCAGCCCTCTAGCGCAAAGGGCTGGAATGGACCGTACCTGAAAAAAGATGATGTGCCGATGGACCCATGGGGCAACCCCTATCAATACCGGGTGTCAGGTTCCACTATTGATATTTCTTCGTATGGTGCCGACGGTCGGCAGGGCGGCAGCGGCGAGGACGCTGACGTCTCGAACTAGGGGCTGATTTATGAGACGGTCCAGCGGCGGTTTTACGCTGCTTGAGCTGGTGGTTGTGCTCGTGATCGGCGGCCTGTTATTTGCTCTGGCGGGCCCCTCTGGACGTGCACTGTTCGAGACCATGCAGTACCGCGACGCAGTGAGGGAACTGGTGTCGGCCGCCAAAAATGGCAAGCGCGATGCGCTCGCAAAGGGTAAACCGATAGACCTCGTCATCGATACCGCCAAAAATCGCTATATCGTGACGGCAAACGCCGACGCCGACATGGGTTCAGCGGCAGTGCCGCTACCCGAGGAGCTGATGCTCGAGGTCGAATATGCGGCAGAGGTCAGTCCGGGCAATGGTCTTGCGGCGATCCGGTTTTATCCCATGGGCGGTTCCTCGGGCGGTGAAATAAGAATTCAGCGCCCGACCGGGGCGGGCACGATATTGACCATCGACTGGCTGCTCGGTGATGTCAGGCAGGTTTCCCTGTGATCAGACGATCGGCAGAGACAAGGCTCAGTGGGGCCCGCTGCCTAGCGAGCCGAAAACGGAGAGTTGCTCCAGCCTGTCACAAACAGCCGCGTTTACAGGCGTCTCTGACCCCGACTGGCTTCTCACTGATCGAAATGTTGGTGGCGCTGGTGATTCTCTCTTTATCGCTGGGTGTGCTCTATCAAGCCGCGATGGGAGCGACACGGAACGTTAGGGTGGCGTCTGAATATACCGATGCTGTCATGCTGGCCGAGTCGATGCTGAATGAATACCGCTATGTGCCTGAGGAGAACTTTCAGACGCAAGGCGGCTTCGGCGACTTCCTCTGGCGCGTCAGTTCATGGCCCGTGCCGCTGCCTGAAGGTGCTGATGAGGATTACGGTGCTCGCTACGGCGCTCCGCTACAGTATTTGAAAGCCAGCGTTTCATGGCCCAGCGGTAGCGGCGAGCGAGCGATTGATCTGCTGACAATTGTGCCGTTGGCAGAGGCGGAGCTGTGAGATCGGCAGAGCGAGGCATGACGCTGGTAGAGGTCGTGGTCGCGTCGACGGTCTTTGCGCTGGTCATGCTGGCCACGGTGACCGCATTTCGTACGTTCGGTCAGGCGTATCAACGCCTTGATCAAGTGACCGCTGAAACGGCAAAAAAAAGGGAAGTGGACCGGTTTCTCCGCGCATCATTGGTTGATGCCATGAATGGCGAGGCGCGGTTTGAGGGCAACACCAGAGAGGTAAGCTGGATCACGCCGCTGGATCGTGTCGGCAGTGCGGGTGGGATACAGCACTTGCGGCTGAGGCGGCGCGGCGAAAACTTGGTGCTGTCTTTCGCGCCGTTCGACCCCGCTCGTGACCCGGAGAAGTCTCCCGATTGGGGTTCGGTGGTAGATGACTATGTGCTACTGGAGGATGTGACGGAGATGCGACTTCGCTACCTTCCATTCCCACAGGATGACTGGTCCCGCTCCGCGAAGCTTGATGACGATGAAAATCTGGGTCTGTCGCTGCCCTCGGCAATGATGCTGGAACTGACAGCGAGCGGCCAAGCTTGGCCACCCCTGACAGTCGCTTTCGACCAATTTGGGCGGCAAGAGTGAAGAATTCACAATGCCAATCTGGTTTCGCCCTCGCCCTGTTATTGTGGATGATTGCCGGGATGTCATTGATGGTGACAGCCGTCATACACTTTGCCCGCGATGATACGGGCATGGCTGAGTTGCGCCTGAAAGAGGCGAAGTCCTTAGCGATAAGCCGTGGCGCCGCACTCCTTGCAGTGCGTGACCGCTCAATGCGCAATGCGATGGCCGATGCTCAGGTCAGGGATTTAAATGGGGAAGAATCGGGTGAAAATGGCGCGCAACAGGGTTTTAACGCCCGCTACGAATTCCCGGAAATCGGCTCCGTGCAGGTGCAGATCAGGCCCGGCAGTGGCTATGTATCGCTCAATAGTGCGAGCCCTGAGGAACTGGCTGTGATGTTCTCTGGAATTGGTGGAGTGGCCGATTTTCAGGCGGAGCAAATGGCCATTGCAGTTTTGGAATACCGCGAGGGTGTGACTTCTGAAGCGGGTGACCGCACCTTTAGCTCGGGGTTCCAGTACAGCGAGGAGTTGCTCAGCGTTCCGGGCGTCGGGAGAGGTGTCTATGACAAGGTGCGCCGATACGTGCATCCCTATCGCTCTGGTGACATTAATCCCAATGCGGCACCGGGCCCGCTCCAGAAGCTTTTCTCAGGGGATCAGGCGACCGCCGAAGCTGTGTCAGGTGTGGGGGGAGACGCGACGATGAATGGCGGTGGCGCCGGGTCAGCGGGCGCTTCCGGTAGCACGCGTCAGGGCCTGGTAACGTTTGATTCGATCTGGGAAGAGAAACGCCAGGGAGCAGGTGGTGGCGGTGGTGTTGCTGCGGTAGAAGTGTCTTTGATTGGCGCTGCCGGGGAGCGCACCGAGCGGCGTGTTTGGGTTTCGACCGCGCGCAACCGTATTGTCAGAGCAGAACCTGCGTCTTTCTCCGATACAGCAGGTAAGCAGTAATGGCAGACCAGTCGCAGTGGAATCTGTTCGGCCTTGACCTGTCGCAGCTGGGTACGCGGGCAAGACTGGGGATTTCGCAGCTTTTTCTGGATCCCAGATCTGGCGTCTACCGACGTTGCTGTCCTGCGGTCACTTTTTACACCGATGGGGCAGAGCCTCAGGTGCAGCGTCCGGAAGTGCCTTCTTTTTTACCTGATACTTTCAAGGCGGCTGTCACCGAGTCGGGCGCTGTGGCCGCTGTGGTGCCTGAGCAATCGGTGTTGTGCCGGTCGTTGACTCTGCCGCTTGCAGCTGAGGTTGAGTTGCCTCAGGTTGTGAGTTTCGAGGTGGCAGCCCACACGCCTTTCCCGCACGATGAGACGGTGGCTGGTTGGCAGGTGATTGAGCGGGCATCGGATCAGCTGCAGGTTGTGATCGCAATGACCGCCAGGCAGGCGGTGGAGTCGGCGCTGGACTATGCGGCCGCGTCATCCGGTAGCGCGCGATCAGAGGCAGAGGTGTGGGCGGAGACTGAGCACAGCTTGGTCATGCTACCCGGATTTGGCGAAGCGGTGCGGCAGCGGCAATACCTGCGTGCATTGGGTGTATTGGCGGGCCAAGCTGGGCTAATTTGTGCCGCTGTCGTGGCGGTGCTGTTGGTGCCGCTGATTTGGCTGAGCATCAGTAGCGCTCAGCTGGACACGCAGCTGACCGAGACGCAGCAACGTGCCGCCAATGTCACGACTATTCGCGATGCGCTATCAGATCTTGAGGTCAGTGTTGCCATAGCAGAGGATTTCTTTGAAGACCGGCCGCTCTATGACGAGTGGCTAAATCACCTCGCATACGTAACACCCGACTCCGTATTTCTGCAGCGACTGCAGCTACAGTCGTCCCAGCTAACCATTACGGGTTTGGCCGAGAACGCGGCTGACTATCAGACCATTCTTGCCTCCTCGGGAGAATTCTCGGCACTGCAGGCGCCGACAGCCTTTACCCGTGATACGCGGCAGAACCGGGAGCGCTTTGTGCTGGTCATGCAGCTGGCTGGGAGCGAGTTGTGACGATGACCTGGATCAAAGCGCTTCCCACAGAGGCGCGCGCGCTTGTGCTGATCTTTGTGGGCTCGGTCGCCATGGTCACGCTGTGGATTTTGCTCTCAATAGTGGGTGCCTACATCAGCCAGTTCTCTGAGGTGGGGCGATTGGAGCCACGGATAGGCCGTCTCATTGGCTACGAGGCCGGCGCAGAGGATCTGGTGCGCTCACGAGCCACTGCCGAGAGTGCCTTGGCCTCATTGGCTTTTGTACGAGATACAGAGGCCTCCTCCGTCGGCGCCGAATTGCAGCAGGTTCTGCGTGCCCTTGCCTCCGGGGCGGGCCTAACGGTCAGTGGCAGTCAGTTGGAGCTTGAGGACGACGCTGATGATGAGCAGCGCTTCACAAAGATGGTGGTGTCGCTGAAGCTGGAGGGGCCACCCATCGCCCTCGACGTGTTTCTCACTGACCTGTACCAGCAGAGTCCGGCGCTGACGGTCACCAATCTTGATCTCAGGCCCATGCCTCCAAGGCGTCGCGCAGGCAAGATTGACGATGACCCTGAACGTTTATCGATCGCCACCAAAGTGGTTGCGCTCAAGGTGGGTGCCTGACGTGTCTTATGGATTTAAAGCAGCGAGTGCCTTCCAGTGGTCGGTGACCCATCTGAAGTTGATTTGGATAGCGGTGGGGTGCTTCGCGCTGACCGTACCGGTGGCTTGGCTGATCGACCCCGATGTGAATGCTATCCCACCCGTTATCGCACCGGTTGAAGGTGTGAGCGCGGGCGCTATGGCACCAGAGGGTGGTGCCAAGGGCCCTGATTTTGTGTTTCGGCCGCTTTTTTTGGCGGGCCGTAAACCACTCGCTCCTCAAGAAGCGGCGGTGGAGGAAACACAAGCCGATACGGCGGACGCCTCAGACGCCGAGTATGAAACGCTGGACGGCGTGGTGTTACTGGGCGTTATCGCCTCGGGAGATCGACAGGCCATCATTGTGCGATCCGAGGGTGAGCGGCGCAGTCTCACGGCTGGCGATCAGGTCCTGGGGTGGACCCTTTCCACCGTGAATGCAAGGTCGGCAGAATTTACGAATGCGAGTGGCGGATTGGCGAAGGTTGACCTGGCTATGGCGTCTAACTTGGCGTTGCCGCTGGCCCAGCAAGTCGCCGCCGCTGACGAACCCCAGCAAGCACCGCGGGCCGAGGGCCCCATGACTTTTGAATCGATGTACGAGCGCCGCAAAACCAACTCGGCTGCAGAGGGTGCTCAGGCGGCTGTCGACCCGGGAGCAACCGAATAATGCAAGGCGACAAAACTCGAAGCCTCATTGGCCCGCAGTGGCGAGCGATGACCGCAAAAATTGAGGGGCATGCCCAACGGGGGCGGGGCCCTGCAGGAGTGAAGATGAAGAGCCATGGCGATCTGCTGAGGGAAGCAATTGGCGTGTTGGTCTTGATGACAGTTCTCAACGCCTGCGCAACACAGCCGGAACAAGACCCCTATGTGAACACTAGCGCCCGATCTACTGCAGCGGTGTCTAACCCTGCCGCGGCATCTGATAGTCCGCCTGCGGAAGCCGTGAGTGAGCCGACGACAGGGCCCGTCAGCATGGTATCGATGGGCACCGGTGAGCTGATCGCGCCGCGCCCGGAACGACCGCCCATCCGACTCGATGGCGATGCCGTCATGTTGAACTTCGAACAGGCGCCGCTCAGCGAGGTGGTGCACACCATACTCGGTGACACGCTGGGGCTCGACTACGTAGTGGAGCACCCTGTTGGTGGAGAGATCACCCTGCGCACGCGATCGCCTGTTCCAAGGGATCAGCTGCTCACTATCCTTGAGTCGCTTCTCAGAAACAATAATGTGCTGATGATTCGGGGCCCCAACGATCGCTTCTTCATCAGCGGCTCGCCGACCATGAAGTCGACCGTGCCGAGTTTTGAGAGCGCACCGACAACCGGTTTTAGCAACGTGATCGTGCCGCTTCAGTACATCAGCGCCAGCGAAATGGCCGAAATTTTGAAGCCGGTAGCGCGAGAAGACACGTTTGTTCGCATCGACAATGGTCGCAACCTGCTGATCCTTGCTGGTACCCAGATGCAGCTCACGGGGTGGCTGGATATCATCGCCACGTTTGACGTGGACCGATTAGCCGGCATGTCTGTGGGCGTATTCCCCATCAGTAATTCGGAGGTGGAGGAGGTCTACGAAGAACTCGAGCACATCCTGATGTCCTCGGCGAGCGAGGGCGGTGAAGGTGCCGGGTTGGCGTCTTTAATTCGCGTGATGCCGGTCGAGCGCTTGAACAGCATCATGGTGGTGTCGCCCCGGGCGCACTACATCGATACGGTTCGTCAGTGGGTAGAAAAGCTCGACAACGTGCAAGACCCGGCGTCGGAGCCCACCTTGCAGATTTACCCGGTGCGAAATGGCGACGCCGCACAGCTCGCCGGTTTATTGAGCACCATATACGGAGGCTCTGGCGGCGGTGGAGGCAAGAGCTCTGGTGTCGCACCGGGCATGGAAAAGGCAACTTCGGGGGGTGGGACGAGCACTGCCGCTGGCGGCTCGGGCAAGGGCACGAGCGGCGGCACGTTCTCTCTGGATGATGACATCCGCGTGGTGGCAGATGAGTTCAATAACACGCTGCTTGTTTACGCCACGCCTTACGAGTATCAGAAAATCTCGCGGATTCTGCAGAAGCTCGACCGGATTCAGACTCAGGTACTGATAGAGGCCAGTATTGTGGAGGTCCAATTGGTAGGAGACCTGCAGTATGGCATCGAGTGGATGTTTAATAACAATCTGGGTGGGGGTGACACCGGCACGGGCATGCTGGATTTAGGGGGCGGCCTGCAGCCGACAACCGGTTTCTCTTACCAGATTACCAACAGTGCCGTGGAGACCATGGCGGTCATTAATGCGCTGGCGACAAAGTCCCTGATCAATGTGATCTCTACGCCTTCTGTCATGGTGCTTGATAACCATACGGCGATGATCAATGTGGGTAATCAGCAACCCATTCAGGACCGCACGACCGTCTCGGATGGCGGCGTGATCACGAATTCTATTACCTACAAGGATACTGGGGTGCAGTTGACCGTGACGCCGTCTGTGAACGATGGCGGTCTCGTGACGCTGGAGATCGAGCAGGCGGTGACCGATGTCGGCCCGGTAGATGTCGCTACTGGACAGCGGAGCTTTCTGGCGAGGGATCTGAGCTCAACGGTTGCGATTCGTGATGGCGACTCAATCGTACTCGGCGGACTGATCCAGGACAACGAAACAACGGGTAAAACCGGCGTACCTTTGCTGATGGACATTCCTGTTCTGGGTAGCCTGTTCAGTACGACCGGTGAGAGTAACAGTCGCACAGAGTTACTAGTATTCATTACGCCCCGCGTGATGGAGTCAGAGCAGGACCTCAGGGCACTTAATAACGAAATGCGAAACCGCATGAGCGGCATTCCCGATTTTGAGGACCTGCCCGTTAACTTTGAAGCGGGTCAAGCTGAAACCGAAGGAGAGTAAGCGGTGAAAATGAGATTGATAACCCTACTTGTGATCGTCGCCGCGCTAGGCGGTTGTGCAATTTTTGATAACCGGCCGCCGGAAGAGATCGTGGGTGAGCGGGCCCAGACGAGACTAGATCTTTTGCTGAGCAAGGACTTTGAGCGGTCCTATCAACACATGACGCCCGGTTATCGCGCGATCCATACCGTAGACCAATACACCGTCGATTTTGCGGGTTCGGGCATGTGGACCGACACGTCTATTGCCACAGTGGGGTGTACAAGAGTGGGCGAGGCACCTGTGACGGCATGCAAGGTGGTCGCACTGATTTCATACCCGGCACCGCGCATGGGCTATATACAAGCCACCGAAGTGACCGAAAACTGGGTTTTGCTCGATGGGCGCTGGTATATGAACCATAAATAGCCGGTGTTAGGCGAAATCGCCGATTTTCAATAAATAATAGTGCCGCTGTGTTGCGCCGCGGCAAATAAAAAATAGCTGTAGGCGGAATAAAAAACGGCATCTGTTCGTCTCCAATACGGATGACGGTGAAATGGCTTGTGGTTTGGGGCGCCCGCTCGTTTTCTCAGCTCGCTTGTTTGGTAGTAATACCCTAAAAAAAACAAGCAGAGTAAGGTTGAGAGGCCGGTATC
>Ga0181563_10003455_pt1 | contig 15053 bp, 10 predicted proteins | sample 011ome_25_FD_133759 | JGI IMG/M metagenome (GOLD analysis project Ga0181563, IMG submission 133759) | Coastal salt marsh microbial communities from the Groves Creek Marsh, Skidaway Island, Georgia - 011512CT metaG (megahit assembly) | ecosystem: Environmental > Aquatic > Marine > Intertidal... | reverse complement strand
GAGGCGTGTTTGGACAACTCTGGGGTGCTCGGATCTGATGGGGGGAGGAAGCGAATACTAGGTGGAAAGAAGTTAAGTCCGATGGCGTCCGCACCGGAATTTGCGACGTTTTCGACGTCTTGGATGGTCCGCACACCACAGATCTTGATTCGAAACATCGCTTGCCTAATCGAAATAACTCGAACAACCGTTCTAAAACGACTGCATCTTAACCACTCTACCAACCGATTTCTTTACCAGTGCAGTGTGTCGTATTGTGGTTATTTCGAGAAGAGCAAGGAGTAAAGGTATGCTAGAGGCGTGTCGCCGCCTGCCGATGCATGACTTCATTCTTGCTGTATTATCCACCTTGATCATTGTCTATTTTTGGTGGCCGGATGTTGCACCCAAGCAGCGAGTGCAACTGAATCGCGGGAATGGGCAGCAGCAGATTATCGATCTAACGGTTGGCTCTGAGAGTTGGCAGAGAGTGATCGAAGCCCGAGATCGATGGATGAACTCTGGGATCGAGCGGGGGCTTCTAATTAACGAGTGGCGGTTAGAAATCGCAGAATTCTATCGCCAGCAGTCCGAATCTGCTGTCGCGAAATTGAGCCGATCCAGTGAGGCAGGAGCAGAAAGTCGCGACAGATTCACCGACGAGGTGGACCCTGCGGGGCAAATTGCTAACGCGGCAGTTGGTTTGCTAGCTAAAGGCAGTGTGGCTCGGTGGTCCCGACGCAAAAGTCTCTTGGAATCTCGAGGAGACGCCTTTCAAGAAATAAAAATGCAACGTGAACGAATGAGCGAAAGCGTTGCGAGCTCAGGGCCGAACATTCGGTCCGCACCGATTGTGCTGGGCCCAATTTACCAATCTGGCAAGCAGAGTGGTGCGTTCGCGTATTCTTTGGTTTCGGGGTTGGGTTCCGGTTTGCTTTTCGTTTTAGCCGCGTTTCGATGGCCGAGTTTGCGGATTACGAGGTTCGATCAAGCTCGCAGCGAAGGTGGCAATGATCCCTTCGCACAAGAGCCGTTCGATGCCGGTGACGCTACACCGTGCTCCGATTTCTCGATCGATTTGCCAAGTGATTGGGTGAAAGTGGCTCAATCTCCCGCAGTTTTGATTCGGCGAATTTCCTTGGTGACGCTGTTAATCGCCGCCGTCTGCTCCGTAATTGCCTAAATCTCAAAGACGCCTTCCAGCCGGCGGTCGGTTAATTAGTTTGGGGAATCCCGATCTACTGGATTGGCCCACGCCCTGCGATCGATAATCAGGTGCTGTGGAGAATCAGGTGTCGTTGCTGCTTCTGCCGATCGGGTGCTTTTCCTCGAGCGACAGATCGGTGACACTTCTGGGATGAATTCAAGCATCGCCAGCGATTTATTTCCTTATGCATCCTCCGAAATTGAGGTGTCTGGTCACACGTTGAGATACGTTGACGAGGGGGATGGGGATCACACACTGCTTTGCGTTCATGGCAACCCGACATGGAGTTTCTACTATCGCCGAGTCATCGAGGCGTTTTCGCCAACCCATCGTGTGATTGCCGTCGATCACCTGGGGTGCGGTAGAAGTGACAAGCCGGACCGAAAGCAGTTCTCTTATCGGTTTGCTCAGCACCGCGACAACTTGGTGCAATTGATTGAGCATCTGGATCTCAGGAATGTGACACTGATTGCCCACGACTGGGGTGGTGCGATTGGTTTGTCATCGCTTCTGCGCACCAAGGAACGTTTCGAGAGAATGGTTCTACTCAATACCGGAGCGTTCGTTCCACCGTTTATTCCGTTGAGAATCTCTGCCTGCCGTATCCCCGTGCTTGGAACACTGGGTGTGCGAGGTTTGAATCTTTTTGCTGGCGCAGCAATTTCGATGGCGATGTCGCGTCAACGTCTCAGCGGTGAGGCCAAGCGAGGGCTACTTGCGCCGTATGACAATTGGGCGAACCGCGTGGCGATCGATCGGTTTGTCAAAGACATTCCGATGAGTCAGGGGCATCCGACCTATCAGGAGTTGTCCCACTTAGGCGATTCTCTCAAAACACTCGCCGATCTTCCCTCGCTATTGGTTTGGGGAATGAAGGATTGGTGTTTTCGTCCCGAATGCTTGCGAAGGTTCCAAGCAGAATGGCCCAATGCCAAGACGGTTGAGATCGCTGATGCGGGTCATTACGTCATCGAGGATGCACCGGAAGAGACCATTGATGCGATTGGCCGTTTTCTGGACCTGAGTGAAAAGCAAGGTTAACCGATGAAGTCACAAGGAGTCGGTGGGCTGAGTTTTGGCAATGTTGAGAGTATATCGGGAGTCTGAAACGGTGAGTCATTTGGGAGAGTTCACTTGGCGATTCGCAGCGAATTAGCGCCGTCCGGTTCCGCAATCGTGTCCGCGCTCGGTTGGCTGACGCCACAGCTGAGAACGGCAAGCGAGGCGGTTCGTTGGGCGTGCCTGATGGAGGCGACCGCACCCAAGGCGGGGAATGTTAGCCCTGGGCAATCATTTATCGATCTGCATTATCACGATTTTGTGAGAGCTTCGGAAATCGCAGCAAACGCATTCAACGTTAACGACCGTTTTGGTAAGGCGATTTTCTCGGCGGTCGAGCAGATCGGGCGCGAGATTGGCACCAATGTCAATCTCGGGATCTTGTTGCTACTTGGCCCTCTCTATCAAGCGGATCAACTCTTGCAGACGAATCGCGTTGAGGTGCCAACGATCGATCACTGGAAGAAGGCCGTCGCAACAACGCTAGAATCAATTCGAGTGGAGGATGAGAACGATATTTTCAGGGCCATTTCCATTTCCTCAGCTGGCGGTCTTGGCAAAGCTGATAAGTGGGACGTGAATCAAGCACACCCCGAAGTGAATCTCATGGAGGCGATGCGACATGCGGCAGGTCGTGATCGCGTTGCCAAGCAATACGCCACCGCCTTTGTCGACTTGCTCGATGCTGTGGTTCCTATCCTTCGTGACTCGATTGTTGTCACTGGTGATTTGCTGCATGGAATCGTTAAAACGCAAATGCGATTGCTCGCCGCCGATCGCGACACCTTGATCTCTCGTAAAAATGGCGAGTCGGTTGCTGAGGAGGTGCGTTACCGCGCATCGCGGGTTGACTCGAGCGATCTTTCACAACGAGTGGAACTGGATGAGTTCCTTCGAAGCGACGGTAATCGTCTCAATCCGGGAACCACTGCAGATTTGATTGCCGCAGCGCTTTTTGTTCTGTTTAGAAGTCTGCCGGAATCAAGGATAGTGGCATCGACCTAACTCGCAGGCACCTCGTGATTGACAGAGGTTGATAGAAGATAACATCGGTGAATGGAATGACTTAGAGATTTATTTTGAAAACAAAAAAGGGAAGAACCGTGGAACAGGGTGTTTATCGCGTCGACGTATCCAAGCAACAGTTTGTTTTTTCTGCTGCACACTTTATCACTTTCGCCGGCGATATTTGTGAGCGACTTCACGGGCACAATTACAAAGTCAGGGCGAGCGTCGAGGGGCCGCTTGACGAGAACCGATATGTTGTCGATTTCATAGCCCTCAGAGATGCTGTGCTTGAGGAGACCTCTGCATTAGACCATCACATGATTCTTCCGAGTGATCATGCTGAAATTTTAGTATCCGCCGATTCCACGGAGACCACCGTTCGTTTCCGAGAACGAAGATGGGTTTTCCCAAATGAAGATTGCGTCACGCTGCCAGTGGTGAACACGACCGCGGAGGAAATCGCGAGAGTGATTGCCGAGCGAGTGATTGCCAAGACTCAGGATCAGTTCAGAAATAGTTTGCACTGGATCGAGATTGCCGTGGACGAAAACGAGGGTCAGTGGGGTGTGTGTCGTTTGCCTTGGCCCAAGTGAATCAAGTGAATCAAGTGAATCAAGTGAATCAAGTGAATCAAGTGAATCAAGTGAATTCGATGCCTTTTCGGCGCTCTCTTGGGTTCAATGTTTCGAATCTCTTGAAACCCCAGCTACACACTATGTCTGATCATCATTGACATGCCCCGAGGCGAGATTCGTTTCGCCCAGTCATTGCAAATGGGTTTTGACCATCGTTGCTGTTCGGGTGGTGATTGGTTTTTCCTCTTACGGTGACGGGTTGCCTCGGATGTCTTGTCGCTTCATCCTTTAGGTCAGTCGAGTCATTTCGATTGGCTTAATGTGCTTCAGCAACTCGCTGCTCTCTTTCAGAAACAAACAATGGGTAAACGACGATGAAGTCATTTCTTTTCTCTCGAGATTACTTCGGGACAGCATTGCGAGCGGCAGCCTGCCTAATTGCGGTCGCATTCACATGCAATGACGCTGCTTGTTTTGCGAATGATTCGGATCCGGAGGGGACACCGTTCGACGGTTCTCGGGGAAACCGACCCAATATTTTGTTTGCAATTTCGGATGACCAGTCCTTTCCGCATGCGAGTGCCTACGGGTGCCAGTGGGTGGACACGCCAGCGTTTGACCGAGTTGCCAAGGCGGGCCTTCTTTTCAATCAGTGCTACACACCCAATGCTAAATGTGCTCCCTCGCGAGCGTGCTTGTTGACGGGTCGATACTCTTGGCAACTAGAGGAAGCGGCGAATCATTGGTGTTATTTTCCCGAGAAGTTTCGATCGTACGTCGAGGCACTTGGGGATGCCGGATACCGCACTGGGATGACTGGAAAAGGTTGGGCTCCGGGTGTCGCAGTGGACTCGTCAGGAAGAAAGAGAGAATTGGCGGGGCAGCCATTTTCGCGTCTCAAAGCAAAGCCGCCAACCAGAGCCATTTCGTCCAATGATTACGCAGCAAACTTTACGCAGTTTTTGGAAGAGACTTCTAGTGATGAACCGTTCTGCTTTTGGTTTGGCTGCACCGAGCCGCATCGTGGCTACGATTACGGCACAGGCGTAAGCGTTGGCGGGAAATCTTTGCGATCCATTGATCAGGTTCCCTCGTTCTGGCCTGATAACGAGATCATAAGAAACGACATGTTGGACTACGCTCTCGAGATTGAACACTTTGATCGTCATCTCGGTTTGATGCTTGATGAACTCGAGGAAAGAGGGTTACTTGATAACACTCTGGTGGTCGTGACCGCTGACAACGGGATGCCGTTTCCCCGTGTAAAAGGGCAGAGTTATGATTGGAGTCATCATTTACCACTCGCGATTTGTTGGGCGGATGGGATTACCAATCCAGGAAGACAAGTGGATCAGCCTGTCTCCTTTATTGATCTCGCGCCGACCTATCTAGAAGTCGCTGGGCTTGGCGAAAAAGAGTCTCAAATGGCCAGTCTGTCAGGTAGGTCATTGGTTTCGATCTTTCGTGATCAAGAAGCACCGCAGGAACGTGGCCCCATTTTTATTGGTAAGGAACGACACGATATCGGTCGACCCGGGGATGTTGGCTATCCGGTCCGCGGGATCATTGAGAATGATTTTCTTTTGATTCGGAATTTTGAACCAAAAAGATGGCCAGCAGGCAATCCGCAGACGGGATACCTCAATACAGATGGTAGTCCCACTAAGACAGAGATCCTTTTGGCGCGAAGAGTAGGCGAGGAACCCAAATGGTGGCAATTAGCTTTTGGAAAGAGGCCAGAGTTTGAAATGTACAATCTTGCGACAGATCGCGATTGCCTTGTCAACTTAGCGGATATCCCGCGTTACGCTCAGCAAAAAGAAAAAATGTTGAAAAAGATGAATCAAGCTCTGGTTCAGCAGGGGGATCCTCGGGTGTTGGGTCGCGGTGAGATCTTTGATCACTATTTGTATGCGAATGAACGTGAGCGTGGTTTTTTCGAGAAATACTTAGCCGATCCAAGTAGTATTCGGGCAGGATGGGTGAATCCAATTGATTTCGAGACCGAGGATTTGGAAACGTTTAGCTTTGCACCTCAAGACGCAGACAATCAATGAGCTTGGTTGTCTTTTCGGCAAGTAAAAACGGAGGCTTACGATCAGGTGTTGATCGGCCATGTCAATCGTTTTTCTCTCTTTCAAAGGAGTGACATTGTCGGGGGATTCCTTGGGTTTGTGATGAAACTTTGCCGTGATCCAAGATTCGGGCGATCAATGGGGTTTTAACCTCCGTATACTTTCCGAGAAACCTCCACAAAATTGTTAGTTAGTTGCCCCGGCAAATCGCTAAAGCCTTGGCGTGGGATGTGACTAACAATAATAGAGCCTCGAGAAATTTTGCCTCGCGATTCGCGTTCTGCGAACGAGGGCGCCTGATAAAAGTAACACATCATGCTGACGGTTGAATCACTTACGAAATCCTTCGAGCTTGAGGACGAAGTGGTTCACGCTGTCGATCATTTGTCGTTTTGCGTGAAGCAATCCGAAGTGTTTGGTTTGCTTGGGCCGAATGGTGCCGGTAAGACAACCACACTTCGAATGATCTTGGGGCTTCTCAAGCCAGATGCCGGGTTCGCTGAAGTTCTAGGGACGCGAACCTCAGAAGATCCAGAGGCTGTCAAGTTGAGGTTGGGGTTTGTCTCGGCGAGCGACGGTGTCTACCCGTGGCTGACGGTCAGAGAAATGTTGCTTTATTTCGGCGATCTTTATGGCGTTCTGCCCGAGGTTGCAGCGGCACGGTGCGAGACACTTGCTGCACTGATGGGGATCTCGCACCTTTTGGATCGTCGCGCTGGTGGTTTGAGTACTGGCCAGCGACAGCGAGTGACACTTGTTCGGGGTTTGATTCACGATCCGCCGGTGATGCTGTTGGATGAGCCGACACGTGGACTTGATGTTGTCGGTGTCCAGACCATTTTTGAGTACATTGCACGTCTTAGAGAGTTGGGGAAGGCGGTGGTCATTTGCACCCATCGACTCGATGAGGCGGAACGTCTTTGTGATCGATTTGGTCTGTTGCATCACGGCGCTTTGGCTCATGAGGGTTCTCTGGCCGATTTGCAAACCGCGACTTCTCGGTCTCACCTGGTGGAGATGTTCGTCGATCTGATGCAGGGTGTTGCTCATGACTGAAGAACCGGATCATGAAGCTGCTCGGGTAACGGCTGCAGAACCAAGCGATTTGGCTGACGGCAAGACGGAAAAGATATCATCTGCGGGTGAAACCAAAGAAGGGACGGCAGTGCTTGATCTGTCCCCAACGGTTGAAGCATCAGCATCAAGAAGGCGACTCTACCGGGCTGGCCGGCTTTGGCGGATGTATCGCAAGGAACTCCGCGAAACCCTCCGCGACAGGCGGACGATGATCACGCTGCTTTTGATGCCGCTGTTGCTTTATCCAATTCTCAGTATGGCTTTGAATCGATTTCTACTCAGTGTCAACGTACCTGAGGCTGGTTACACGGTTTGTGTTGCGACCGAAGGTGAGTTAGAGACGCTTGGTCTTTGGTTGGGGGATCAAAGGAGTCGACCACCTGAAACTATCCTTGAGAGTCGGGGCGGCGATTTAGCGCAGTTTCGGCTGGGGCTTAGCAGTGCTAGTTCGGCCGAGGGTGCAATCAAGGGGAATGAGGCGGATATCGGGGTGCGTATCGAAGTAACTCCGGCGGGCGAAAACGTCGTCACGATCTACGCGCAGCGAGGCGATGCCGTGAGCGAATCCGCTCGACAGATTCTTGTGGAGCGGCTTCATTGGCTGAGTGAGTCGGAAGCTAAGTACTTTCTTCGTTCGCAATTTCCACGCTATCGACCTCCATTGAGCATGGAATTGAAGGAGGTTGGCGAGGCTAAGAAACCGAACCTTCTCGCAACCTTGATACCTTTGGTCCTCGTTTTGATGACGATCACGGGTGCCGTTTATCCAGCTATCGATTTAACCGCGGGCGAAAGGGAACGCGGGACGCTCGAGGCGGTGATGGCGTCACCGGTTCCGCGTTTCTCCGTGTTGCTCTCAAAGTATTTTGCGGTCATTAGCGTTGCATTCTTGACGGCAATTGCAAACCTCGTCGCGATGTTCACAACGCTTTGGGGAAGCGGCTTGATCTCGATGATTCAGGAAGGTGGTGGTTTCCCGTGGATATTGGTACTGCCAATGCTCGGGCTGTTGATTCTGTTCTCACTCTTCTTTGCAGCACTCCTATTAGCACTGACAAGCTTCGCGAGATCGTTTAAGGAAGCACAAGCTTATCTTATTCCGGTGATGTTGGTTTCTCTCGCCCCTGCGATGGTGTCATTGGTTCCGGGCATCGAATTGAAAGGGATTCTGGTTGTCGTACCACTGGTGAACATTGTTCTTTTGGCAAGAGATTTACTTGCTGACGAGTGGGTGATTGATACCGCTGCGTTGGCGATCGGGGTTACCCTGCTTTATGCCGGTAGTGCCTTAGCCGTTGCGGCTAAGTTGTTTGGTGGTGACGCGGTGATGCGTACGAGTGAACAATCCTTCAAGAGTTTATTGCGCCGCCCCTCCCGGCTTGCAAATTCGCCAAGTTTTACGCAGGCGGCATTCGTGTTGGCGATCTTGGTGCCGTGCTATTTCGTCGTTTCAAACGGGCTGATGTTGGTACTGAAGCAGTATGGCGATGTCATCACGGTGAATTGGCAGTTAGGACTCAATGGTCTATCGCTTGCCCTCACCTTTGGGTTGCTGCCTATCGTTGCCTCGTGGTGGAATCGTTGCCGTTTTGTCACAACCTATCAAATCGAGACCCCCAGTCTCTTTGCGATGTTCGGAGCGGTTTTGATGGGCTTGGGCTGTTGGGTGTTTGCACATGAATTATTCGTTTTTGCCGATGCGATTGGTATTGGTGGGCTGGGTGACGCTCAGATCCAAGCAGCAATGGCGATGATTGAGCGGATGAGGCAAGCCCCAGTGTGGCTGTTGCTACTCGTTTTTGCCGTTGCGCCAGCAGTGGTAGAGGAAGTTTGCTTTCGGGGGTTTTTCTTCACTGCCATTCGAGGAACCTTACGGCCACTTTGGGTGATCACCTTCACCGCAATGGTCTTTGGTTTGTTTCACGTGCTGACAGGTAACGCCTTGTTGGTGGAGCGTTTTTTGCCATCAACCCTGATGGGTTTGGTGATCGGTTGGGTTGCTTACAAGACCGGAAGCATTTTTCCGGGGATGTTGATACATTTTGTGCACAATGCACTGCTGAATACAGTCTTGTACTATGCTGACCAACTTGCGTTTTTGGGGAAAGGTTTTGATGATCAAACACATCTGCCGATCCAGTGGATCGTCTTGGGGGCCATTTCGGTTACCACCGGAGCAATCTTGGTTCATCTAGCATCTAAAAAATAATTCGTTCGCGAGGTTGGAAGGATTTTTATCGGTGACGATTGTTTCGGAAGTTGGCGAGCAGCCTGCTTTACCTATGTTGGTGACTGGCCTAGCTGGTGTGCCGGGGTACAACGCATTTCATTATTTTCGGTCGCTCTATGGTGATCAGGTGATTGGTATTCGCCAGCCAAGCATGTGGCCCCTAAAAGGGGATGGAATCATTGCCTGCGATCTCGATTGCGAAGAGTCCCTGAAGCGTGTTTGGGATCAGTATGGATTCAAGAGCATCCTGAACACCATCGGAAGCTGCCGGCTTAAGTCTTGTGAGTTGGATCCAACGATGGCGCATCGAGTCAACGTTTTGGGGACACAGAGAGTCGCGAAGTTGGCCGGACAAAACGCGTGTCGTCTTTTACATCTTTCCATCGATTTGGTTTTTGCCGGGCGCGAAGATGGTGATTACCACGAGGATGAAACGCCCGATCCAGTGACCGTCTACGGTGCAATGATGGTGGAGGCGGAAAGGGTCGTGCAAGAATACGTTGCAAACGCTTGCACATTGAGGATTTCTCTACCCATGGGGATAAGCTTCAATGGTCACGCAGGTGCAATCGACTGGATCGCATCGAGGTTTCGCCAGAGCAAGCCGGCGACGCTCTACTTTGACGAAGTACGGACGCCAACCTACACGGACTGTATGAATCGATTGTTCCATCGTTTGTTTACCGCACCAATCACCGGTTTGTATCACGCTGGGGGACCGCGGAAGCTCAGTCTTTTCGAGATCGCACAAATTGTGAATGTGGTAGGTGGCTATGACCCTAAGCTTCTTTTGGGCTGTCCCAGGATTGAAGCTGGCCCGATGCCGCCGCGGGCCGGAAACGTGACGCTTAATTCCGATAAACTTCGAGGTGCGTTGGGGGAAGTCTGGGAAGATCCTTGGCCGTTTCACGAGTCAGCGGTTCCCACGACAAGAGACTGGCACTTGCAGGTGCGTTTCGATGAAGCTGGTGAAGAATTGGTTCATCAGTGGCTCTACTGCAACCCTAACCAGCCAGGTTTCGTGCCCCCGAATCGAAACACACTTTGGGGCGGTGGTCGTTTTTCGTGATCGGGTCTTCTGTTCATCCATTGGCTACGACGCGGTCGATGTGGACTTGCTAAACTAGCGTCAGAGTCAGGACTAATAGATCTCTAGAAAGGTTTTTGCAGTCAAGGTTGCTCGGATTCGCTGAAGGTTTCGATTAGGCGAGCGAAAGAGCTTGCGAGATCCGTTAACGTTCCGTTCAAATTACCATGATCCCACCGGTGGTTTTCTTTGTTGCCGGTTCAAGACGATCAATTAGTCAATGACTCGTTGTTTTGGTTTCTATTTCCACGTTTCAATCGGTTCCTCCAGTCGCATCGCAGTCGCTGGCGGTAGACCTAATCGGATGAAAGTTTCTCTGAGTCATGTCTAACTTAATGCTCCCTATCGTTTTCCAGCCGATTCGGTCCGCTGGTTCTTTATTTGTGATCGCGTTGAGCATGGGAGTGTTCGGCGTCAGTGCTAAGGTGGCTTATTCGCATGAAGGTCATGAAGGCCACAAACACGATGCCGGTTTCAAGACAACGGGCGTCGCGCAGGGGATTGTTTTTAATGATTTGAATCGAAACGGTAAGATTGACGAGGATGAGCCGGGGTTGAAGGGGATCAAGGTTAGCAACGGTGGTGAGATTGTTGTGACAGGTGACGATGGGAGATACCAATTACCGGTTTCTGACGACTGCATCATTTTTGTGGTCAAACCACGGGGTTGGGCAACACCGCTGGATGATGATCAGCTGCCTCGGTTTTACTACATTCACAAACCCAATGGATCGCCGCCCAATTTTAGATTCGCGGGTGTGGAGCCCACCGGTGATCTTCCTGAGTCAATCGATTTTCCCCTGCATGAGCAACAGGAGCCTGAGCAGTTCAAAGCTTTGCTGTTCGGAGATCCGCAGCCGCGAAATATCGAGGAGGTTGAGTACATTCAGCACGATGTGATTGAACAGATTGTTGCTGAAGAAGGTCATGACGCGGCGTTTGGAGTCACACTCGGCGATATCGTCTTTGATGATCTTGCAATGATGAAGCCTTTGAGTCAGGCGATCGCGCTGATTGGTATTCCTTGGTACAACGTCATCGGCAATCATGACATGAATATGGATGCCCCGAATGATGAATTGAGTGATGAGACCTTTGAGCGGCATTACGGACCAAGCTACTATTCTTTTGATTATGGGCCGGCCCACTTCTTGGTGCTTGATGATGTGGTTTGGCAGGGACCAAAAGATGGCCAGCGAGGACGTTATCACGCTGGGATTGGCGAGCGACAACTTGCGTTCATCGAGAAGGATTTGGAGACCATTCCAGAGGATCAGTTGGTCGTTTTGATGATGCATATTCCGCTAGGCGGTGTTGAGGATCGTCAGGGTCTTTATCGACTAATTGAGAAGCGACCCGCTACGGTTTCAATCTCAGCGCACACCCACTACATGGAGCATCGTTATATCGGCTCCGAAGATGGCTGGATGGGTGCCGAGCCGCACCATCACATCGTCAATGTCACGGTAGGCGGCAGCTGGTGGCGTGGTCAAAAAGATGAACGCGGCATCCCACATGCGATGATGAGCGATGGGGGGCCCAACGGTTACTCGATTATGGAATTTGATGGGAACGAGTACTCACTATCTTTTCGTGCAGCGGGCAGGCCGAGTCACTATCAGATGAGTATTCACTGCGACGAAGCGATCAAGGCAAACGAACTGGCAGAGAAGTCGGCTTCGGTTAATGTGTTCAACGGCTCGGAAAAAACAGTTGTTCGTTTTCGTGTTGGGGCCGCGGGCGAATGGTTTCCGATGTCGCGAACCACGCGAGTGGACCCTTATTTTGCGGCGGTTAAAGAAAGAGAAGATCAGGTCAAGGAAAAAAACTGGATCGACCTTCCTGGGCCCCACCCTACACCGCATCAATGGACTGCCCCATTGCCCAGTGGACTTCCTGTCGGAACTCATTTGATTGAGGTCGAAGCTGAGACCGGAGACAAGGTGGTAACTGGGAATCGAATCATCCGCATTCTCCCTGAATAAGCTCGCCAGATCGGAACTTTTGCATAACCAACCGTGCTTGAAGCTGGTTTGCCGTTGCGGCGGTGATTCGCCATGAAGGGGTGAGTGTCGGCCAACTCGCGTTAAAAGTTCATTCGATTCAACGAAGACCACGAGTGAACTGGTACGACCTGAGATTGGAAGCGATGTGAGATTGGATGCGACGTGAGAACAGGTTCGACGCCTGCATTATTGCGACGCCTGTTCCACCTTGGGAAACTTTTTGAACACCGCAATGGCGACGATGGTGGAAATCGCCAGAAGGCATGATCCAACCAAGAACGGTGCACCAGGTAGCAGAATCGGACTTTCTTCGCTGATGAAGTAACTGAAAAGCAGGGTGTTGAATAAGACCGGCGCGATGATGTTAGTCAAGCTGGTAAGAGAGGTGAGTGCTCCCTGGATTTTTCCTTGCTCGGTTTCATCGACCGTACTCGTGACCAAGCTCTGGATCGCTGGTCCTGCGAGTCCGCCAACGGATGTTGTGGTGATGATGACGTAAACCATCCAGCCCTCGGATGCCAAACCGTAGCCAAGAAAGCCGAGGGTTCCGACGATGCTGCCAAAGATAACGGTCTTTCTTTCACCAAATCGTTTGACGACCGGACGCACCAAGCCACCTTGCACAATAATGGCACAGATTCCAACAAGACCAAGTGCCGTGCCGTTGGTGATTTCGTCCCATCCGTATCGATAATCGGTGTAGAGCACCCAGACGTTTTCGAGACCACGTTGAGCAAGTGATTTGCAAATGAAAATGACCGAAAGTCCGGCAACCAGTGGATAAACCCTCAATCGCATCATGCTGGCGAAGGGGTTCGCGTGTCGAAGTGTTAGCGTTCCACGTTTTTCGGGTGGTAACGATTCAGGAAGAACGAAAAACCCGTAGAGCCAATTCACTAACGCGAGTCCGGCAGCCACAAAAAAGGGTGCCCTGAGGCTCCAGCCACCGAGCAGACCGCCGATGACAGGACCGATTGTAAATCCGAGCCCAAACATCATTCCCATGAAGCCAAAGTTTCTTGCTCGAGTCTCTTCGGTCGACACGTCGGCAATGTAGGCGTTTGCGGTTGTAAAATTTGCGCCCATGATTCCCGCAAAAATTCGACCCGCAAATAACCATCCAATGCTTGGTGCAAAACCTTGGATCAAAAAGTCGATGCCCAGTCCAAAGAGTGAAATCAGGATGATCGGTCGTCGGCCGAACCGATCGGACAAGGCGCCCATAACGGGAGCAAACAGAAATTGCATCAGCGCATAGCTGGCCGCGATCACACCCACATAACGACCAGCTAGGACGAACGGTTGATCGGTTACCGTTTCGGCAGCAGAGGTGGTATTGGCAGCGGTCTCAGTGATCAGACCGGCGTCGACTGCCAACAGTTGTTTGACCAGTTCCGGAAGTACCGGAACGATCACACCAATGCCCAGAATGTCAATGAACAGCGTCACTAAGATGAATGCGATCGCAGCTTGCCGTGGTTCTGGCTTTTGATCCGTCATGTCGTTGCGATGGGTGGAGTGTTAGGAGCGGGGAGTTGTGGGGAAGTCGCGCGACGCGATGGATTTCCAATCATTCGAAAAGGTTAAACGCTTTCGAAGCGGAAAACGTGTTTTTGAGGCGGTTTCGCTGAGGCTTGTCCGAGACTCGTTCGGCGGTGAGGATTGTACCGCTCGCTCCGCGAATCCGTGAGGCTAGGGGAGGCGTTTTTACAAATCGACAATTTACTTGTGATAATTTCCGTTTGATATTTTCCATTCCCCCACAATATCTCTCGCTCTTTGCCTCGGATTTGTGCGGCATGGTCAGTGGGGGGCTTGGAAATGGTCTTCTGCAGGCGGTGAATTCGTCCTTCACCTACTGCGGCGATTGCACCCTTCACCCACTGCGGTGTTCGCACCATACGTCCGTGATGCGTGGTTCAAGTGATTTATTGGGTAGTAAGTTACCCAGACTCACATCCGGCACCTATTAGAGGATGCTTATGAACGGGGACAAACAGACGTTCGATTGTTGTCCGAGCACTGCTTCGGATGGTGGTCGAGTCGGGATCGAGAAACGTCGCGGCGAGAATTTCGCATTTATTTCTCTGCGGGATCGATCGAGCAGGGAATCCTTGCTTTGTGGTCACCAGACGGATAGTCTGTTGCGATTCGTACGCTCCCTGAACAAAGAACCTTGGAATGAATCAGCCGACGGATCCAACTTTCTCTGCGCAAGATCACGAACTTGCGAGTGCCGAGACCTTGAGTTCCGATGATGTCTCAAGGATTGAGAAGCTTCGTGAATGTCATCGCAGTCTCAAAAAAGAGTTGGGGCGGGTGATTGTGGGGCAAGAGGAAGTGATTGATCAATTGACCATTGTACTTTTTGCTCGTGGCCACGGTCTGCTGATGGGGGTTCCGGGTTTGGCCAAAACCCTGCTCGTCAGCAAGTTATCCGAAACTTTGACACTTGGATTTAGCCGAGTTCAGTTCACGCCCGACTTGATGCCGATGGACATCACTGGGACCGATATTCTGCAGGACACCCCCGATGGACGCAGAGAATTTAAGTTTGTCCACGGTCCAATTTTCTCAAACATCGTTTTAGCGGATGAGATTAACCGCGCGCCGCCTAAGACTCAGGCCGCGTTACTCGAGGCGATGCAAGAGCGTCGGGTCACCGTTTTGGGGACTTCGTACGAGCTAGATCAACCGTTTATGGTGCTCGCGACCCAAAACCCCGTCGAGCAAGAAGGTACCTATCCACT
>Ga0181563_10003447_pt1 | contig 15066 bp, 16 predicted proteins | sample 011ome_25_FD_133759 | JGI IMG/M metagenome (GOLD analysis project Ga0181563, IMG submission 133759) | Coastal salt marsh microbial communities from the Groves Creek Marsh, Skidaway Island, Georgia - 011512CT metaG (megahit assembly) | ecosystem: Environmental > Aquatic > Marine > Intertidal... | reverse complement strand
TTCTCTACTATCTCCTTTGCCCAATGAACGCCCATTCCATAAGTTATGACAGAAGCCTTATTTCCTTCATTAACAATATTGGCTTTACCGATTTCAAGTGTATAATAATCATTCGGCACCTCTTCGCGAATCGAACGGTACAGTCCTTTATGTTCAAAGAAAATAACAGGATTGGGATCCTCAATTGCAGCAGCTAACAATCCTTTCGCCTCTGTGGGTGATGAAGGATAAACCACTTTTAAGCCAGGTGTATGGGTAAACCAAGCTTCATTACTTTGTGAGTGAAATGGACCCGCCGCGGAGCCTCCGCCAGTTGGCATTCTCACCACAACATCTGCATTCTCTCCCCAACGATAATGTAGTTTTGCCAGGTTATTAACGATTTGATTAAAACCAACTGTAACAAAATCCGCAAACTGCATTTCCATAACGGCTTTCATTCCATTGATGGACAAGCCAAGGGCTGCACCTATAATAGCGGATTCACAAATCGGTGTATTTCGTACCCGGTCTTTACCAAATTCCTCTACAAAACCTTCGGTCACTTTAAAAACACCACCGTACTCGGCAATATCCTGCCCCATGATAACAAGGTCATCGTATTTCTGCATGCTTTGTCGTAAACCATCAGAAACCGCATCAACTAATCGTTTTTCTGTTGTATCACTCCAATTTGGGGCTGTTAATAAGGGTGAATAGTCGGCGTACACATCACCTAACTCTGTTTCGGTACTAACCGGTACATTTGGCTCTGCATAGGCTATTTCAAGCTCATCTTGAATTTCCTTTTTAATAGCTTTTCGAATTTTCTCAACCTCTTTTGTTTTGAGAATACCTTCAGCTAATAAATAAGCTTCATAATTATCTACCGGATCTTTCTCTGCCCATTCATCCTGAATGCCTTCCGGATAATATTTCGTTCCAGACGCTTCTTCATGACCGCGCATTCTAAATGTCACGCACTCTAATAAAAATGGTCTCGGTTTTTTTCTTAATGAATCTGCAATTTGACGAACGGCGTGGTAAACCTCTAGGATATTGTTTCCATCAATTTGAAATGCATCCATACCGTAGCCAATTCCTTTATCAATAAATTGTTTGCAGCGGAACTGCTCGTTTGAAGGGGTAGATAATCCCCATTGGTTATTCTCTACCACAAAAATCACTGGCACATCCCATACAGAAGCAACATTCATTGCTTCATGGAAATCTCCTTCGCTTGCTCCACCATCTCCGGTAATTGCCAATGCTACTTTTTCTTCACCACGTAATTTATGCGCTAAAGCAATTCCTGTTCCTAAAGCCAACTGAGGCCCCAAGTGAGAAATCATTCCGACTAGGTGATGCTCTTTTGTTCCAAAATGAAATGATCGATCTCTACCCTTGGTAAAACCTGTCATTTTACCCTGAAACTGAGCAAATAAACGGTTCAATGGAATATCACGACCTGTAAAGATGCCTAAGTTGCGGTGCATAGGCAAGATGTATTCATCTTTCTCTAATCCTAATGCTATACCAACAGAAATACCCTCTTGACCCCAGCCGGAAAACCACTTCGAAATCTTTCCTTGACGCAAGAGAATCAGCATTTTCTCTTCGATCAACCTCGGTTTAACAATGGACTTATAAATGGCAATTAACTCGTCATTCGAAAGGTCTTTTCGATCATAACTTATCTGTGGTTTTTCCAAAACGGACATCTTACTTTTGTTTATTTTGTAACAGATTCAAATTTACAAGATAATTTTATTGCAAGAACTTGTTTTAAAAGAGTTCCTTATCAACTTATCAACAATGAAAATTGAGAAAGCTCTCTTGAACACTCAATTGATTGACTAGTCTTTAAGATACCCGCCTCGTTGAAATTTAATGGTCGTATACAAGCGATAACCCTCTAAACCAAATAGCAATATTAGAAATATCCAACGTAAGTCACCCACCATTGGAATTGCTAGCAGATCAAATAAAAAACTAAAAGAAAAAGTCATAAACGGGATGCGCAAACTGAACGAAATATAATAGAGGTACGCGCCTAATTTTCGGCCTACAATTAATAAAACACCTTGCGCCAAAAGAACAATCATAAAGATCAAAAAGACCCATCTATTGGGTGTTCCTAAAAGATTGGCTTGGGGATAAAATGAACAAAGTCCAGGATGCGTTAGGACGGTCAGCAAATCCAAACAGCCAAATACGGTTAGAAAATATTTGACATGTTCGGGCTGATCCGATTTGAATGGTCTATCCAAGACATCCATGTCCTAGTGGTGAATCTTTTAATTCTTCATATTAATACTGGCACCGACCAATATATAAGGTGCAGTAAAGCTTGTCTTTGTAAAGTCCTTCACTTTTTCGGATAGTCTCCAATATTTGCCTGAAACATCAAAGGCGTAACCCGCTTTAGCATTTAAGCTTATCACTGGTAAGGTGATTCTGAATTGTAGATTAGGATCGATCATAAAAATATCATTCCTGTAAACGGTTTCATTTACTCCTTCTATTTGAATGAGATTCGGATCACCAGCAACCTGTGTCTCTGTCATTTTCATAATTCCGTACCCGAAGTCTAAACCAACTGCGCCCATTAAATAGCGGTTACCAAAGGGATAACTTGAACCAGAGGTGACCAAAAAACCATTCATTCGGAGACGATCACCATTGTCAAATTCAGGGTAATAATTAAAACCAAATGAAGTTCCACGATTTCCGAGTAAAAAATAGTCGGCATAAAACGAATAGGTCAAAGCCTGTCGATCAAAGGTTGGTATTCCATTTGACGTTAACACAGCGTTCAGGTTTTTGAGTTTTCTAAAATAAGTATAACCAATACTAGCACCAAGGTGATACTCTTCTACGTAGGTATTCCAATCATATCCATAAAATATTTTTTCGCTTTTTTCGGCATTGCTAATGATTAAAAAAGGTAATACATTGTAGAACCCTACTATTGAATGATCCCCTTTCTTATACGCTAAATCAATGATATAGGTATCATCCCCTATGAGGTATTGTTCTTCAAGTGCTAAGCTTTCAATGATATCTTCGTCAAACTCTTTTGATTTGGTGTAAAAGACCGGAATTACCAGTACCTCATTTTTAAGTGAAGGATTCAGCTCATTAATCCGATTTGCAATAGAATTCATATAATAATCATAACAACCTTTAGCCCGCTGATCTTTGTGTAAGTGACATCTCCCAAACTGCCCGTAGAACTTCGAATCCGGGTCTTGCAAATAAACGCGCTCAAATTCGCGTGCCATGTATCGCTCACGAATAATGGGTGATTTAACATCCCCATTTTGCTCGGTTAAATACCATTCTTGACCGACTTTCATACTTTCAATCATGGAAAAAAACAAAGAACTATCTGCACCTAAAACGGGAGCAATTGCTTCATGATGTGCTTCTACCGAATTAATAATCGATTGCAATGATTCATAACCATTCACTTGTCCAAAACCAAAGGCAAAATCTGTTTGTGGGTTCGAATAGAAGACATCAGCACCAGCATTTTTATACTCTGAAGAGTTGAGCGCCTTAATTTGCTCAAAAACCTCTCCCCCTTCAAAATTGGCATTCAATGTATCCACCATTAAGTTCAGTGCATAAACAGAAAATCCTGGAAAGCGCTCAATGTCAATTCCGTGAATCTGAATCTTTGAAGAGTCCGGCAAGGCTTTATTGTAGTCATGAATTTTAGATACCAACTCATGAAATGGATCAAAAAGCACATCTGACAAATAATGCATATGGGTTGTTTTGTCGTCGATGACCACCTTATTCATAATATAAGTCAGGCCAGGGCTTTGCTCCAATAAAAAATGATTAACGCCTTGCTCTTGATGTAAATATTTCAATAGCTTAAATTGGAACTGTGCATTAAACTCTAAAAACATGTGATTTTCACCCGTAAAATAGACGGAATAATCGTCTAAAGAATCAGCAAAAATGTCAAATTCTGAAAAGCTCTCACTGTCCAGGTTTACTGTTGAAACTTTGTCTTGTGCAAGGGTTAAATTCGTACTCAACAACGCACAAAATAGGACAAGAATATGAGAAAAAGTAAATAAACGAAGGCTACCTATCATGCAGTAGAAGATCAATTAAAGAATGGAAATGATTTTTGTGTTTACAAATATAAGGGAAATCTATGGGAAAAGTAACAGTAGGCATCTAGCCTTGCGCAATCAAGAAATGATCGGATCCTAATACTAAGTTTTCAAATGCAACTCTTTTCTGTTCCACACAGCTTGTCAATTCTAGATAGGTTTTTGATTCTTCTGGGAAGGTATGAATCGCCAAATGGCTTTCTGCCAATAACCAAATACACGTATATCCGAAAGGTTGAAAATGATGCTCAACAAAACCTAAGATCTCAAAATCCGTTTTTTGCAGAAGATCAGCTCCGAAGGCTTTCACTTCATCAGGTTCTGAGATACTTATCCAGCATTTATAATTAAAAAGTTCAGCTTTCATTCTTCATTTCTTCTTGATTCAACAATACTTTATTTGCAGCTTCTAAACCTGAATCAAAGGCTTCAGAAAATAGTGGTAAGCGACCCGTATCAACACCTGCAAACACGATCTTTTGATCATAATCTGGCACACTTTTTAAATTCAGGTAATTCACACCTGGTATCGGCATGGCATGCCCCATTAGCTTTATTTCAACATGCTTTACGAAGCGGCTCAATGGGGTATCAGTTTCTTGCTCGATTAATTCAATTACCTCTTTCACCCATTGATCTGGACTAGATTCAATGTTTACCAATTCTTCTCGTTGTTTTGGTTCGAAACAATAATAGGCCGTTATGACGTTATACGCATCACTTCTATTATGTTGATAATTAGAATCTACAAAACCAAGGAACGTCTCTTCTTGACTCAAAACATCGTTTTGCCATTTACCAAAATTCACTTTTTTATCACAGATCAAATTAACCACCGCCCAGGGCGCATATTCATTTTGATCAAAAAGCGGAAAGGCCTCGGGCATGATATATTTCAACGTGTGCTTTTGACCAGCATAAATCACTTGGTTAGCTTCTACTCTCTCTTTCTCGCCATTTCTTCTGATCACATCAACAAAAACCTTGTCTTCTTTAATTTTTATAGCCGAAACCATAGCATTACACTCCACCGCTTCTATTTTTGGCAATGCACCAATCATTTTTTCAATAAAATAATAATTGCCTTGCGGCGGTGAGAATAACTCAACTACTTTATCATCATAAGGTCTGCAGCTATAATAATGAATACCGGCAAGTGCCGATACCACATCACTTTTTGCTCCCCAGTCATCCATCATTTGGTAGTCGATTCTTTCTTTTAATTCATTGGTCAACACGCCCTGTTCCTGAAGGAAATCGCTAAACGTGACCGCTGAAAGGTGCAGGTGTTTGTCATCAATAATGCGAGTGGGCAAGAACATTTCATTTTTATACGTTGCAAGCAATTTTTCGAACCCTGAGATGTCCCCAACCTCATCCAATATATCTTCTACCAATTCACCAGCTATGAAACACTGTTCCATTTTTTCTGTGGAAATGACATACTTTTTATCCGTAAACTCATAGAGTTCTGTGGTAGCATTCCATTGTATAATTCCCAGTTCTTGGAGGGTTTGGATTAATAATGATCCAAATTCTTTAGGATAGGCCAGTTCATAATGTGCTCCTGTTGCAAATCGCGCAGATTTCCAATCTCCTGCTCCAGAAGATCCTCCTAAGGTTTCTCCTCCCTCGAATAAACGGAATGATTCATTTCTTAATTGATAGGCAGCTGCTATACCCGCTATTCCGCCCCCTACGATGACGGTATCAATTTTTGAATGAATGGTTGGTTCCGTATGAGTATTCGTTCTGAGCAAGTGTCCAAAAGACCGATTTGAATTTACCTTAATCGTATAAGAACCATCTTCTTTGCGATCGGGAAACAATCCGAGTGCTATAGGCAACAAGGCTACGGACGATATGCGAATAAAATTCCTACGATCCATGATTGGATGAAAAAATAGATTTTAGATATTTATTCCGTGCATTCATTCGCCAAATAAAACCATCAATGATATAATGCACCTGTTGAGGCAATGCCAATATCGCTAGAGCGATAAGCGCTGCTGGACTTTCAATTAATTGACTAATACGATATGGATAAATACTTTCAAAAAACACATCATGTTCTCTATAGATCAACATATCCCAAAAATACTCCTCAATGAAAGCGATGATCAATACGGTTGCCACTAAAGCCAGTATCCATTTAAGGCGTTTTGAGATGACCATTGGCTGCCCTGTTTTTAATTCCGTTTTCCGTTTACCATAATAATAAATCAAAGCGATATAAGGTACACCATGTGCCACTACGTTTGAAACACTGAAGACGAGATCTGAATTAAAATATACGATTCCTAACCACCAATTAAGTGCTGTTGTTGCCAACCACAAAACCTTTCCCGTGGAGATGGTCTCTCCTTTTTGAGCGGCTTGCCATTGTTTGAATAGCCAAAAACCAACTATTGCCCAATAAACATAATTCCCAACCGTAAAGAAAAGGCCAATGGCTGATTTTGGCAGCCATTGATACATTTGAAAAAAGTCATTTTGCACAAACCAGTTAAAGGAAGAGTCTGCATTAAAATGCCAAAACAAAACCGGATAGATTGTGACAAAATAGATCATGAATTTATCTGATAAAAACGATTGAAAACGATCTCCAGCCCGACCTTTATAAAGGGCTAAAAAGCCGTATTGCTGTTTGATAAAATGAAAAACAGCTAGGTAAGCCATTGCTCGCCAAAACCATTCAACGGAGAGAAATAACAAGGTCAGACTCAAAACAAATGCAATAATCGGAGCGATAATCAATACTTGTTTGTGCGCCAAAAACTCTTCTTTATTTAAATAGGTACGAAAGAGGGAACTCCATACGTGACTGACATCGATGCCTAAAATAAATATCACCCACCCCCAAAGCGGCAGATTACTACCTTCAAAATAGCTTGGATTAGAGAGAAAGACGATCCAAAGAATCCACACCGGTGTAAAAAGAAAAAGCAGATCCGTTCCTTTCGAAATTATCCAGTTGTTCTTTTTAGTATTCATAGGACCAATCTCCTTTCTCGTAATAATGGTAAGCTACTGGTGAGTGCAATGAATTTATTTCAATCTTACTGGTATCTACAGTTACTAAATCTTGTCCAAATGCAGTCATCATTTCCAAGGCACCACGATTAAGCCATTTTAGTTCATCCAGCTCAGATAAATCAATATTTCGAATGCGCTGTTTTAGATCTGCTGATGGTGTTTCTAATGATCCAATGATCCACGACCATTCTCCAAAAGAGTATACATGATTGTGAATGGGCAATGTGTTAAATCCAGCATATTGCATTGTTTTCTCAATACATCTAAAGGTATGCGTCGTGTAATATGGACTCGTAGATTGCGTGATAAACACCCCATTCTTTTTTAAACTTTGCTTACACAAACTGTAAAACTCATACGAATACAGTTTATTAAGTTCAACGGTTCTTGGATCAGGAAAATCAGCTATAATGACATCATATTTATGATTTCCCGTTTCTAAAAAATTGAAGGCATCCGCGTTAGTGACATGAACCTTATCAGAAAAATAAGCGCCGTCATTCATCTTCCTGAAGATAGGATGTTCTTTCCCAATTTTAGTCATCATGGAGTCTAAATCAACTAATTCTACTGAACGTAGTCTTGAATATTTGAGCAATTCGCGTATCGCGCAACCGTCACCTGCACCCATCACTAGAACATCCACCGGACCTTTTGTTAATCCCATCACCGGATGAACAAGCGGCTCATGATACATCCACTCATCAAAGGTGCTTAGCTGCTTCCCCTGATTTAAATAGAGCTGATAATTATCTCTCCACTGTGTAATGGTTATTTGCTGATAGGGCGTCTGTTCTGAAAAGACAATTTTTTCGTTAAAACGCGTCTGGTTACCATAGAAAACGATTTGCTTCGAAAACACTAATCCAAGCACAAAAACGACAATCAAAGCTCCGCCAACGAGACGTAATTTTTTAAATAAATCCTTTCGCATTAAATCGCGGAAATAATAAAGCACACAAAGCGCAACAATCAGGTTTATACTACCGACTAAAAAGGGCGTATAGGTTAAACCTAAAAATGAAATTCCGATAAATGCAAAAAACAACCCCCCAATCAAACTACCGTAATAGTCGTTCTCCATCATTCCTGAAATATTGGTATTTAACGTCTCATATTCGCTATTGATTCTCGTAACAAGCGGAATTTCCATACCGATCAAAAAACCGAGCAGCATGCTCATGGCATAAATCATCAAATCAATTTCAGCCAAGAAAGTCATAAATGTGTAGATGAGGATGACCGAAAAAGTGGCAATCAACGAGAGTATTAATTCTAACACGACATACGTCTCAATTAAATTTTTTACAATCCAGCGACTATAGCGACTACCCAATCCCATAGCGAAAAGCATGAGTGATAAGATCATGGTCCATTGAAAAACTGAATCCCCTAAGAAATAGGAAGCAGAAGTGGCTAAAATATACTCGGCCACAATACCGGATAAACCGGTAGCAAAAATGGATATTTTTAAAAGGTTGGAGTAGTGTTTTTGTTTCGCCATCTCACTATAAATTCCAGCACCAAATCAACAATAAAGCTCCACTGATGTATGCCGATGCCTCAAAAACGCCTAAGCCAATATTTGGTTTTTCTTGATTGATTAATTCGTCGGTAATGCTTCTACCTGGAATGAAAACCTTATCTACAACAAAGCGAAGGATCGGCAATATAATAAAGCCTCCTATGACATCAACACCAATAAAAACAAGTGATTCTTGCCAATACTCATGCGTTAATTGAAAACCTGCATAGATTAAAATCGCAAAAGCAATCTGAGCACCTGCTGTACTGACGGCAACCGCAGCATTTCCTTTATAAATCTCTTCTTTGATTTTAAATGGAGTGATAAAATTGTAATAAAGTGTACCAATTGCATTAAATGCCAATGCAACTACCATGAACATTAGTGCTTGAATGGGCCGTTCTACTTCCATCAATACAACTCCAGCAATGATTATACCTGTGCTGATATAGGTCGCTCCCTTGACAATTCCGGATGCCATATCGCCTTTTTCTATTTGTTTCCATAAAGGAACCGACCTGTGCATGATCAGGTCATTCAGCCAAGCTGCTCCGTTAAGCAAGAGAATACCAATGCTACCGTACAATACCGTGTACATCAGTTCCAATTTTAAATCTTGTGTTCCTCCACTATTCATGACTCCACCTATGATCATTACAAAACCAATAAAATAGGAAACATATGCGGCATAAAAAGCTGGATTATCCTTGTGGATTAATTCATTTCGAACATCCACTTTTCGGTTCACGAATGAGAAAACCAATCGTGCCAAAACATAAAGAATCAGACAGGTAATTAGGAATAAACCTGAAAGCCATGCAAACTCATATTCTTTCGAAAAATCCATCATATCTTTTTATTTTCCAAAACCGCCACCACCGCGATTTCCTCCTCCACTGCCAAACGTGTTTTTATTAAAATATCCTTTTGTAAATCGTCGTTGATAGAATAAAGGTCGCATGATTATCCAATGGCGACTATAGGTTCCGTACTTTGAAGAGTCTTTATGGTATTTCTGACCGTAAAACGGACGATTATACGCATACTTTTTATTAAATTGATCAAACTCTGCTCTGGTCACTTTAACTTGTTCTAATTCTAATTTCTTATTGAGATCCATATATTTCTCGTTGAATTTCCAGATCTCATCATCGGATAAAAAGACTTCATTCGGTTCTCTTTTCCAAGCACCATATTTTTGATTGCCAACGATAAATTGAAAACCAGGTGGTGTTGCTAAATTATTGTAAATTCCTTCTTCATTCTTTGAAAGAATTTGCATTCCTAAATTCGGCTCATGCAGTTCAAAGAAATAATCGTCTACACTTCTCCATTCGGTATAATCAAAACTAACGCTTCCGTCCTTTTTGATTTTCATGATCTTATACTTGTGTTTGTATTGATCTCCTTCTAAGTCCATATCATTCAAGATGATTGAATATTGATATTCATTTAGGTATTGATCCCGCAAATCATTAATCGGATTTTCAGGTATAACTGATCCACCACAGCCTATAAGTACAAAGACTGCCAAAAGAATGGTATGACGCAACTTTAGTGTCATTGTCTAGGCAAGATATTACTGATTTCAAACGAATTTAAATAAATCCCCTTGAAGGCATCCATCGAACGATCTTCATATAGATTGAAGGATAAAATTTCTTTTTCTGAAGCATCTAAAAACAACCAGTTCTCTAACATATACGATTCTGATTTATTCTTCACGCGTGCAGCAGCTTCAGCATAGAAGTAATAGGTGTTTCCACCAAACTTAATTTCTTCATTGATTAAATCTTCACCCTGTCGCATAATCACTTTACCTTGTGGCCACATCTCGTTAATCTTGCCATCGGTATACATGCTCAAACGACCTGTCGATGCTTCTAAATATAAATAAGCTGTTGACGTACCATCTTTGATGGTATACTCGTAGTCGGTTACGCCATTTTCCCAAGTATAAACTGCTTTGTCGGTTACTTCCCAGCTTTTTAAATCATAATCGAGGATATACCCGATTTCTAAATCAAGTACCTCGTAATCGATCTTATCAGTCCCGGTTCCGGCTCCTTTCGAAGCTCTTCTAATTCCAAATAATCTTTTCCAAATTGACATATTATCCTAAGTAAAAAACGGAGTTTGTGCGGTAAAACCAAGTTGGCGTGTATTTCACGTCACCCGCTTTTGCATATCCGTAATGCGTAATATTTATTGTTATATTCAAGAGAACAAATGCTGTTAAACCAATTGACATATTTCTCAGTTGCTTATTATTTTTATGCGTTCCTCGCTCAATCATTTCTTGCCACATCTCGGTTGGTGTTCCCCAAATTTCCGAACCAAATAGCAAAACAATGGAGAGAATTCCAAAAAGAATGGCGAAAAAACCCAGATAGATATTACCTGCTAGTCGCTTTTTAACGTCCACCAATATTTTTCCTTCGTTGTCATTGTATGGAATACCGCGGATATAATATGTACCTGCTTCTGGCAACTCTAATTCAAATTCCATTTTTAAATCGCGATAAACACTTTGCCCGCCCTCTCCATTGCTATGCCTTTCTTGCCAGAGGTCTTTATAAAACGAATAGACATGTTCTTGTTGATAATTGACTATTTCAATTTCAAGTTCTGAGTATAAAGGTGTTTCGGACGTAAAAATCTGCTCTATTTGAAACTGATAAATAGCGCCTGCTTTTGGAATTTCAATTTTTCCTTTTTCACCTTCTTTTATGGCAACATCCGCTACCCCAACATGCGTTTTAAATGAAAAAATGATCCAAAGTATACCGATCAATGCAGTGAAACCGTAGATGGTAAAAACAAATGGCGCCCATCTTCTTGTTCTGTATATATGATAGCTATAATAAGTACCCAAAATAGTTACCCCTCTATTGCTATTGCGGTTCCTACCTGCGGCTTTTAAACGCTGCTGCATCGCTTTTCTTCTGCGCAGTTGTTCTTGCCTTGCACGAGATGATCCCCCATTGGTATAATTACGTCTATCCATTTAGCGTAGCGGTGGTGTTTTTTTTGGTACAAATATAATTCAAGAAGTAAGGATAAAATGAATCAATTATCGCGATCTTCAAAAGTCTCCTTTTTCTTATCTTCAATTCGTTTAACAATGAGGTAGACAATGATTACCACCGAAGCGATTATTCCGAGACCATAAAGGGCTACTATTGCTAATGGAAAAACTGCTGTTTCCATTACTTCAGTTTTACAGCAGTACCGTATACTAAAATTTCAGCCGCGCCTTGCATGATCATAGACGTATTGAAGCGCAAATTAACAATCGCATCTGCCCCCAAGCGCTCTGCATCCTTTATCATTCGCTCAAGAGCTTCTTCACGGGATTGAGCTTGCAGCTTGGTATATTCGTTAATCTCTCCGCCGATCAAGTTTTTAAAACCTGCAAAAATATCACGTCCAACATTTCTAGCACGTACGGTTGAACCTCTAGCTATTCCAACAATTTCTTCAATTTGCTTATTGGGAACGTTCTCTGTTGTTGATAATATCATTGTTCTAATTCTTTGAAGGCATTTTAAATTCTGAATGAATTAAAATAACCAGGATTTTGGGTAAAAAAAGGACTGTCTCTTGTCATATTTGATCTCACAAAAATGTTCGAGACAGCCCGTAAATTAATGCGCTGTTTATTTTCGGTAACAGCAATGGGTTGCTTCTGTCGGGAGGGGATTATGCATCACCTTCACCCATGCCTAGCTTTGACTTTAAAGCCGCTAAGCTGTCTGAAGCTTTAATTTCAGCTGATCCAGCATCGAGCGCTTTGTCGATTTCTACATCAATAGAAGTGTTTTCTCCAGCAATATCTGCATAAGATTCAGCCAAAGCCTCTTCTTGCGCAACTTTTTCCTTCATGCGCTCTAACATAGACACTGTGCTTGTTGAATCAATATCAGCCAATTGTTTGTTGATATTCTTCGTTGCTTTCGATACTTTCGCACGTGCTTTCAACGTTTTCAATTCAACTTCGTATTTCTTGATGTTCGACTTTAAGGACTTGATGTTCACGTCTAATTTTGCGACGTTCGCTTCAAACTTCTCTTGGTTTGTACGGTTGGTCAAAGCTATAGCCATTAACGCCTCTTTTTGCACCAAGCACTCACTTGCCAAACGGTCTGCCTCTTCCATTGAGATTTCGCCTTTTTCAGCTCTTTTCAATAAAAGAATGGCTTTCTTTTCGTAATCTTTTGCTTTTTCAGTGTCCGTATTCGCATCATTTCTCGCTCTAATCGCTAATGCTTTTACTTCAGCTAATGCTTCTAAAGCTTTTGTTAAATCACCTTTCAAATCGCGGATACCTTGCTCCGTCATTTTGATTGGATCTTCCAATTTATCTACCAGCGAGTTTGCCTCTGCTGAACCTATTCTAAATAATCTTCTAAAAATATTCATCTCTTAATGTTTAAATTCGTTGTTGTTTTAGTTTTTAGAGAACTTGATGATCTCATCTGTGTACTCGCTAAGCAATAAGCTTAATGAAGTTAAAGAACCTTCGATTTCATTTAAATCTAAATTCTCTAACTGAAGAGTGTCTCTAAAGATGACGCGTTTTCCTTCTTCATCCAATACAAACGCACCATGTACAATGTCTCTATTTTTGATCAACAAATCTCTTGAAACCTCACCAACATTATTGGTTAAGTCAAATAAATACTGTTCAATAATCAAAATAGGGTCAGCTAGTCCGACTAACAGGTTTTGAATCCCGTCTTCTAGTGATTCAACCACAAAGACCTCATTTTCACGATCTTCCTTTACGATAGAATACTCTAATTCCATCAAATACTCTTTTACTTTATCAAAGTGAGACATAATTATTTACTATTAATTTTCTTTCGTTTTTACTCAACCAAATATAGCCAAATTCTGCTATTATCTATCTGCTTCCTGAATAAATTTAAGGTGGATGGAAATTTAAATGTTCAGCTGTCTTTGGGTCAATATTTTTTCTTAATTTCATGTTTTATTTAATTGTTTATGGCCATCTTTTATTGATGGGCAATTGGAATTTTTCGCTCTCTTCGTTTTAGTATCTCACTTCTCTGATAGCGATTTTTCCAAATGGTTTAGCTAATATACTACACTTTTTAGATATTTGCTAATTATTTTAGTATTATTTTATGAAAAAAACCATTTTAGCTAAAAACATCAAGAAGCTTCGGCTCTTTAAAAGTCTTAACCAGACTGAGTTTGCCGATCTTTTTGAGCTCAAACGATCAAGTATCGGAGCGTATGAAGAAGGGCGTGCTGAACCACGACTAGATGCGCTCATTAAGATTTCAGATCATTTTAATCTGACGATTGATGATATTGTAAAAGGAGAGCTGACGGTAAATAAAATCGCCAAGTTCGAGTTTCCTCAGACGGAGGATTCTGACTTAGATATACTCGTAGAAAAACTCGATGCTATGCAACGACGCATTGACATCATGGATAAAAAACTGACTAAAAGTTTAAAGGAAAAATGAGTTTGAAAGAAGAAGTCATTGAACTGATTGATGCTTCTGCATCTGATGAGTTTTTATCAAAAGCGGAGAAGAAAAAGATTAAAGGAGTGCTAAAATCATTAGCACCGGATAAACGGATCAGTGATGTGCTGCGCAGTGAGCTTTTCGATATTGCGCGTGGCAAAATGAATGGCGAGAATTATATGGCGATTCTCACCTGGGTGGAAAACGTTAATAAATTGATTCTAGCGGCCAACAAAGCAGAGGTGCAACAAGAAAGTGTTTATTTCTCTCCAGGAGAGGAATGTTTGCAAGCCATCATCCATCATATTCGACAAGCGCAGCAACGTATTCGTATTTGCCTATTTACGATCAGTGATGATCGGATCGCGAAAGAATTGATCTCCAGGCATAAGAGGGGCGTTAGTGTCAAGATTATTTCAGATAATGACAAAATCAATGACAAGGGCTCGGATATTTTTGAATTGGCTGAGGCTGGTATACCGGTTCGGTTAGACATCACAGATAATCATATGCATCATAAGTTTGCATTATTTGATAGCCACATTACGTTAACAGGTAGTTATAATTGGACCAGAAGCGCAGAGCGTTATAATCATGAGAATATAATAATTACGGACTCTTACAGTGTATTGCGTGCGTTTGATAAAGAATTTGAAAGTTTATGGGACGAGTTCCCTGACTTTCATGGATAGTGCTAACAGATGAAAAGAGCCTGGCGTGTCCTTTCCAATATCTTATTTGTGGCGATTATCGTCATACTCATTGTGCCTTCTTGGCGAGTTCAATTTCAGGGTTGGTTTCAGAGTATATTTATGGGTACTGAATCCTTTGAAAAAAATACGGCTCAACCATTGCCAACTGATGTTAGGGAGTGGGAGATAATGAAAGTAGA
>Ga0181563_10003444_pt1 | contig 15079 bp, 15 predicted proteins | sample 011ome_25_FD_133759 | JGI IMG/M metagenome (GOLD analysis project Ga0181563, IMG submission 133759) | Coastal salt marsh microbial communities from the Groves Creek Marsh, Skidaway Island, Georgia - 011512CT metaG (megahit assembly) | ecosystem: Environmental > Aquatic > Marine > Intertidal... | reverse complement strand
CAGCTTCTGCAAACAATGTCACCAGACAGCCCTGCTTATCCTGTGTTGATTGAAGCAATCATTAATAACACCAGTGTAGAGAACCGTGAAAGCCTCATACAGACGCTTAGAGAGGCTCAACAGCCCTCTGAAGAAGAGATTGCTGCTCAACAGGCTGCTCAGAAGGCTCAAATTGACTTCCAGCAGAGTCAGACTAATGCTCTCAATGGTCAAGCAGCAGAAACAGAGGCTCGCGCTAGGAAGCTCGAAGAAGAGTCCAAGTATGTTCAAGACAATGTGCTCAATGATCGCATTAAAGCACTGGCTTCTATGGATAGCGAAGACGATAAAGCCTTCAATCGGAGGCTGGAAGCCGCTAAAGTAGCCCTGAAAGAGAAAGAGTTAGGTACTAAACAGGGTGAAGTCATGCTTAGACAAGTAGGAAACAATAATGGATCGCGTTAGAGCTGAGAGAATACAACTAGCACAGGCTAGGGAGAACTCTACCAACGCTGTTTCAGTGCATTCTCCACCCACAGGTCACTTAGATGTCGTTGAAACCGTCACATTGTGCAACCAAAGCGGTTCATCAGCTTCTTTTAGGCTGTTTTTAGACGATGACGGCACTACATACGATGAAAGTACGGCATTATACTGGGATGCAGACCTTCCAGCCGACTCTACATTGACTATAGAACTCGATCACGGCCTGTATATGGCTAATTCTGACGGTAATTTAGCGTACAGAAGCAGTGCAGCCAACGCAATCACTATTACTGTGTGGGGAATTAGGGAGTTTAGGAATAAATAATGACTACTACTCTGTATCCAGAACAGCAAATAATCTCAAGCGAGAGTGGCAATACAGCCACTGTAACAGACAACAATGCCCTACAGGTCACACCCCCACCTGATGGTAAGACGGCCTTTGGTGAGGCTTTAGTAGGACAGCTCACCCCTGTTATCCAGTTACAGTATCCCTACGCACTAAACCCGCTTATTGTCAGTATGCGGGACAATCAATCCGGTTCCTCGTCTGTTGTCACTTCAATGGCGCAGTTGTCAACTGGTGCAGCGGCTAACTCATCCTCCACGTTAAAATCCAAGAAGATAATCAAGTACGAGCCTGGACTTGGTGTAAGAGCCAGATTTACGGCTATGTACACTACGGGAGTAGCGAACTCCACCCAAATCGCAGGGATAGGAGATTCCGGGGAAGGATTCTTTTTTGGGTATAACGGGACAGCGTTTGGGATATTAAGACGTTACGGGGGTGTGCCTGAGATACGCACTCTTACCGTGTCCACAGCCTCCTCCGATGCAGAAAACATAACGATTACTTTGGACGGTGATGCTAATGCAAGTGTCGCTGTCACCGCTTCTGGTGTTATCACCACCACGGCTAACGAGATTGCCGCTGCTGACTATTCTGATACAGGAAGGGGTTGGGATGCTGTCGCAGTGGGCGATACGGTAGTCTTTACCTCATGGAACTCAGCCTCTCGGACAAACACTTATTCCCTGTCCTCTGCTACGTCAGCGGTAGGTACGTTTGCTCAGACCCTTGCTGGAGCCGCCCCCACGGACACATGGGTAGCCCAAGCATCTTGGAATGGGGCTGATATATTCGATGGTAACGGGGGTACAGGCATAACCTTAGACCCCACCAAGTTAAATGTCTTTCAGATAGACTTTCAGTACCTCGGTGCGGGGTTGATAAGATTCTACATCGAAGACCCTGACGATGGTGAGCTACATCTTGTTCACTCCATAGAATACGCCAATGCCAATACAAGACCCAGTATTGACAACCCCTCTGTCCACATTTACTTCTCTGCGGAGAATACGTCAAACACCTCGGATTTACTGTTATCAAGCGCATCAAGCGCGGCATTTATTGACGGGATAAATGACAACTCCGGTGTTAAGAGAGGCATTAATGCCACCAAGACTTTAAGCGGTACTTCAGCAGAAACCCCTATTACTTCATTCAGGGTGAAAGAGGTCTTTCAGAGTAAATTAAACCGTACAAAGATTAAGATTAACTTGATAGCGGCTGCGGTGGAACACACGAAACCTTGTGCGATTAACGCCTATGCTGATGCCACATTAACGGGTGCGAGCTTTTCAGACCTTGCCACGGCAACATCTACTGTTCAACAGGACACATCAGCGACTGCGTTTACAGGTGGAACATTGTTGTTTTCTCTTTATTTGGGAAAGAACGGCAACCAGCTAATCAGTTTTTCGGATGATTTAACAGCGGCAGAGTTTGGGACGGGCGATATGATTACCGTCACACTAGCCCCGACCTCTGGTAATGGAGCAGAGGGCGATGTAGGTATAAACTTCACGGAGAAATTTTAAAAAAAAAAGACTTGACAAATTCTTAAAAATATGTTATAATACTATGTATATGAGGAGTTTTAAATGACTGAGGAGCAAGAGAAGTATTACAATAACTACCTAGACCTTTTTATGGAAGATGGATGGAAGCAGTTATTGGATGACTTTAAAAAAGAATTTGAGCAACTTAACACCATAGTTAATGTCGCTAATGAAGAAGATTTAAGACTTAAGCAAGGAAGGCTTAGTTTAATTATTCAGATGCTATCCTTTGAGGAAGGCATCAAAACAGAAATAGATACCCTCAAATCTGAGGATTCTACAGAAAATCCGTTGGAGCAGTAGTATGAGAATCATTTATGATTTCAAATGCCCTGACGGTCACACCACTGAATCACTTGTTAACAGAGAAGATAAAACTGCCAAGTGTAAGGAATGTGGCGCAACCGCGCAACGCATCATCTCTCCAATCCGTTCTAAGCTAGACCCTATATCGGGAGATTTTCCTGGTGAGACAATTCGATGGCTTAATAAACGAGAAAAGCAGATGAAGCAAGAGCAGAGGCAAATCGACAATCACGGTAAAGTTGATTGGTAGACCCTCATTTAGTCAAACCTCCACAATGTTAAGCACGGAGTTTAATAATGGCAACAATTATTGAAGATCGTCCAGAGAACGAAGAAGTACAACCTGAAGCAGAAACACCCAACTTAGACGACATTGCACAGCCTGAAGAGGAAACTGTAGCAGAAGAGTCAATACCAGACGTACCAGAAAAGTATCAAGGTAAGTCAGTAGAAGAACTTGTAGCGATGCACCAACAGGCAGAGCAGAAGATAGGTTCTCAAGGTAATGAAGTAGGGGAGCTTCGGAAAATTGTAGATGATTTTATCACGGCTCAGACGGTAAATCCTCAGGAAGAACAGTCTTCCGAAGATATTGATTTTTTTACTGACCCTGATAGGGCAATAGAAGATAAGATTAGCAAGCACCCTGCAATTAAAAAGGCAGAGGAGACTGCTAATAACTTCAATGCTCAGACGCAAGCAAATGCTATTACGTCTAAGTATCCAGATTCAATCAAGTGGCTCAATGACCCTCAGTTTAAGCAGTGGGTTCAAGGGTCACAGACTAGGCAGTCTTTATATGCTAGGTCGCAACAGCTTGATTTTGGTGCTATGGATGAGATGTTTGCACTGTACGGGGAGCATCAGAACTTGGTAGGCAACATAGTTGACGATGAAAAGAAAGCTAGGAGCAACCAAGTCAAGGCAGCTTCCACTGGTTCAGGAAGGGCTTCAAGAGCCTCCACAAGTAAAAAAACATATCGAAGGGCAGACCTTATTAAACTTAAACTTGAAGACCCTGATCGATATATGTCAATGCAAGACGAAATTATGCAAGCATACGCTGATAAAAGGGTCAAATAAACCTTAACTCAACGGAGCACTAAATGGCTACTTCAACTTATCCCGCTACAGGCGGGTTTGTAGACAACACTAGCGCAGCAACCTTTATCCCCGAAATGTGGTCGGATGAAGTTATTGCTGCATACAAATCCAATCTTGTTATGGCAAACCATGTCACTAAAATCAACATGGTTGGCAAGAAAGGTGACACAATTCACCTGCCTAAACCTCTGCGCGGTAGTGCCAATGCGAAAGCTGAAAACACTGCTGTAACCGTACAGAACCAGACAGAAACTGAAGTACAGGTTTCTATCGACAAACATTACGAGTTCTCTCGTATCATCGAAGATATTACTGACGTACAGGCTCACGCTTCCCTGCGTAGGTATTACACAGACGATGCTGGCTACGGCCTTGCAACACAGGTTGATAACGACCTGTTTATGCTTGGTACTGGCCTTGGTGACGGTACTGCCGTTGCTTTTGGTGCTGATTCACCCTCTGATTGGGTAAACTCAGCTTCTTACTACCCTAACGATGCTGCTGGTACTCTGACGGCCTATGCTGAAGATACTGTTATTCCTGCTGACGCAGTGACTGACCTTACTCTTCGCAGTGCCATCAAAGTCCTGGACGATAACGATGTGCCTATGGCAGGTCGTGTTTGGGTTATCCCGCCTTCAGTTAGGCGCGATCTGATGGGCATTGACCGCTTTGTTAGCTCTGATTTCGTAGGAAATCGTGGTGTTGACAACGGTAAGATTGGTAGCCTGTACGGTGTAGATATTTATGTATCTTCTAACGTGCCTGTTATCGAAACTGCTGCTCAGAACGCTGCTGTTTCTGGTGGTGATGTTCGTGGTTCTATGATGTTCCACAAAGATGCTTTCGTACTTGCTGAACAGCTTAATGTTCGTTCACAGGCACAGTACAAGCAGGAATGGCTCGGTACTCTGTACACAGCCGACACCCTTTATGGCACTAAGAATATCCGCACTGAAGGCGGTCTTATTCTTGCTGTAAACACTTAAGACTAGCTTTTAGTCTACTTAGCCTCCCTGAGCTATCTTGCTTGGGGAGGCTTTCCCTCTCTTACTTCAGGAGTCTTTCGTGTCCGATTATACTAAAACCACAGACTTTGCTGCCAAAGATGCACTGACTACTGGTGATCCTAATAAGGTTGTCGTTGGCACTGAAATTGACGATGAATTTAATGCGATAGCTACGGCTGTAGCTACGAAGGCTAATATAGCCTCTCCTACCTTTACCGGAACAGTTACCTTTGCTAACCTAATTGGTGCTTCCGGTGCTACTGTCACTGCTGTCCTTGATGAGGATACGATGACAAGTAACAGTGCAACTGCACTGGCTACACAGCAATCTATCAAAGCCTACGTAGATACGCAACTCACTGGTTCTGACCTAGATTTCCAGGCTGACTCAGGCGGTGCTTTGTCTATTGACCTAGATAGTGAGACAATGACTTTCACTGGTGGCACTGGTATTGATACTACTGGTAGCCTGAATGATGTTACCTTTGCTATAGACAGTACTGTAGCTACACTGGCAGATGCTCAGACATTCACTAATAAAACTCTGACCAGCCCTGTACTGACCACTCCGCAAATTAACGACACCAGCGCCGATCATCAGTATGTGTTCGCAGTTAACGAGCTATCCGCAGATAGAACTGTTACTCTACCGTTACTGACTGGTGCGGATGAGTTTGTGTTTAAAGACCACACTGTGACGCTGACTAACAAGACTATTGACTTGGGCAGTAATACTTTAACAGGATCAATCGCTGAGTTTGATGCCGCGCTTCAGTCAGATACATTTGTGTTTAATTCTGAAATTGGCACAGATGTACAGGCTTATGATGCAGTCCTTGATGACCTGTCTGCCCTCTCCCCTGTTGCAGATAATGAGTTCATTGTCGGTACAGGCGCGGGCACTTATGCCCATGAGTCCGGCGCTACAGCTAGGACTTCTCTAGGGGTGGCAATCGGTACTGACGTACAGGCTTTTGACGCAGTGCTTGATGACCTTTCAGCGCTTTCCGTTGTCGCGGACAACGAGTTTATTGTAGGCACTGGTGCTGGTACATACGCACACGAATCGGGCGCGACTGCTCGTACTTCAATGGGTCTGGGCACAGGTGATTCTGTTACTTTCAACAATGTCTCGGATACTCTTGGCGAACTCCGTCAGCTGCCTACCCCCGATGCCGCAAAGACTGGCTCATACTCTCTTGACACTGGAGATGTCGGTGTTGCTGTAGAAGTAGGCTCTGGTGGTTCAATCACCATCCCAAACAGTACATTCAGTGCTGACGACATTGTATCGGTTTACAACAAGTCCGGTGGTGACATAACCATCACCTGCTCGATTACTACCTGTGACCTTGATGGTTCGGACGTAGCGACTATTACGCTCGGTGACGATGGCATGGCAGTTATCTATTTTCAGTCAGGAACAGCCTGTACAGTATTCGGAAGGAATCTTAGTTAATGTTACAGAACCATCCAGCAATTTTTGACCCCGGTTCAGCGTCAGCGGGGGGCTTCTACCCCTACACAGTGGATTACTCCTGTCGGTTTAATGATGACGATTCTGCTTATTTGGACTGGACACCTAGCCTAGCTGGTGACAGCAGAACAACTTTTACACTATTCGCTTGTGTTAAAAGAGGGGCATTAGGGATTAATGGTTATTTGTTCAATGCAGGTAATGACAGCAACAACAGGTTTCAATTTGGATTCAGTAGCCTAAATGAGCTTAGGGTGTTTGAGAATACTGGTGGGACTACAGATATAGAAGTGACAACAGACGCAGTGTTTAGAGATTGCAGTGCTTGGTACATAATAGTTCTGGCGGTTGATACTACAGAAGGGACAGGGACAGACAGAATAAAAATATGGGTCAATGGCATTGCCCAATCTCTTACATTCTCAACCACACCATCTGCAAGCCTCGCTACTCACTGGAATAACAATGTTCTACACAGAATAGGGGCAAGGTCGGACACTGTTGCTACTCTATTTGATGGGTATATTTCACAAGCAGGCGCAATTGATGGGGCTGCTCACGATGAAACATTGACCGGCTCTGATAGAAGCGGTATATGGGTTCCAAAAAACCTTAGTGGACTTACATACGGGAGTAACGGGTTCTTACTAGACTTCGCAGACTCAGCAGACCTTGGCAATGATGTTTCAGGCAACGGTAACGACTTCACATCAAGCGGTCTTGCCACTAATGACCAAGTAACGGATACGCCAACAAATAATTATGCCGTTTTCAATCCACTAAAGTTTAGAACCCCTGCCACCGTCATGGATTTCTCAAATGGCAATCTTGTTGCAACTGGTTCTGGGACTACTCCTAACGAACACGCTTTTGGTTCGATGCTTGCCCCTACCGGGGCAGATAAACATTGGTATTTTGAAGTAGAAGCAACAACTGTCACGACTGAGGTCGCTATTGGTATTTGCGACCCGAATACAGGCTGGGGCGGGAATCCGAACGGATACAATTACAGGAACAACGGAAACAAACAGGAGGACGGGACAAGCGGCGCGGCTTATGGGGATACTTATACGTCTGGCGATGTAATTGGCGTCAGGGTTGATGGCGATAATATTTATTTCTATAAAAACGGAACGATACAAAATTCAGGAACAGCGGCTTATACCGACTGCACGACAAAATTTCCGAACGGTTTTGTGGTTCAAGTTTCTGGCAGGGTCTCCGATGTTTGTACGCTGGATGCAGGACAGCAGGGTTTCACCTATACGCCACCAACAGGAGCCGTGGCTATCTGCACAGAAAACCTCCCTGAACCAACCATCGGCCCAAACAGTGCAACTAAACTTTCTGATGTATTCGCGCAGGGAACCTACACAGGCAACGGAACAGCAATAGGCTCAGGCGGTCTTTCAATCAATGCCGGAGTTGATATGACTTCCGGTGATTGGATGGTGGCTATTAAGAACCGTGATGCCGCTGACTCATGGATGGTGTTTGATACGGTCAGGGGAGCGACAAAGTACCTGTCTTTTGATGGGCAAGATGTAGAGGCAACAGACACCGAAAGTCTAAATGCTTTTACTGCTACCGGGTTCGACCTTGGCAGTAATGTTGCGGTAAATACCAACACAGAGGATTACGTCTGGTATGCCTTCAAGGTAACAGCAGGTTTCTTTGACATACAAACATGGACAGGCACCGGGTCAGCACATACTGAGACTCACAATCTTGGAGTTGCGCCCAACTTCTTCACAATTAAAGCACTGGCCCTGGCATCACGTTCATGGGCAACGTACTGTTCATCTTTACCAGTATCCGACCCGGAAACAGACGCTCTGTTTTTAGAAAGCAATGCGGCTGTCGCTGACCTAAGCACTACATGGAACGACACCGCACCCACATCTTCAAATATCACTATAGGCACCTCGGTAGATGTTAACTCCGACACCTATGAATACGTTGCCTATTTCTGGGCAGACTCCGACATCAGTAAAGTCTTTTACTACGAAGGCAACGGAGATGCTGATGGGTCTTTCTGTTATACAAGACATAGGCCTGACTTTTCCTTCTTTAAAAGGACAGATAGCACAGGGTCGTGGTTTACAGTGGACAGAGCCAGAAGCACATATAACCCCGGCAGCGACTATATTAGGTTAGACCTACCCAATGCTGAAGTAGCAGATTCAACTATTGACCTTCTTTCTAATGGTGTAAAACTTAGGAACGCTTACAATGATACTAACGCATCAGGCGCTGACTACATCGGCTTAGCACTTGGGCAACCAGATAAATATTCGAGGGCAAGATAATGCCATACATATACAACGGAAAACAGATTACACAGGGCAAACGCTTTCAGGATACCAACGGAAAGTGGCACACCGATAAGTGGGCTGATTGGTCACAGGAGCAGATGGGTGCTGTGGGTATTACTTGGGAGGAGCCACCTGCGCCAGTGCAGACTCCAGAGCATCACGAATTCACAGAGAAAGTGAACAAGAATGATATGACAGTGGTTGCTATGCCTATCGAGACAGCCAAGGAGCGTATGCTTGCCAAGGCTCATCAGCTTTCCAAAAACCTTCGTGATGGTGGTCTGATGGTGAATGGTATTCTTCTTAGTACTGACATGGAAGCACGTAGTCTAATGAATGGTGGTAGAAATGACCGCAAGGCTACTCGTAAAATAGTCAGTAAAAAAGGTAGAGCAAATGTCACTGGTGCGCAATTCATATCTATGGTGGATGCTGTAGAAGACTTTATACAAGAAGTGTTCGACAGAGAGTATGACTTGCAGGAGGCTATTGATCTAGCGGTGACTAAAGAAGACCTTGAGGCTATAGACATCTATGCCACCTGGCCTGACAACGGAATACCAGAGGAAGACCCAACGCTATAAGGAGTAGAAGGTGGAAGACCAAACGGAGAATTTAATAAGGATAGAAGAAAGACTTATAGCTTTGACGGCTCTGGTGGAAGCACATATAACTGAGAGCAAAAGCAGTGAGGCAGAGGTCTGGAAAGAGATAGGAAATCTTCGTGGAGAGATGCAGAAGCTAGAGCTTATTGTTAGGGACAACAGTACTGCTGCTAAAATAGGAAGGGCTATCCTCTGGTTATTCGCCGTGAGTGGTGCAACACTTGTGTTTGACGCCTTTAAGGATGTCATTAAGTAATCATATACAACAGGTAACACAATAATGTCAATCCTTAAAACAATCTTTGGTGGTGGCGATGTAGTCTCTAAAGGTATTGACCTTATAGACTCTTTCCATACCTCCAAAGAAGAAGAGATTGTAGCAAAGACACAGGCTAAAGTGGCTCTGATGCAAGCCTACGCTCCCTTCAAGGTTGCACAGAGGCTTCTTGCTCTACAGTTTACTGCTACGTTCCTCTTCTGTTTTGTTTTGACACTTACTATGGCACTCACAGGTCAAGCACATAATGTAGAAATAGTCAAGGACATTATTAATGAGTTTGGTCTTGACTGGATTATGTTAACTATAGTTGGCTTCTACTTTGCTGGTGGAGCCTATGAAGGCGTTATAAGCGCAAAGAAAGGTAAATAATGTCAAACACAACTGATTTAGGCTATGGTTTAACAGGCTACTACGATGCCAACGGGCGTTTTACTTTAAGCTCAGGAGCTTATGAAGACTCTTTAAGTTTAAAGCCTGAAGATGTCGCTCGTATTGAAGACGCTATTAACATAGGTGGGATGCCTCTAGGAAATTTAATAGACCTTGTTGGTGCTTTGTCTTCTGGAAAGATTCAGGTTGGTGACGCTAGAAATTTTTTAGACGGTTGGGGAGGTGCAATAGCGCTAACCGGCACAAATAGTGGCGGTGTCCCTTCTGAGGAACTTCCTAATCCGTCTATTCAAGACCCCCGAATTACTGCTGAGCAGGTTTGGAACAATCCCGATTTAACAGAAGCACAGAAAACAACTACTTTACGCGGTCTAATGGAAAACTTTGGACTTGACTACGAAGGTTTTGGAAGTCTTTTAGGCATCCCAGGAAACGTAGTAGAAGACTGGTTTAATAAAAATACACCAGAAGACAGTTATGATATTGTTGATATGCCCACAGGCTACGAAGGGGAATACACAGACTCTAATGGGGTTGTTTGGGGAGTAAATGACAGCACAGGAACTCGATGGGTAATCTCTGATCCTACCACTGAAGCAGGTGGTGGAGGTGGCTCTGAAGCAGGGGCAGAAGAGCAGGGTGCATCTACAGAAGATATTATGGGAACTGAAGACCCGTTTGGTGACTCTACAGACCCAGCTCCTTATGAGCCGTGGCCTACTGATGATGAAGGCAACAGACAGACTACAGACCTCCCTGAAGGGTGGGTTTATCCTAATGAGAGACTACCGGGTAACACTACTAATTGGGTAGACTTCAGAGTCCATTATAACCCTGACGGCTCTGAAGTGTTCGTATATACTGATGATAAAGGTAACACCTACGAGAAGTGGGGTGAGTATGGCGAGGATGCTGTACCCACTGAAGAGATTCCCCCGACTACAGAGCGTGAGATAACAGCCCAGGATATTAGAGTATGGTGGGAGAATAACCCACGCTCTAGAGAAGAAGTAATCGAGGCTGGTGAGCGTAACAACGTACCTATAGAGGTATTAATGCGCACTATCCCTGAAGTGTTCACTCCACAACCTAATCCTGATTACACAGGCGATCCTGCCCCTGAGACTGGTGTTGATAAGACAGGAATTGACATTGCTGATACAGGCGGTAACGGTAACGGTGATGGAGATGGAGATGGTGATGGAGATGGAAATGGAGATGGAGATGGTGACGGAGGCGGTAATGGCATCGGTGCTGGGAAGGCGGCTCTACTTCTTTCGCTGTTCAGTGGCGCAACCCCTATTGCTGATGAGCTTTTCAAAAATACTTTCAAGTTTGAAAACAAGATTAAGCCAGTATCAGAGTTTAATACCAGCCCACTAATTAAACAGCTTAGGGAACAGTTTTAATGACATATCTTGAGTTAATCAATGGTGTTTTACGTAGAATGAGGGAAGATACAGTATCTAGCCCTACGCAGTCTACGTATTCCACTATGATAGGCGATCTAGTTAATGATGCCAAAACAATCGTTGAACAGGCATGGGACTGGTCAGCCTTACGTGGTTCTATTGATGTAACCACAGCAGACAGCACAACTAATTATAGTTTGACAGGCTCTGGTAGTCGTTTTAAGGTGATGGGTGTCTACAATACTACCTCATTGGCTAGGTTGACTCATCAGACAACCCGCTGGATGGATAAACAGCAACAAATTAACAGCACTACACCGTCTACAGCGCCTTCCTACTACACATTCAGAGATGTAGACTCTAGCGGTGATCTGACAGTGGATTTGTATCCTACACCTGACGGGGTTTACACTATCAAATTTAACGGTGTTATCCCACAGGCTGATTTGTCTGACGGGGCTGATATTTTGTCAGTTCCTTCACAGCCTGTGCTACATCTTGCTTTGGCTATGGCGACTAGGGAGCGTGGTGAAACTGGTGGACAGTCTGCACAAGAGCAGTTTGCATTGGCACAACAGTTCCTTAACGATGCTATCTCTTTAGATGCTGCAAGGCATCCTATTGACTCTGATTGGTACTTCAATTAATGGCTGCTAAATTACACCACGTTGAAATCAGAGCGCCAGGATTCCTTGGGTTAAACACTCAAGACAGTCCTACAGCTTTAAACCCGTCTTATGCGTCAACAGCAAACAACTGTGTTATTGATAAATTTGGACGTATTGGTGCTAGAAAGGGATGGAGCTACGTCACTACATCAGGTAGCAGTGCTTTAAGTGGCTCTGATGGTATCAAAGCCATCCATGAGTTTACCTCTAGGGCAGGTGTGACAACAGTGTTATCTGCTGGTAATAATAAGATATTCACTGGCACAACCACAATAACTGATGATACCCCCGGTGCTGCTACAATTACAGCGGATAACTGGCAGATAGTTACTTTTAACGATGATGCCTACTTTTTCCAAGCAGACCATGAACCGCTGATGTGGGATAGCTCTGCTGTTAATACTATTAGAGTTCAAGATCACCCTAGCTACACAGGCACTGTACCTCAAGGTAACTGTGTTCTTGCTGCTCACGGTAGGTTGTGGGTAGCTGGTATATCCGGTGATTCTTGCACAATTTACTGGTCAGACCTTTTAGCTGGCATGGCATGGTCAGGTGGAACCACTGGCTCCATAGACCTGACTAAATTCTGGCCTTCTGGTGATGATGAAATAGTGGCTCTTGCTATTCACAACGAAAGGCTTATTGTGTTTGGTATGCGTTCCATTCTAGTTTACGCAGGGGCAGAATCACCAGCTACGATGGTTTTAGAGGACACGATAGACAACGTAGGCTGTGCAGCCAGAGACTCCGTAGTCAATATTGGTTCAGATATTCTGTTTCTTTCCAATTCAGGTTACAGGAGCCTTTCTCGTACTATTGCAGACGAAGGTGCTCTGCCTTTCAGGGATATTTCCAGGAATGTACGCGATGATGTTATAAGCGACTTAGGCGCAGAAACAGGGAACATCAAAGCACTGTACAGCCAAGAGAATGCTTTTGTGCTTTTGACTTTCCCCACATTAAACAAGCTCTATTGCTTTGATACTCGTAGGCCACTAGAAGATGGGTCACACAGGACTACTACATGGACAGCTATCAACCCTAAAGCACTTCACAGGCTGTCTGATGGCACAATTTATATAGGACAAGGGCTTGGTATTGCACAGTACACAGGTTATAGCGATAATTCCATAGGCTACGTGCTCAAATACTACACACCAGCACTAGACTTTGCTTACACAGAAGCAGACACAGGTGACGAGACTTCACAGCTATTGAAGTTCCTGAAAAAGATTGGTATCACAGCCATTGGCTCTCAGTCTCCTGACCTAGAGGTTAAATGGGCTTACGATTTTAAAACAAACTTTGCAAGCGAGTCAGTTACACTAGACAGCGCAGTAATTTCAGAATACGGTGTAGCAGAATACAACAATGGTTTTGAATACTCTTCTGCTATTATCCTTAACGAACCAAGGGTTAACACAACAGGAGCAGGGTCTTCTGTTACTGTAGGAGTTGAGACAACAGTGACACAGGCTGAGTTTTCTTTACAACAGATAAATATATATGCTACAATCGGGAGATTAATATAATGGGTTTAGATGACCTCAAAAGCCTTTTAGGAATAGGAGCCACCTATGCCGCTGGTGCAGAAGGCATCAAAGATGCTCAGGATATTGGCAGGGAAGGCTATGACAAGCTGAATCAGCTAGGTAGCGAAGTTAGCGGTGGCGCTCAGTTTCAACCGTTTACTGTAACTACTGGGCAGGGTAGCGTTGCTACTGATGCCTTGGGTGGCTACAATGCTCAGTTGTCTCCTGAGCTACAGGCTGCTGTTAATAACTTACGTGGCAAAGGAATGGGTCTACTGGACATTGCTTCTGCTCCTGTAGCCGCCAGAACCAATGAAATCTATGGCTCCTTGGAAGCTGCCAGAGCACCACAGCGCGAAAGAGAACGCATGGCGCTGGAAGAAAGATTGTTTTCACAAGGCAGGACAGGTGTGCAGACTAACCAGTATGGGGGTACTCCCGAAGCCCTGGCACTGGAAAAAGCACTCGCTGAACAGTCTGCTATGGATTCAGTTACAGCCCGTCAACAGGCTTTTGCAGAGCAAGGCCAGATGGCACAGTTAGGCAGGGGGCTGTTCAGTGACTCGTTTACTCCTCAAGCGCAATTGCTGAACAGTCTTACTGCCGCTACTCCTCTTGCAGGTATGGCGCAACAGGGGCAGCTACAAGGTAACCAGTTACAGGCCATGTTGGGTCAGACTGGTGTTGAATCTCTCCTACAAGGGCAGACAGTGGCTTCTAACCTACAGCAACAGCAGTTGCAGGGTCTTTTGGGTGGTTTGTTTGGACAACAGGCTGACTCACAGATGAATGCTCTGATTGCTGCTATGGGAGGCACTCCTGTTCAAGACAGCGTTGGTTTTTTAGAACAGCTATTTAATCTTTAATTAGGACAACGAGTAATGAGTGGACAACCTAACAAAATAGATGCAATGACAGCCATGTTGCTTGGTAGCCAAGGTAACGATACAATGGCTAATATGCTCATGCGCCAGTTTCAGCCTAAACCAGACAGGGGAGCACAGTTGGCATCAATGGTAGGTCAGCTTGGTGCTGGTGCTGCTTTGTACGGTGAAGACCGTAACAAGGCTATTATGCGTCATAGTGCTGAGTTGGCTGGACAACCTACAATGGAACAGCAACAGGCTGCTGCTATAAAGAAAATTAAAGACGATGAGCAAGCCAAGGCTACTCTGTTGGCTCAACAAGAACTTGCCTTGAGAGAGCAACAGGCTAAAAAGGCTGAGTCGTTTGGTTTAGAATCTCTAGCTAACACTTATCGTAATGGTGGTGATTTAGAACAAGCAAACACTGAATTAATTGAGTTTGAGCAGGAAAGAGTATTGGCTGACGGGACTAGACAGTCTAAAATAACTCTTGCAAGAACATTGAACGCTTCTCCTGAGACTATAAGGGGCATAGCTAGAGGAGATTATGATGAAACTAGCATTCCAGATTTTCGGAGCATTCTTGTTGGACATAAAGCCGAAAGTAAACCTTATCGGCTGGAAGACGGTTCTCTAGCTGTTTTAAAAGAGAATGAACAAGGAAATGTGTTCGACAGCTCGGCACAGAAGTGGCGCGATCCAGGAGAGATGGGATTAACCCCTGCTCCTCAGATTCAACAGATT
>Ga0181563_10003438_pt1 | contig 15093 bp, 7 predicted proteins | sample 011ome_25_FD_133759 | JGI IMG/M metagenome (GOLD analysis project Ga0181563, IMG submission 133759) | Coastal salt marsh microbial communities from the Groves Creek Marsh, Skidaway Island, Georgia - 011512CT metaG (megahit assembly) | ecosystem: Environmental > Aquatic > Marine > Intertidal zone... | reverse complement strand
TATACTTGGACGAAAAGGTGGAGCGCAAAACCCTAATGAGGTTGCACTAACCATGGATGGTCGTAAACTCACCGAAAGTGAATACGAGAAAATCCCTGGAGGTATAAAGTTGAATGTGTCTGCCGGCCGTCCGGGAGATCATCGCATAGAAGGAGATTTGGTTTTCTTGAATGCTGGTGTTGAATCTAGAATTCCTGTTGATCAATCTTTTGCCGTAATCGCAAAACCAAATTCTGCAGTAATTTCTGCTGACAAGATGAATGTGGTATATCGAGGTGTAGATAACCCAATGACTATTTCTATCCCTGGTATCCCTGACGATAAAATCAATGCCTCAGCTCCTGGTTTAAAACGTCAAAAAGGGAGTAAATTCTTAATGAATCCTGGAAAGGGTAGAGAAATCACCATTACTGCCAACGGGAAATTACCCGATGGAAACCTCGTTTCTACTAAAACAAAATTTAGAATCAAAGATTTACCTCGTCCAAATGCAACGTTTTTCCGCCAGTCGGGTAAAATAAGATTACCCAAGGCAAGTATTGAACGTGCTGAGGTTGGTGCAATTCTTGAGGACTTTGATTTTGACTTGACCTTAAAAACGTTGGAGTTTAAAGTAAAAGTTCCTGGTGCACCTACAATTACTTGTAAGGGAACCAAATTAAATGCTAAAGCTTTACAAGCTCTTGGCCGTGTTAGATCTGGACAAGAAATCAGCATTTTTGACCTAAAAGTTCAGAATCCGAGTAAACCTAATTATAAATTCAAGCGGGTTGCTCCTGTTCTAATCGAAATTTTATAACATACCCATGAAAAATTCATTGTTATTTAGTTGTTTGTTTTTCTTGTTCCTATCGACCTCAATATTGTATGGACAAGCAAATTTGCTCAATGCACGTGTGCCGCAAGAAGTAGGTAAACTCAATGAGCAACAAATGGCATCAAATGATGAAAGTCCATTGCCCTACGGTTATATTGATGATAGAGATGTTCTTTGGTCAAAAACAGTTTGGGAAAAAATTGATTTGGATGAGCGCATCAACTTTCCGTACTACTATCCTAGTGAATCACAAAATCTTGGAGAAGATAGAAAGTCATTGTTTGATGTGATTATTCAAGGAATTGAAAGTGGTGAGATTAAAGAAGTCTATGCCGATGATGGGGGATATTTCAAAACGAAATTAACCTACGAGCAGGTACTGGAGAATTTATCCTTCAATGGTTTTCTTCCCGGTTATGAGCAAGCTTCGAATGAGGGTATCTTGACCGAAGATGAAATCAATGCAGAATACGGGGTAACTATTCCTCTTAAATCATTGCATGTTACTGAATACCGTATCAAAGGTACTTGGTACTTCAATAAGCGTCAAGGAGAATTGAAATATCGACTATTGGGAATTGCACCCTGTGCTCCCGATAAAGAGATTTTAAACCCTGCGGGTTTACCTCCAGGGATTGACAAAGAAGTTTTATACCCACTTTTTTGGGTATGGTTTCCAGATGCGAGAGAGGTATTAAACAATTCAGTTGTGTTTAATACGCGCAATTCTTCGCAACCAATTTCTTTTGATAATATGTTAAACTCCCGTCGATTCAATGCATTGATCTACAAGGAGGAAAATGTATATGAAGATCGAAAAGTAGACGAATATATCTTCGAAGATGCTCTTCAGCAATTGCTGGAGTCTGAACGCATTAAGTCAGTGATTCGTGACTTTGAACAGGACATGTGGAATAATTAATTTTAGCTTAACAATAAAAAAGCGCTGCCCTCGGGCGGCGTTTTTCTTTCTCAGCAATTTTAAATGAAGAAAGTGGATACCCTTATCGTGGGTTTTGGATTGGCCGGCCTTGCCTACGCGGAAACCTTGACGCTGTCCAACAAAACATTCCATGTTATAGACGCTGAGTCTTCGGGTTCTTCAGCCATTGCGGCAGGGATTTATAATCCTACTGTTTTGAAACGTTTTAATATGACTTGGAAAGGTGAAGAATTGCATGCTTTCGCACTTCCCTTTTACCAAACGATAGAAAAAAAACTTAAGCATAGAATAAATTTTCCAGCCCTAATTTTTAAACTATTTGGTCAAGCGTCGGACCACAATCAATGGGCTGTTGCTGCTGATCGCGCTGGACTTTCACTTTTTCTCGATGCAACAATACATTCTTCACCTATAGCAGGTGTTAAAAGCCCCCATGGTTATGGAAAGCTAAATGCTTGTGGCCGAATAAATACCCGCACTTTGATTGAGGTCTATCGCAATTCTATTGCTAATCATTATCAACAGGCCTCCTTTGATTATTCAGCCTTAGAACAGCTTGATAATGGCTTGCTATATAAAGGTGTTCATGCCCAACATATCGTGTTTTGTGAAGGCTATGCCATGGCAAACAATCCTTTCTTTAATGGCTTGCCTCTTGTGGGATCAAAAGGTCAAATTTTAATCATCCACGCTCCAGAATTACAAAGTGATGCAATTCTAAAGGGACCTATTTTTATTGCTCCCTTGGGCAACGATCTTTATTGGGCTGGTGCTTCTTTCGAACAAAAAGACAAGACCTTAGTCACTAGTCCAAAAGGAAAAGCCTGGCTGGTAACAAAAATTGAACAACTCATTGATGTACCTTACACCATCGAAGAACATCTATGCCATATTCGCCCCACAGTTTTAGATAGACGACCATTATTGGGGACGCATAAGAAATATAAAAATATTCATCTGCTAAACGGTTTGGGATCACGGGGAGTTTTGACGGCCCCACTAGCTGCAAAGTGGCTGTATGATTCAATTCATGAGGGGAAAGATCTACCTCGCGAAGTAGATATTAGTCGCTTTGAAAAAATAACTTAAAAGCAAGTATAAGTCAATGGCTTTTCTCATTTTTGTAACAAATTTTCAATATGCTTAGCGTTCAAAATATGACCGTTTCTTTTGGAGGAGATACGCTTTTTAGCGATGTTTCTTTTCGTTTAATTGCAGGAGATCGCGTTGGCCTAGTAGGTAAAAATGGCGCGGGCAAGTCGACCATGTTGCATTTGATTGCCAAAGACCATGAACCGACATCTGGAACTATTTCTCAAGAAAAGAATATTCGTTTGGGCTTTCTTCGTCAAGACATAGATTTCGAAAAGGGCAGAACGGTCTTGGAAGAAGCTTATCAGGCCTTCGAAGAAATCAAGTCGCTTGAGGCTGCCATGGAGCATATAAACAGCGAATTGGCTACACGAACCGATTATGAGTCGACCGCTTATAATGATTTAATCATTGACTTAAACGACACCACAGAGCGATATGAGCTTATTGGTGGTTACCATTATCAAGGTACAACAGAGCGCATACTTCAAGGATTAGGTTTTGTACCCAGCGATTTTGATAAAAAGACAGATACCTTTTCTGGGGGCTGGCGAATGCGGATTGAATTGGCAAAATTACTCCTCCAGGACAACGATATTTTATTACTCGATGAGCCTACGAACCATTTGGATATCGAATCCATTATTTGGTTGGAAGATTTTTTGACCAAATACAGAGGCTCTGTCGTTTTGGTGTCCCACGATAAAATGTTTTTGGACAATACGACCAACCGAACCATTGAGATTGTTGGCGGACGCATATATGACTACAAAAAATCGTATTCTAAATACTTGATTCTTCGCGAAGAAATTATGACCCAGCAGCGAGCAGCCCAAAAGAATCAGGCCAAAGAAATTGAACAGACCGAAAAATTAATTGAACGTTTTAGAGCAAAAGCTTCCAAGGCGTCCATGGCCCAATCGCTTGTTAAAAAGCTGGATAAAATCGATCGCATTGAACTAGATGTGGAGGACACAGCCACCATGAAATTAAAATTCCCTGTTGCCATTCAACCCGGTAAAGTGGTGTTACGCGCAGAGAATATCGTCAAGAGCTATGGAGAGAAAACAGTACTTCAAGGTGTTGGAATTGCAATTGAACGGGGAACAAAAACGGCTTTTGTTGGTCAAAACGGACAAGGGAAATCGACCTTAGCAAAGATAATTGTCAACGAGATCGATTATCAAGGAGAATGTGAATTGGGGCATAATGTGCTGATTGGCTACTTTGCGCAAAATCAAGCAGAATACTTAGATGGCTCGCTTAGCTTATTGGAAACCATGGAAGAGGCCGCAACAGACGAAAACCGAAAAAGAGTGCGCGATATGTTGGGTTCTTTTATGTTCCGTGGTGACGATGTTGAAAAGAAAGTAAAAGTACTTTCGGGAGGGGAACGCAATCGGTTGGCACTTTGTAAATTATTGTTATCTCCCTTTAATGTGTTGATCATGGATGAGCCAACCAATCATCTTGACATTCGTTCTAAAAATGTACTGAAAGAAGCGCTCAAAAAATTTGAAGGAACCTTAATTCTTATTTCTCATGACAGGGATTTCTTGCAAGGCTTGAGTGATCGTGTTATTGAATTCAAAGACCATGTCTTGAAAGAGTACTTGGGAGATATTCAGTACTATTTGGATCAAAAGAGTCTGGGCTCTCTAGTGGATTTGGAGCGCGTGGATAAAACAAAAAACAAAAAGAAAGCCTCCAATGAAAGCGATTATCAAATGCAAAAAAAGCTCAAGTCCTTGCAGAATAAACAATCGAAGATAGAGGTTCAAATTGCCGATTTGGAGAAAGAAATTAAGGCCATTGACCTTGAACTTCAAATCAATTATGAGGTAACCATTGCCCAACCAAATTTCTTTGATCACTATAACAAGAAAAAAGAGCTACTCGCAGAATCTATGTTGCGCTGGGAAGCCGTATTGGAAGAACTAATGGAATTGGAATCCTAATGCTAGAGCATTTTTTTCAGTGTCCCTATTGCTGGCAATCCATTTCCATGTTATTGGATGAAATGGAAGAGGAGCAACACTATATCGAAGACTGTGAAGTTTGTTGCCGTCCAATTCAATTGACCTATGTTTTTTCGGGTGAATTAGCCTATTTTTCTGCCCTTGCATTAGACGAATAGAAGGGACTGTTTTAAAAAGTTATTTAAAATGCTGGCTACCGTTAAGAAGGAGATTTTTATTGGTATAAACTTAGCTTTTTATTTTTGTCCAGCTAAAGGCTGACTTGTCTACTTGACCAGCACCATTGGTGTCTACATTTATCTGAATAGATCCGCTTTGCAAAGATTCATTTACATCTCCATTGTCAACGTAAACATTTAAAATACGTCCAACTGCATTTTCATCAGCAGTCAAAGGCGTTTTATTTGGAGCAGTTTTCATATCCACCAGTCCATTCATTAAGCTAAAGGCTCCAGCTGAAGTACCTTTCCCACCAGAAATTTCGATTCCACTTCTAGAATCGGGACCAAGTTCAATAACAAAGTGATCAATAGTCCCTGTATAGCCTTCGTCAAAATCGATTCCATCATCTTGGCTGGCGTGCACTAACAAATTTGAAACATTGACTGTACCTCCAAAGATTTCAATACCATCGTCTTGATTAGCATAAATTTCTATTTGATTGATTTTTGTTTTATTTCCAACCCCACAGAGTGTTAGGCCATTTGATTCACTTCCAGTTCCAATGAAAATACCTCCATGACGAATGGAAACATATTCTAGAATTCCTGAATTATCTTCTGAATTTTCTCCTCCATAGTAACTGGCTTTTGCATTAGGGTCTAATCCAGTATAAAAGGTTTCGTCATCACCGTTTTGAAGTGAAACGGGTGCATCTCCTAAAATAATGACGCCACCCCATAAGCCAACATCTGAGCTTGACAGGGAAGAATCTTTTCCATTTTTAAGATCAATATCATCGTTAATTGAGGTGAAAATAATGGGATTTTCGGCCGTCCCTTGTGCGTTAATTTTTCCTCCCTTGGCAACTACTAGCATGGAAGTTGTCGAGGCTTCACCTGGGTTTGCTTTTATAATTGTTCCAGCATCGATGGTGAGTGTAACTCCACTTGGAACAGTAACTAGTTGATCGATGATATACATTGTTTTTGATTTCCAATGGGTATCTTCTTCGATTGTTCCACTAACAATAATTTCCGTAGGGGCTTTAGTCGTTTCTTCACATCCTATCAATACAAAGACTAAAAGTAAACTGAATAGAGATGCTTTGGTTGAATACAAATACGTCATAATTTGATGTTTTAATAAAATATAGTTAATAAATATATAATTTTTTATGCATCTCACAGACCCTTAGCAAGTAAAAATTCATATTCAATTCCTGTTTGATGGAAAGCCTAGGAGGGAATTAAGTATCTTAATGACATATATTAGCGCTAAAAATGAAAAAAAATTATTTAATTCCGATGTTTTTTATCTTTTGCACCACGCTTTTGGCGCAAAAAGTGGTCAATCCTCAGGACAAGAAAGCGGTATTAGATCTCATGGAAGCACAAGAGAATGCTTGGAATGAAGGGGACTTGGACCGTTTTATGTTAGGGTATTGGCAAAATGAAGCCCTAGTCTTTGTTGGGCGAACTGGACCCACCTATGGTTATGCAAATACTTTAGCAAAGTATCGCAAAGGATATCCAGACAAAGAAGCAATGGGTACTTTGTCTTTTGGCCTACTTCATCTCCAACAATGGGACGCTAGTACGCTACAGCTCATTGGAAAATTCACCTTGATTAGAACTAAGGATCAGCCTACAGGGTACTTTACTCTTTTATTTCGAAAAATAGAAGGGCAATGGAAAATTGTGAGTGATCACACCTCTTGAGGGAACAGCCTATTCTAGAGAATAAATCTTATTGTTTAAGTTATTATAAATTAAAATATTACTTACTATATTTAATAATATTAATATTGCATGAGGAGAAAAAATAGCTTGAAATGCTTAAAGTCGGTTTATACCCTCTTGTTTATTTTCGTTTCCTTTCTGTATGGAGATCATCTTTTTGCTCAATGTCTAGGTCCCTTGGGGGATTGTGATGGAGACGGGATATCCGATGCAATTGATTTGGATGACAATAATAATGGAATTCTAGATACCACCGAATGTCCAATAAGCTATGTCGATTTTTCATCCATCTCAGCAGGCTTAGCTCCGGGAGATGCCTCCCAAGTCTTTACCAATTTTTTGGACGGGAATACTTTGACCACCTCCATTACCATTGATGCACCAATTCAACTGGTTGGTTCTGATGGAAATGTTTCGATCTCTTCTCAAAACGGGGGTAGTTTGCTTCGTTTTGAAGACGCATCCCCAGCAGAAAAAGACCATTCGTTCGAAACATCAATTAGCTTTGGATCTCCCGTCAAAATTCGTTTTGGTGCGAATAGCACCATAGGTTCATCTAACATTACCCAGGCAGATCAATTTGAATTTAAGGCCATTGGTGTTTCTGCTGATTTTGAATGGATCGTTTTATCATCTTCCTATGCCAATATTCAAGTGAGGGGCAATACACTTACTGTTTCTGGAACCGCTACTTCGGGGACAAATTTTGCTGAATTTGACATTTACACGAATCTTCCCATCGAGAAAATAGACATAATTTATCTGAATTTAACGAATGAATCCCTGAATTCAGGACAATTTGTTTTTTCAATGTGCAGGGATACAGATAATGATGGGTTGATCAATGGAGAAGATTTTGATTCGGATAACGATGGGTGTTCTGATACCAACGAGGCCTATGGGTCTAATACTGCAGATGGGGGAGATTCTGGGAGCTATGGAATGGGAACACCAACATTTGCTAATGGTAGAGTAGATGCAAATGGTTTAGTGATTGCTGCAGGAATAACGGGAAATACTTATACCTCATTACCACAAACTTCAAGTGTTAGTTCAAGTTTGGTAAATCATTTTACGGCCACTTCTGCCAAGGTTGATTTTACTGCATTAACGAGTAAAACCATATTTATTGGAACAGGAACCACTTTTACAATTAGCAATGCAGTAGCAACAAGTACAATTAAATACAATGCCGATGGAACACCCGATTATTCTTTAGGCTTTGATGCAAGTTCAGGCTTTGAGTATCAGTGGCAAGAAGATGGCGTTGACCTAAGCAATGGAGGGGTGTATAGTGGCGCAACTTCAAGCGCCTTAGGGATTACAGATGTAACAGGATTAGACGGGAAAGTATATAATTTGCTGGTGTCTCATGCCGATAATGTTTGTTTTTCAGGTCAAAATAGCGCAACACTGTCCGTTATTGGTCCCTGTTCCCCCCAACCATCAGATCCAACACAAAGTGCCTATTGGCAAGCAGCTGATTGCGATGGCGATGGTGTCACAAATGGTCAAGAATTAACCGACGGAACAGACGGACAAGATTTATGTTCATTGGTTGTTTCGTCCCAATCTTTAACTCCCTCCTCGATCTGGAATTCGACCGACTGTGATGGGGATGGTCTTACCAATGCAAATGAAGTATATGAAGATACTGACGGAGATGGAACATTCAATGCATTGGATGCGGACGATGATGGTGACGGTATTTTAACTTCCACTGAAGGAATTATAGACACTGATTCTGATGGAATTCCAGACTATCTAGATATTGACTCTGACAATGATGGATTGGATGATGATGATGAACTGAGCATTGGAAGCAATCACCTGATTTTTGAAGACAACGATTCAGATGGTATAGCAGATCATTTTGATCCAGATGATGACAATGACGGAATTTTGGATAGCATTGAATGTGGTTTTGTCGATGGAGGACTAGTCAACGGAAGTTTTGAGCTTGGAACAGTTGGCTGTGACAGGCAATTTGATGCATCTTTGATTGATGGTTGGGAAACAACTGCATCGGACAATAAAATGGAAATCTGGTGTGATGGAAGGGTGCTAGATAGAACTTATCTCGCGAGGCGAGGAAATCGATTTGCTGAGATAAATGCAACAGAAACGGCAGCTATATTTCAAACAATTAATACACTTCCAGGAACCTATATGATTTGGTCGGTGAGTCATTTGTCTAGAAATAACTCGCCAATCCAAACCATAAATATACGTGCTGGAGTTTCTTCAACCACATCTACAATCCTCGACACACGTACAGCCACAGTGACGTGGCAAGACTATACTGGAATCTATTTGGTACCCAGTGGTCAAGTGTCTACCGTGTTTTTATTTGAAGCCACAGCAGGGAATAGTTTTGGGAACTTATTGGATGAAATATCTTTTGACCGTCCGGCTAATGCCTGCACATTGGACACCGATGGCGATGGGATTCAAAATAGCTATGATACAGATGCGGATGGTGATGGGATTTTAGATGCAACAGAAACAGCCATTGATACTGATGCCGATGGTATTTTAAATTTTTTGGACCTAGATGCTGATGGTGATGGAATTCCCGATCAAATAGAAGGTACAACAGACACCGATGCCGATGGCCTTCCTAATTACCTCGATTTAGATTCTGACGGGGATACTATATCTGATAATGTTGAAGGAATTTTAGATACAGATTCTGACGGCACGCCAAACTACTTAGATCTCGATTCTGATGAAGATGGTTTTTTGGATAGTGTTGAATTGCTGGGAGACGATGATGCTGATTCGTTGGTTAACTATTTGGATCCGGTCAATGCGGGTTACTCGGTTTCTCCCGCTGGAATGATAATAGTCAATGAATCGGGAACTGTTACGGCTTCTTTTTCAGTACAGCTCGATCGTAAACCGTCAGCAGATGTTACAATTTTAATCACTAACCCTGATGTAGCAGAAGTAAATCTTGCAACTACTACTCTAGTTTTTAGTCCACTCAACTGGAATACGCCACAAATTGTAGTGGTTATGGGTGTTGATGAATCTGTTCGTGATGGAGACAAAACAGTGGACATCACTTTTGCTGTAGACGATGCAAATTCAGCCGATTTATTTGATCCTTTAGCAGATATTATTCGACAAGTTCGAAATCAGGACGATGATGCTGAAGTTTGTTTTTCGAGAAATTTTAATGATAGTGATTTTGCCTTTATTCTCGATGCAACGCATACGAGCGGATCAAATATTTTCTCTTTAACTCCAGATGAAGGGAATAAAAGGGGGATGGTATGGTTTCAGAAAAAACTTGACTTACGGGTTTCATTTTCCTTAGATGTTGATTTGTTTTTTGGGAATAATGATAATGGAGCCGATGGTATAGCTTTTGTCATTCAAAATATAAATACATCGCAAGGATCTTCTGGAGGAGGGCTTGGATACCAAGGAATTAGTCCATCCTATGCTATTGAAATGGACACCTATAATAATGGATCGCCTAGAGATGGTAGTTCTGGTAGTGATCATATTGCTTTTGTAAAAGATGGAAATGCCTCTAGTACTCCAGCCTCAGGAGATTTAACAGATGTTGCTAATCTAGAAAATGGATTATGGCATAACATAGTAATTAATTGGGATCCAAACACAACCAGATTGGATTACACTTTCACAAGAAATGGAGGAGGTACTTATTCTGACTTTAAAATAATCGACCTTATTGGAGATGTTTTAAATTCTAATATTGGATATTGGGGTTTTACTGCTGCAACTGGAGGTTCTAAGAATTTGCAGCAAGTTCGTTTTGATGATGATTCTATTTGTGTTACGGATGAAATTCTTCCCCCTACTGCGACAAATGAAGTTGCGAATAAAAGCCTTCAATCGATTTGTGCTGCAGGTTCTCCTACGCTGGACGATCTTACCAAAACAATAGCTCGTCCTGAAGGAGTTGATGCTCGTATAGATGGTATGAATAATCCATATAATTTGGTTTGGTTTTCATCGGCTACTGGTACTTCGACCCATCTATCATCATCAACACCCTTAATGGATGGCTCAACCTATTTTGTTGAAGCAGCAAATCTGTCTGATCCTACTGCGAGTTCTTATCGTCAAAGCCAAAGCCGCTTGGAGGTTCTGGTTGATTTTGTGTACGGAACATTTACTTCTTCAAACACCTATCCTATTTTGTTGGAAGAAAGTGGTGTTAGTACTTTTTCAGTGGTGTTGGATGACCAACCAAGTGGGAATGTAGTATATAACCCTATTTCGACAAATACTGCCCAAATGAATGTTCTCCCTGCAACAATGACCTTTACACCAGCCAATTGGAACATCACCCAGGTGGGGACAATTACAGCTGTAAATGATCTCATTGCGGATGGTGATCAAACTGTAACGTTAAGAATTCAACTAGATACTGCAGCTTCGGATGATTGTTTTTCCACCACAGCGAATTATGGTATAACGATTTTGGATGATGAAATTGCGGGCTATCTATTGAGTCCTGTCAATGGCACATTGACCGAAGGAAGCACACAAACAGCATCGGTAGACATCGTCCTTACAGCTGCTCCTTTAACAGATATCGTTATTGATCTGCAAAGCTCCGACCTTACAGAGGCGACTTTAGCCACAGCAAGTGTAACGTTTACTCCGCTCAATTGGAACACAGTCCAAACCGTATTACTCAACGCTGTCGACGAGTTTTTATTAGACGGAATCCAATCGGTCTCGATTACGGCTTCTATAAATCCTGGTTCTGACCCTGCCTTTACAAGTTTGGCACCGCAGACAGTAAACTTTGACGTACAAGACAACGATATTCCTGGCTTTAGCCTTTCTGCACTTGCAGGGACATTGACAGAAGCTTCTTCACAAACCGCAAGCCTTACGATTGTTTTAGATGCGCAACCAACAACAGATGTCACAATTTCTGTGACTGTTTCCCCCACAGATGAGGTGACAGTCTCTGCTGCTTCTTTTACTTTTACGAATGCAAATTGGAACCTACCACAAACCCTTAGCCTGTCTTCTGTTGATGATTTTTTAATTGACGGAACAGTAAATTCAGACCTTATTTTCTCGGTTTTTTCAGGTTCAGATGCCTCATTTACTTCCGTTGCATCACAAACATTGAGTATTCCAAATTTAGATAATGAAATCGTTGGATTTAGTTTGAGTTCGCTCAACGGGGGTAATTTGTTGGAAGGGAGTTCAGCGCTTGTTAGTTTCACGCTTGTTTTGGACGCACAGCCCGATATGTCAGATTTTGTCATCCTTGAAATAGCGAGTTTGGATAGTACAGAAGCTTCTGTGATTGCTACAACTACATCTTTGGTATTTACGAATGCAAATTGGAACATCCCACAAATGGTGCTCCTCGAAAGTGTAGATGATATTATTCTCGATGGAACAACGACAACTTCAATTACTGTTTCTGTCAGTTCTTTTTCGCCACCAAATGGCTTTTCTGTCCTAGATCCACAATCCATTCAGCTGCAAACAATGGACAATGATATCGCTGGTTTTACCCTAACTCCTGTAGCAAAAAACTTAACGGAAGTCGTTAGCCCAACAACCACTTTTACTGTGGTCTTAACTGTTGAACCGCTGACAAATGTAAGCCTAGATTTTAGTTCGAATGATCTAGGAGAAGTTGTTGTAGATGGATTAGCTTCACTTGTCTTTAGCCCAGCAAATTGGTATGTACCACAGCTTGTAAGCTTAGCTTCAGTAGATGATTTTGTTATTGACGGAACACAGCTTGTCTCCATTTCTGCTTTAATCAACGCTTCTTCTGATGCAGGCTTTTTAGGTCTTGCTTCTCAAGTGGTTAGTGTCACAAATGCTGATAACGATACTGCCGAAATAATCGTTATTCCAATTGATAATTTAACCAGTGAAAGTGGAGATACTGGAAGTTTTTCAGTACAATTAAGCTCAATGCCTAGTTCAGATGTATTGATGGATATCCGTTCGACAGACTTGAGTGAGGCTACCACAAATGTTAGTTCTCTCGTCTTCACAATGGCCAATTGGAATATTCCACAAAATGTGGTCGTAACGGGTGTGGATGATTTCCCTCCGGTGTCAGACGGAAGTCAGGTAGTCACTATAGTAACCGAAAACATTCGCTCTCAGGACATAAATTATAATGCCTTAACCAATAATGCTGTAGCAGATGTATTGATTACGAATCAGGACAATGATGCTCCAGGAATTGTGGTGAGCTTGTTGAACAATAATTATAGAACCACTGAATTTGGGTCAACCATTACCGTACAATTTGAATTATTGGCACAACCAGCGAATGGCGATTCGGTGACAATTCCTCTTGCACTTTCAGGAGAAATAGATGAGATTTCCATGACAGCTACATCAGTGGTAATCACAAGTCAAAATTGGAATCAACCCACGCGTAACCAAATAGTCTTAACCGGATTGGACGATAATTTTATCGATGGGACACGCCCCGTCTTGTTAGTTACTGGGGATCCGAGTAGTTCAGATCCTTCTCATGATAACCTAACTGCATCTTCAGTTGCAGACATTACCCTATACAATTTAGATGATGATTACCCTGGTTTATTGATTTCTCAACCGCAAGCTGTGTCAGAAAATGTAAGTAGTACTTCTTTCACCATTGCTCTCATGACTGCTGTCTCGTCGGAAACTACGGTTCGAATTGTGATTCAAGATCCCACAGAACTTTTCACGACCACCAGCCAGTTGACTTTCTCACCTACAAACTGGAATGTACCGCAGGAGATAACGCTTTTTGGTGTTGATGATGTTATTTTAGATGGAGATGTTTTCTCTACTATTTCATTTATAGTTGATAGTATTCGTTGTGATTCATTCTATTGTAGCCTTCCTCCAAGGAAAATACAAGTACTCAATATGGATAATGATTTTGATCGTGATGCGGATACGATCTTTGATGCATTTGATAACTGTATTGATACCCCTAACCCACTTCAAGAAGATTTTGATGGCGACGGAATTGGCGATGCCTGCGATGAGGATAGGGATGGCGATGGAGTTGTTAACTCGCAAGAAGAAAGCGATGGCACTGATGCAGATGATCCTTGCGATTATATCTTTCAGCATATAACCCTTCAGCGATTTGATGTTGGTGATTGTGACAATGATTTAATTCCAAATCAAATTGACGAAGACGACGATAATGATGGAATTTTAGATCTTGATGAAACCTTTACTGATTTCGATTTAGATGGTCGCGCCAATTCAATTGACTTGGATTCTGATGGAGATGGTTGTTCTGATGTGGAAGAAGCGGGCTACTTTGACGATGATAATGACGGTGTTCTAGGGCAAAGCCCAGTTGTTGTTGATGCGCGTGGAAGAGTGCTAAACCAAGGCGGCTATGCAATTCCTAATGATTTGGACAACAATCAAGTTCCTGATTATCTCTATGTAAACGAACCAATTATATGGATTAATCAGCCCCCTGCCTTAGTTTCCTTTTCCTCTTCTATTGTAGTGTCTGCAACAGCCTCTAGTCAAGAGTATATTGATTTTCAATGGCAAGAAAATAGGGGTACAGCCACTTCCTCCCAATGGGAGAACATGTATGATGGTATTGTTGTTTCGGGCAGTCAAACAAATCAATTACTATTGTCGAATCCCGATGAAACTTTTGGGGGAAAACAACTGCGATTAACCGCACAAAATCTATTGTATCCTTGTCAAGAAATTTTGTATTCAACTCCCACAACAATTGGTTTAGCTGAGATTATTATCCCCAATGCTTTTTCACCAGATGGAGATGGAGTAAATGACTTATGGGAGATTCAGGGCTTAAATGGAAGAGGGGAATATGTTTTAAGAGTATTCAATCGATGGGAAATCATTGTATTTGAAACAACAGCATATAGAAACGATTGGGAAGGTACTTCAAACGTATCCTCTTTTATAGGGAAAGACAACTCTCTCCCCGAAGGCACTTACTTTTATTTACTCGAGTGGCAGGATGGAAGAGCGCCAATGACTGGATTTATTTACCTAAAAAGAAGAACCAACTGATGATAAAGCAATTCTTATTTTTTGGATTCCTCTTTTTGTGTTTGTCTGCAAATGCTCAGCAAGAATCTAGTTTTAGCCATTATATGTTCAATCATCAAGCGGTTAATCCAGGCTATGTTGGTTCTCGTGGGGTGACAAATTTCACATCAGTCTTGCGATCACAATGGGCAGGAATCGAAGGGGCACCTTTGACACAAACCCTTTCATTCAGTAGCCCAGTTTCTGCTAAAAATGTAGGTTTTGGTTTGACAGTATTGAACGATAAAATAGGCCCTATTAGCACGACTTCCTTTGACATAGATTTGGCCTATCATTTGCGTCTTAATC
>Ga0181563_10003428_pt1 | contig 15114 bp, 7 predicted proteins | sample 011ome_25_FD_133759 | JGI IMG/M metagenome (GOLD analysis project Ga0181563, IMG submission 133759) | Coastal salt marsh microbial communities from the Groves Creek Marsh, Skidaway Island, Georgia - 011512CT metaG (megahit assembly) | ecosystem: Environmental > Aquatic > Marine > Intertidal zone... | reverse complement strand
TGTACTGCGTCCAGAAGGTACACAGGTTTCTCAATCTGTTTCTACTGTTCGTTGTAAGATCGGTTACATGGAGTGGATAGGAACTGGCGACTTCATCTCCGTAAACTCATACGACCTTGCCGACTCTACTTGGTTCGACTACGGTGACATCCCAGATTATGTTTCCCGTCAGTCTGGTCAAGCGTATACACTGCACAACTTCCTGGACTTCCGTCCACAGTTAGACCCGCAGGACGTTACCTCTACTGGTATTCGTTTCGATATGCCACGTGACGGCGATCAGATCTTGTATGATGCTGAGTTCTACAATGCTCGTGTTGACCAACTGGTTCTGACTTATGATGACCAGTATCAAACAAAACTAATCGTCAACCGTGGTGAAGAAGCAGAACAACCTGTTCCACCGAACGAGAAACCAAATCAAATGGTTCTGTTCGATATTCTTCTGAACGGAAACACCAAGAGTGTAGATGACGTTGCAATCAACCGTCGTACATATCGCGGTTTCAAGATGCAAGATGTCAACGATATCGAACTGCGACTTGGTCGCCTCGAAGAAACTGTTTCCCTCTCCTTCTTGGAACAGGAAGCATCAAACCTTGTAGAACTTGACGCGAATGGTGTCGTGCGTTCTAAGACTGGTTTCTTCGTTGATGACTTTACAAAGGGCGTTGCGTTCACTGCACTGGCAAAGACAAACGAATTCGTTGATGATGCAACATTCCATTCTTCATCGTTCGACGACCAAGTCTTCACCATCCACGCTAAAATGGATGCAGAAAACCTCTCGTTGTCATATGATTCTGCAAATGTGTATGGCGCAAACTCTCGAATAACAAACACGAAGTCTAACATACGCAGGAAAGGTGATCTGTTGATGTTGGACTACACCAATGTTCTTGACGACACCATGAAGCAGGAAATGATTTCATGGCGTCCTGGTCAATCAAACGAAGAACATGGTTACTACAACGTAAACCCATTCAACGTGTTCATGAGCGAAGGTACTCTTCGCCTGAACCCAAGTCGTGACGTTTGGTTTGACACTCGAAGGTTGCCAGACAAGCACACTCAAGGGCAAACCATCATCAGAAAGGTTGGTGAACCTGTTATCCCAAGAACATTCACATTCACCCGTACTTCTGTGACAACTCGTTGGGTTACTGATAACAGAACAACTGGCAACAGGGCAAATGTCATACAAGATGCCATCAGACGTTTGTTGGGTCAGGATGTTCCGCAAAGACGAGTACGAAACGAGCAGAGACTTGGACGCCAGACTACCACAACCACGGAAACCTTCCGCGTAACTCAGTCTGTTCGCACCACCGTAGTAAGCGACCAAACTTTCACCACCAACCTCGGTGATAAGACAGTTGCTATCCTTTCTGTTCCGTTTATGCGTCAACGCCGAATCATGGCGAAGGGTGAAGGTCTGCGACCAAACACTCGTTACTGGTGCTACTTCAATGGCATCCGTATGGACCAGTGGACTCGCAAGAGAACTGACACTGAGTTTGCCACCGGAATTGCCGCTGGTGTTCATAACGTCCCAGTACCACCGAGGGACGTTAACCTGATTCGTCACCCAGACGTAACATCGCCTGCCACGGATCAAGTTCTCCTCACCAATTCTGACGGTGAAGTGTTCTTCGAACTTTGGATTCCGAACAACGCAGTTATTCCTGTTCCTGGTTCTAGCACCTTCAGTACCGAAGAAGAGTGGGCAGCGTGGATTGCAAAGAACCGTGGTGAAGTGAAGAAGTACGGTTCCTCGCTATCGCCTCAAGTTTGGGATAGGTGTGGATGGAAATTCCGTTGCGGCACTGCTGAAGTCAAACTTCTTGACGTCTCAGATTATAACTCGCAATATTTGTCAAGCGCAAAGACAACTTACTCTGCGTGGGGCGACATTCATCTACGTCAGCAAACTCTTGAGACCACTCGTGTCATTACTGTTCAAGACGAACTTGTAGAACGTACCGACTTAATCGGCACCACCACTACAACTTCCACTGACTGGTCGGCATGGCGTCCTCGTGATCCACTCGCCCAAACCTTTACTGTTGACGCCGACCTTGGTATTCCTGGAGTCTTTGTCACAAAGGTTGATGTGTTCCTTCGCACTGCTCCGACAGGTGCCGCTGGCACAGTAGACACCTCCATTCAACTACAGATTCGTAACGTAGTTGCTGGTGTTCCTGATCGCGATGCAATTAGCGAACAACACACCAAGTATGTTACTGCTAGTCAAGTTCGTACTAACATCTCTGGCGTTGACATGGAAAATTATGCAGAAGTCATGTTGGCACCAACTACTTTCGAGTTTGACGAACCAGTATTCCTCCGCGCTGGCGAAGAGTATGCTATTGTCCTGATGGCAGAAACTGACGCATACACTGCGTTCGTTGCTTCCACCTACGACCTCGTTCTTGGTTCAACTTCCAAGAGAGTTAACAAGCAACCAGCAAAAGGTTCTCTGTTCCTCTCGCAGAACGGTTCTACTTGGACTCCAAAGCAGAACCAAGACTTGGCATACCGTATCTACACTGCGAAGTTTAAACCAGAAGGTGTTGCAAACTTTTCGAATCAACCTCTGGAAAGACACCTGCATAACTATGCTACAAGTCTGTCTGTAGACTCTGACAACTTGAACCGTATGCGTATCGACCATATGGCTCATGGACTGGGCGTCGGCGATAAGATCGTCCTGACTGGACTCGATTCTGCTGAGACATACCACGGTGTGGCAGGCACAGCACTCATGGCATCTAACCTGAAGGTTGAAGATCCAGATGTAAATGGTTACTACACCACTATCTCTGGTCCATTCACTTCGAGAGGCAGATTCGGTGCAACCACAGTCAAGACCAACCGTGCGTTCAATGTGGACCGAGCAATTCTAAACTTCACCGATATTGTTCCAGAAAGAACTACTATCAACTACGACGCGAGTTTCGTAAGTGGTGTTTCCTATGCGAATATCTCGACCACTGGAACCAACGACCCACGTTTCCAGGTTGATACAGACAATACTCTTCTGGGTAACAAGTTGCAACACTACTTCAACTCTCCGAAGTTTGTATCATCCGCAACCCATGAAGACAGTGTTGGTGAACCGTCTCTTCTGATCGGCGCAGCACTCGCTACTGAGCAAACCTCCAAGTTTGGTAGTAACGATGCTGTGTCTGCAGCGGCAAGTGGATATGTTGCTGACGTTTCCCCTATCATTGATCTGCAGACTATGAGCATGATTCTTCAGAACAACATAATCGACAACCAACCTCTGGATAGTGCTGGTCAGGCAGGTGGTAGTGTCAACGCTCCTGCGAACTATGTTTCTGAGACTCACCCAACAGCAGGCACAAGTGCTTCGAAGCACATAACTAAGATCGTTCAGGTTGATCAACCAGCGAATGGTCTGAGAGTTCTGCTTGACGTGTACAAACCACCATCAGCAAGTTTCCAGTTGTACTACCGTACAGCGGTTTCCGCCGACGATGATTTGTATGACTTCGAATGGATTGCAGTGTCACCAGAAAACGATCCACCAAATGCAACTGTGGCATATTCTGATGACGATGTTACTTTCGCGGGATATCGTTATCTGATCGGAGGCGAAGAAGGTACTCTGCCTGACTTCACTGCCTTCCAGTTGAAGATTGTGTTCAAGTCAACAAACACTGCTCAGTCTCCTATTCTTGACAACATCCGTGCTATCGCACTGATCTGATCGTGGATAGTGAGATCAAAAAGGTCGAAGGTTCTTGTAGTCTTTATAAGAACCTTGCGACCGGAACTGTTATAAATACCAATGTCGAAGAGATCCGACTTGCAAGAAAACGCAAGGAGATCAACCGCGAAAAAGCAAATAAGAATAAACAAATGGAAGGCGAACTCGCCGACCTCAAGAGCGAGATCTCCGAACTGAAAGATCTCATCAAAGAATTGGTAGGAAAGTAAAATGGCGTTCAAAACTCCACACCCGATTTTCCAAACTACTGACACGTTTCAGCAGTTGGTCGACGACCTCAATACTTATGGAAATACTGTCGACTCTAACTTCCAGTATGTCGATTCTGCTATTGGTCCAGACGCTGGTTCAGGGTTCTACCTCAATGGTCTGTTGACCACTGCTGGTAACTTGATCGACGCGATCAAAGAACTGGACTCTGACCTACACGGTGTTGGTGGCGGTACTTTCGCAACAGAAACAACTACTGAAGCAAAGACTGTCGTCGGCGCAATCAATGAAATCGAAGCAGTCTTTGACGCAAACGCTGGAACCATTGACGTTGACAGCGCACTGGCAGTAACCTCTGAAGGCGCGATGACCTTCAACGGTGGTTCTACTGGTAACTTCGAAGTTGACGTTGCTGGTGACGTGATCCTCGACGGAGACGGTGGTGACGTAACATTCAAAGACGGTGGTGTAACTTCCTACAACTTTTCCTCTACTGGCACCATTGCTCGCACTGGTAGTTTGACAATTGATGTTTCTGGTGACATTATATTAGATGCCGACGGCAATGATATTTTGTTCAAGAATGGTAGTGGCGGAGACACAGTAACACACACTCTTGCTGACAATGAGGCATACACTGTAACATACCCTGCTGGCGTCACGCACACTCTCGGTGGTTCTGGTGACCTCGTATTCAATGTTCCTGGAGACGACGTTTCCTTTGCGGGGACTTCCACCATTGCCCTGAACCTCGACACAGTACCTAACATCAATATGGTAAGTGCTTCTGGTGCTACCATTACAAACGCATCTGGTGCATTTACTATTGATGTGGGTGGTGATGTTACGCTAGACCCAACTGGCGATGTTGTATTCAAAGACGCTGGTGTAACCTTTGCGACTTTCACAAACGTAGCAGGTGACTTGGTTCTCAAGAACAACACCACCACTGCTATGACTTTCACCAACACTAACGTGACAGTCGCTGGCAGTATTACTATGCCATCTTCTGGGTCAACTCCTGTGACAACTGCAAAGACTGTCCATGGAGCAATCAACGAAACCGATGCTAGGATACCAAACGTATACAATCGCTCTGGCACCTTGTTGAATCCATAAATCAAGGTATAGATAGAGTATGTCTAACGCATTGGTCAAGTCTATACCACTGACACTGAGCGGAACTGGCGCAGATGTAAAAGCGATTCCAGAGTCTCAAGAGCAGGGTTGGTATGCCTCCAGAAACCAATATTCTGTACAGCAATTTGATTCTGTTGGACTTCCTTACTACGGTCGAATTAGTACAGACCCAACCAACTCTGTTTCCATCGGCGACTACACTGACACCTTCTACAACGAAGCGATCGGCACTCACCCTGGAAGTTCTCTCTCTGTAGGATCAACCACCACCACTCTCTACCAGAACACTGGCGATTCTGTTGACGCATTCGCCGAGTGGCACAGGACAGTAGCAATTGATTCCGCTGGCGACATCTATGAGATGGACTCAGACTCTTTCTTTAATTGGGGATACCGACTACTTGAAACTGCTTTGACTGATGAGTACGGGTCTTGTTTCAGGTTGGGTTCTTCCTCTCCTTCTGCTGATTACGCTGTTTATGAGGCGAATGTCTTCCAAGACACTCTCACGAATGGTTCTACCTCATACAACATATACAGGAGAGAAACTAACCCTGCTCAAACCGCTCCAGATTACTACACTCTACAGTTGACGGATTCGGACGAACACCATATTCAAGAAATGTCCCAGACTGATGCCATTCGCTCTGCATGGTTTGCCATGCGTCATGCAGAACAGACTTCTGGGTTAGGAAAATATCTTCTGTTACCATCAGGACAAACTCCTACTGGCAACGGCGAGACTGGCACTTGGGTTGCACGCGGTACAGCAGTTGACACTCGTAACACCACAGAGAATCTTCAATACTCATCCGCACAGTATACTACTCCATTTTATACTTCTCAGTTCACTCGCCAGTACACTGGTCAATTTACTGGCGTTTCTTTCGCGGCAAACCCAGGAACCTTTGCTGGTGTTCGTCCTGCTCAGTTTGCAGGAACGAGAACTTTCTCAGACAACTATAGTGGTTCAAGAAACTACTCTGCCCAATACGCTGGTGTCAGAAATTTCTCCGCACAATACTCTGGTGTGCGATACTTTTCTGGGCAATACGCTGGTGAGCGAGTTGCCGCTGGAAACTTTACTGGCATAAGATCCTTCGCTGGTACTCGTCAGTTTGAAGGACAACGTCAGTTTGAAGGGCAATTTACAGGGAACTTCGAAGGCGTTAGGGGATTCGCTGGATCAAGAAACTACTCTGCCCAATACGCTGGAACAAGAACCTACTCTGGGCAGTATTCTGGATCAAGGAACTACTCTGCCCAATATGCCGGACAGAGAACTTTCGAGGGACAAAGGTTTAGTACTACTCCGGTCACCCAAAACTTTTCAGGTGTTAGACAAGTGGTAAGCACCTTTACGGGCGTCCGCACGTTTGAAGGTGTTCGCAACTACTCAGGAGCAAGAAACTTCGAAGGCGTTAGGCAGGTCAACTTTGCTGGTACTCGCCCAGTCCAATATTCTGGCGTGCGACCTGCCAACTTTGCCGGAAGTCGAGATACAACATATACAGGCGTTCGAACGCAAGTAAGTGTTAGTTTTGATCCAAACAACCAAGAGGACGAAGTTTTCACGAAGTCTACACCTGGAAACTTTACTGGATCCAACCCTGGTAACTTCTCTGGTCCTTTAGGTAGCAATTTCGAGGGAGTCCTGAACCAAAATTTCTTGGGTCCAGAAATTAACAACTTCCTCGCTTATCAACCGTTTGGTATATCCGAACAGTTTGCAACTGGTGGCGGTTTTCAGGTCACCACCCCAACCCCAGGAAACTTCAGTGTAGTAACACAGATACCAGTTGTCTCCCCTGGTGCCTTTGCTACAAACGTCGCCACTCAGTATGGTGGTTCCAGAAACTATGCGGGACAGTATGGTGGTTCCAGAAACTACGCGGCACAGTTTGGTGGTTCCAGAAACTACGCTGACACATATACCAGCACCTCGAACTTTTCATCGCAGTTTCTAGGTATCAGAGCAAACCCAAATAACTTCACAGGTTCTCAGTCGTTTACGGTTGAAAGTGATTTTGCAGGAAACCGAGCATTTGCCAATCAATTCGGCGGATCAAGAGCATACTCTTCTCTGTTTGGTGGGTCAAGAGCATACTCAGACGACTATGCTGGATCAAGGAACTACTCTGCCCAGTACGCTGGAACAAGAACCTTCTCGGGACAATATCTCGGAAACGTAGCGCAGGACTTTGCAGGGACAAGACCTGCCACATACACCAATCAATATACGTCACAATTCTCCGAGCAGTATACAGGACAATTCACTTCACAATACTCTAACCAGTTTACTGGTGAGACTCTGGTTGCTATAACCGAAACAATAGAGACATACACCCTCTACTGTCGAATCTCTGAGGCATAACCATGCCAAACGAGTTTGTGAAGTCAATCCCTCTCGCCCTAAAAGACGGCAATGGAAACTTGCAGGCAATCACTCTTGCCGACGAGACCCATTACGCATATGTCGGTGGCACTGATCTTGTATCCACCTTCCCTCAAAAGACCAACCGATACAACGGTTCAGTTACAACTACTGCAACCACAGCAACCAGCATCGGGGCATTCACCGACACCTTCTATAACGAAGCAGTTGGTACTCACCCTGGATCTGCCCTTTCTGTCGGTTCTACTGTCACCACCGTATATCAGATGGATGACTCTGCTGCTATTCCGTATAACAACATACCTATTGCGTCTGATAGTGATGGAAGCATCCATGAGATGGACAACGATTCTTGGTTGCGTTGGTCAAAGAGGTTAGGAGAAGAACTACACTCCAACGAATACCCAGGAATGTCTTTCCGAATTTCTTCCTCTGCCCCAAGTGCCGACTGGCAAGAATGGGATTCTGCTGTTTTCTCTGACACAACCACCAATGGTACTGTCAACTCATACAGCATCTGGAGAAGAAAGACTGGCACTGCCCCTTCTGCTCCGACATACAACCTTGTTGACTTCAAAGGAGACTTTGGCGCAAGAGATTTCAGCACCCATGTTGAAGTTGGAGAAATGTCGGATGACAGTGCTGCTGGTTCGTGCGCAAGTGCACTAACATACGCAAGAAAGCAAGCAGGTATCGGCGACTACTTGCTCCTGCCTGCTGGGCAGACCCCTGCTGGCAACGGGGAGACTGGTACTTGGGTTGCTCGCGGTACAGCAGTTGATACAAGGTTTACAACTGAAGACCAACAGTATGCTGGTCAGTTCGAAGGCACAGCAAACTATGCTGCTCAATATGCCGGAACAAGATCTTTCACTGGAAACTACACAGGTGCCGAGACAAACTTCGCGAGTGCCGAGACAAACTTCGCGAGTGCCGAGACAAACTTCGCTGTTACTACCAACTTTGCGAGTGCCGATACAAACTTCGCGAGTGCCGAGACAAACTTCGCAGGAAATGTTACCCAAAACTTTTCAGTTGTAACAAACTTTGCCGTTTCGTCACAGTTTGCTGGCAATGTTACCCAAAACTTTTCAGTTGTAACAAACTTCTCCTCTGGGGCGCAGTTTGCTGGTAATGTTACCCAAAACTTTTCAGTTGTAACAAACTTCGTTGGTGGTGCTCAACAATTCACCAGCGCACCTACAAACTTTGCTGGTGTCCGACAGTTCGCTGGTGTTCGTCAGTTTGAGGGGGTTCGCCAGTTTGAGGGTGTTCGCAACTTTGAGGGTATTCGCCTGTTTGCTGGTGTTCGTTCGTTCTTGGGAACAAGAGAGACAAACTTCGCTAGTGCCGATACAGACTTTGGTGGTACTCGACAGTTTGAAGGTGTCCGTCAGTTTCTTGGTACTCGTCAGTTTCTTGGAGTTCGAAACGCCAACTTTACCAACCCTGGTAACTTCTCTGGTATTGCCGTCTACTCAGGGCAACGTAACTTCTCTGGTAATCGCCCAGGACAGTTTTCTGGACCAGGTACTTTCTTTGACATCAACTTTGACCCAAAGAACAGCCAAGCGCAATACACAACCGGATTTACTATCCGTAATTACTCGGGCACCAGATCGTCGCAGTTCTCTGAAGCTGGTTCTTTCATCGGTGTCGGTAGCAACTACTCAGGTCAGCGCACCTTCTCAGGATCAAGAGAGTCAAACTTCACGGGTGCGGAGACAAACTTCGCTGGCACTCAACAATTCACCAGCGCACCTACAAACTTTGCTGGTGTTCGTCAGTTCTTGGGAATAAGAGAGACAAACTTTGACACACCGGCACAGTTTGCTGGCGCGGGGACGTTCGGGGTCACTTCACAGTTCGGAGTCACTTCACAGTTTGCTGGTGCCGAGACAAACTTCGCTAGTGCCGATACAGACTTTGGTGGTACTCGACAGTTTGAGGGTGTTCGCCAGTTCGAAGGCACCCGTACATTCGAAGGAGTTCGTCCTGCCCAGTTTGCTGGTACTCGTTTCTTCGAAGGTACTCGCACCTTTGAAGGTGTACGACCTGCTCAGTTCGCTGGCGTCCGCCAGTTTGAAGGTACTCGCACCTTTGAAGGTGTACGACCTGCTCAGTTTGCTGGTGTCCGCGACTTTGCTGGTGTTCGACAGTTTGAGGGTGTCCGACAGTTCGCTGGCGTCCGCGACTTTGCTGGTGTCCGCGACTTTGCTGGTACTCGACAGTTTGAAGGCGTCCGAACCTTCTCTGACGACTACGCTGGTTCGCGAGTAGGTCCAGCGCAATACACTGGTCAGTTCACTGGACAAACTCTGGTTGCTACTCCAGCAACGATTGAGACATACACTCTCTATTGCCGAATATCCGACGTTTAAAATTGCATATATAACTGTAACCACTTGACTTTCAAGTTAAATTATTGGAGAATAATATAATGGCAGCAAACACTAGAACATGGCAAGATAATGCTTTTTGGCATAACACTCAAAAAGACATGGCAGAAGCGATCCTTGTTATCACTGATGCTCAAGGAAGAGAGATCACTCAAGTTCTGACTGTCCGAAAGACAGACGCCAACGGCGAACCAAACCCTGACTTCCTAGAACTCATGGAGCAGGTCGGCGAAGAGACAATCGACGCCAACACTGAAGAACGCAAAGAGCGCAAGGCAAAAGAGAAAGAAGAAGACCTCCAGCGCAAAAAAGCAGAAGAGCAAGCAAGGGAACTTGAGCGACTGTTTGACGCGAAGATCAAGATGCTTGAGATCGAACAGATCGCAAACACCAAAAACAAAGAGTTGAAATCAAAGATGCGTCGATCCAAGAACATCGTAGAACTCAACCTCTACGCTCAACTAATTATGATGGAAGAACTTGGACTTGGATTCACAACTCATGAGTCAACCGACTAAAGGTTATCTGCTCGTCGCTTCACGCGACCCAATCTACTATTCTTGGGCATGCAACTTGATGGGTGGTATCAAAGACTACTACCCAGAAGCACAAGTTTGCCTCGTTACTGAAGAAAGGTTTGTAGACGCTCGAGCAGATGACGCAGATCACCTCATATTCTGCGATGATCACTACCGCGCCAAACTCTGGGGATTGTCTCAGACTCCGTTTGACATCACCTTCTATATCGATGTTGATATGGAAATCATTGGTCCAGGGATTGAGGAAGTCTTTGACGAACTCGGCGACAATGATATGGTTTTCACTGGGTTGCCGAAAGACAGGTGGTATGTCTTTAAGGACACCGAGTTTCCTGGAGGCACCTTTGAACTCTGCGGCGCAGTTTGCCTGTATAGAAAGACAGACCTCACCATGGAGTTTATGAAAGACTGGTACGAATACTACGTCAAGCAATACGCTAATAAATGGTGGCCACTGAACGATCAAGGTGAGTTTGACGACCACTTGTACCCTCGTAGAAGACTCCAAGGTTGGGACCAATTCACTCTATGGTGGTTGACCAAAAAAGAAGAAAGGTACAAAGACCTAAAGGTAGGCGTGTTTGAAAATGACCTTCGTTGGAATTACTGGGGTCTTCTCGATAGAACGAGAACTCCTATGCCAGAAGATACTGTGCTACTACATATGTCAAGCACAGCAACAAGAAACATAGCGGATATTCAATTATGATGTATGAACGCGGCATGAATAATGCTGTTATTAAAAATGAAGAATTGAAAGAAATCTTGGAGCAAATCTCAGACGTGGTCCAGAAAGTAGATTTCGATAAAGTTCGTCAGATTCCGCGAAATGAAACCGCTGATGAGTGGTGTAACGAAGAGTACAAGAAACATATAATCAACAAGGGTTCTGCTCATGACGGGTATCCAGAAATGCTCCTTGGTTGCTCTTTGGAACCCGACAAGTTTGTATATGATGGCAAAGATTCCCTAGCACTGATTGCCGAATCAGAAAGATTGATAAAAGAACTTTGCAGTTGGACTTCGGCATCTCGTAGGGCATTGACCGCAATCTACCCTCCAGGTGGATTCATTGGTTGGCACAACAACGCCAATGCCTCTGGATACAACATCCTGTTCACTTGGTCGCTTGAAGGCGACGGTCAGTGGGAGCACATCGAACCTGCCACTGGCGAGCATGTGATCATCCCAGACGTAAAAGGTTGGCAGTGTAAGTATGGATACTATGGTTCATATGCAGAACCAGATAAGATACTATACCATGCTGCAAGAACCAACTGCCTCCGTGCTACAGTCGCCTTTGTATTCAATGGCGACGATCGCGGTAAAAGTATGGCAGAAATGCTGATCGAGGAAATCGAAACTGCCTAAATAGAGGAGCATAATTCCAATAACAGGAACTTCTCTTGGCATCATCTGCTCAAACATTCATATATGTTGAATCTGGATACGTCGCAGACGGATATGTCCACGAGCAACACGTACTGGTTGTTGTGCTCGAGGCACAGTCCTCCACTGTGTCTGCAACTGCCTCGCGTTCATACCCAGGCAGTGGTTCCCTTACTACCAACTCCTCCTCTGTAACAGGTCTCGCTGAACGAGAAATCACTGGTTCTGGTGACCTACACGATGAAGACGGTTCTGTCTCTGCTGCTGCTGGTGACGGTGAACGTACAGTCGTCGTCGTAGAATCAGCAGCAGAAGTAGATACTCCTTCGCTGGTTGTTGGTTCCGCCTCCGTTGCTCGAACTGCTTCCGGTGCTCTTGAGACTGGAGTTTCCTCTGTCTCTGGCGTTGCTGAACGCGAAGTTGTTCTTGAGTCTGGTGTTGAGCAAGGCGACACTTCTGACGTAACTGGTCTCGCAGAACGTACTGTTGTCCTTGAGTCTGGCATCGATATGCCAGATGACGTTTCTGAAGTAGACGGTGTTGCAGAAAGAAAGATTGTTTCTGAAGAAGCAACACTTGACACTGACACTTCCGTCGTGGTCGGTTCTGGTGGGCGTAAGGTTTCTGGTTCAGGTGACCTGAGACCTACCACAAGCAACATCGTTGCTGGTGTCTCTGAACGCGAAGTTGTTCTTGAGTCTGGTATCGAGCAAGGTGATGTTTCTGTCGTTGCTGGTGTTGCCGAGCGCACCATCGTTCTTGAGTCTGGTATCGAGCAGGTACAAGAAGCGACTGTTGCTGGTGTCACTGAACGCGAAGTTGTTCTCATAGATGGCATCGACATGCCAGACGACGATTCTGTTGTCGTTGGTTCTGGTGGTCGTAAGGTAACTGCTGACGGAAACCTTGTAGCACAAGATGGTGCTGTGAGCGGAGTCGCGGAGAGAGAAGTTGAGAACAACGGAATCACTCAGGCACTTACCGCAGACGCCTCTGTTGTTGCTGGCATCGCTGAACGTACAGTAGTTGGCACTGGCGCACTTGAAGATGCTGCCTCTGCCCTCGCGGGAGTTGCCGAACGTATTATTGTTCTTGAGTCTGGTATTGAGCAGGTTCAAGATGACTCTGAAGTAGTTGGATCTGGTGGTCGTAAGGTCGAAGGTTCTTCTGCCCTTGTTGCACAAGATGCTTCTGTCTCTGGCGTTGCTGAACGTGAGATTGAGAATAACGAACTCACTCAGGCACTGGTTACTGACGATGCTGTCGTAGACGGTCTCGCCGAACGCACTATTGTGCAAACCGATGGCGGAGACTTACAAGGAACCTCTACCGTTGACGGTCTCTCAGAGCGTATCATCACTGGTTCTGGCGTTGAGCAGGTTGTCGATTCAGAAGTAGTTGGTTCTGGTGGACGTAAGGTACTTGGCGACGGAACTCTCAGACCTACCACAAGCAACCTCGTAACTGGCGTTGCTGAACGTACCATTGTCCTTGAGTCTGGCATCGACATGCCAGATGACGTTTCTGAAGTTTCTGGCGTCGCAGAACGCATCATCGTCACCGAGTCTGGTATAGAACAAGTTGATGCTTCTGAGGTTGATGGTCTCGCAGAGCGCATCGTCACTGGTACTGGCGTTGAGCAAGGTGATGAATCAGAAGTAGTTGGTTCTGGTGGACGTAAGGTTTCTGGTTCAGGTGACCTGATACCTACCACAAGCAATATCGTTGCTGGTGTCGCAGAGAGAGAAATAACCGCCACTGGCATTTCTTCATCTCTTCTCAGACCGAACACTGGAATTTATGTTACATATGTTGGGTACGATATACTCGTATCAAACGCTGGCGTATACAATGGGGTGTACAACTACACTGGAGTCACAAAGGTTGTTGACGAGTTCGGCACCCCTAATGCTCTCAGGTTCCGAGACAACAACCAATATCTCGTATACGAAAGACAAAATGGTGGTGGTAATTACGATCACCTAATCTACTCTTTGGTTGACGAAGAGTGGATCATTTCCTACGACGACGCAGGAAGCATCACCACCCACGCCGACGGAGATTTGGTCACAGGCACTAAAGTTGTCGGTGGCGGTGGTGGTACAATTACCGAACCTGCCACTACCACTACCCCTGTTTTTGTCTCTGGACTCGCCGAGCGCGTTGTTGTTCAGAACGGTGGCGGTGTATTCCAACCAACTGAAAGTAACATTGTTGATGGTACTGGTAATGCTGGTAAGATCGCTGAAGGTGCCCTCCAACCAACTGCCAATAATCTCGTATCTGGCGTTGCTGAACGTGAGGTAGAGAACAACGGAATCACTCAGGCACTTACAACAGATGCATCTTCTGTTGCTGGTGGTGCTGAAAGACAAATCACCGACATAGATACTACCCTAGAAGCACAAGATGCTTCTGTTCCTGGTGTCGCTGAACGTACCGTTGTCCTCGAGTCTGGAACACTACAGGTTCAAGACAACAGTGACGTCACTGCAACAGTAGGCAGAACTATAACTGGTTCTGGTGACCTTCATGACGAAGCATCTTCTGTCTCTGTTGCTGCTGGTGACGCCGAACGTAAGGTTGTTTCTGCTGATATCGCTCTTGGCGAAATCGACCACCTCGTCGATGGTTCTGGTTTCAGAACTTCTAACTCTCTTGAGGGTGCACCACAAGCACAGTCCTCTACCATCGCAGGCATTGCTGAACGCGAGATCACTGGTTCTGGCGTTGAGCAGGTTGTCGAGTCAGAAGTAGATGGTGTTGCAGGTCGTGTGTCAAACGCCGAAGGCACCCTTGTAGTTACAGATGCCTCTGTCGTTGCAGGTATCGCTGAACGCGAAGTTGTTCTTGAGTCTGGTGTTGATATGCCAGATGATGTTTCTGTCGTTGCTGGTGTTGCTGAACGACAAGTCAACGATATAGATGCCACTCCACAAGCACAAGAATCAACCGTTGATGGTCTGGCAGAACGAGTAGTCGTTCTCGAATCAAGTGTCCATAGCGGAAGTGAATCCATTGTTGACGGTCTCGCAGAACGCATTATCGTCCTTGAGTCTGGCATCGATATGCCAGATGACGTTTCTGAAGTAGACGGTGTTGCTGGTCGTAAGGTAGTCGGCGAAGGAACTCTTGCCGCACAAGACGCATCTGTCTCTGGAGTTGCTGAACGCGAGATCACTGGTGATGGCGTTGACCAGAGCGAAGACTCAGAAGTAGAAGGTCTCGCCGAGCGTATCATCGTCCTTGAGTCTGGTGTTGATTTGCCAGATGATGTTTCTGAGGTTG
>Ga0181563_10003416_pt1 | contig 15156 bp, 10 predicted proteins | sample 011ome_25_FD_133759 | JGI IMG/M metagenome (GOLD analysis project Ga0181563, IMG submission 133759) | Coastal salt marsh microbial communities from the Groves Creek Marsh, Skidaway Island, Georgia - 011512CT metaG (megahit assembly) | ecosystem: Environmental > Aquatic > Marine > Intertidal... | reverse complement strand
GCATCCAAGAAGCGGGCTCCATCGACATTGGAGGCGTTGAAGAATCCATCGATACTTCCATCAACGTAGTGCCTGTTGACGCGTATCCGGATTCGACATCAGACGAAGCTGTAGCTCTAGCCACTGACGGACAGCATCCTGAGAAATCGGACGAGAGACCGACTGAGTTTTCAGTTGAGAGTCAATCCAAAGCTGGAAAACAAACCGGTGGGGGTGTGGAGCCGACTACCATTCGCGTTGATGTCGATTTGCTTGATCAGTTGATGGATCTTGCCGGCGAACTTGTCTTGGCAAGGAATAGCTTGAATCGCTGTGGTGACAAGACTCACGATCCGAGATTAGCGACGGTCGCGAGTCGAATCAGTCAGATTACAACCGATATTCAGGATCGCGTTACACAAACTCGTATGTTACCAATTGGCGGCATTTGGGGACGGTTCCGACGTATTGTCAGAGACTTGGCGATTGATTGCGGGAAAAACGTCAGGTTGGAGTTGCAAGGGGAGGAAACGGAGCTCGACCGGTCTCTGATCGAGGCGGTTAAAGATCCGCTAACCCATCTGATTCGCAACAGCGTTGATCATGGGATTGAGAATCCCCTGGACCGAATCTCCGCTGGTAAGAATGCAGAAGGTGTCGTCAAGTTACACGCCAGGCATGAACAGGGACAGGTTGTCATTGAGATCGTTGACGATGGAGCAGGGATTGACGTTGAGAAAATTCTGAACAAGGCAATCGCAAGAAAACTGATCTCCTTGGAGGACGCAACGGCGTTGTCCCAGCAAGATATCCTTCAATTTATTTTTGAGGCTGGTTTTTCGACCGCGGAAAAGGTTTCGGCAATCTCGGGAAGAGGCGTGGGAATGGACGTGGTTCGCAGCCACGTTGAGAAAATAGGTGGAACGGTTCAGATTGAAAGTCGTCTAGGCGTTGGGACAACCTTTACCATTCGTCTACCGCTAACGCTTGCGATTGTCCCCGCGCTCGTGCTGAAAGTGAGCGATCAGTTGTTCGCCGTGCCGCAGGCGACTTTTGCCGAAGTTGTGACACTCGGGTCGGCAACCAAGGTCGAGTGGATACATGATATTCCCGTTTGTCGCTTACGTGGCCAGTTACTGCCACTGGTTTGGTTGGATCAATTCTTGGGGATCCAGCGGCACGGGCATCAATCAGACAACGCTCGATTTGCGAGGTCGCAAAATTCACAGATCGCCATCTTGCAGGTCGATCAGATGAGATTCGGCTTGGTAATGGACGAAGTGGTCAGTAGCCAAGAAATTGTTGTTAAGCCGATCGGTGGTGCAGTGAAGGCGATTGGTGCCTATTCAGCAGCAACGATTCTGGGTGATGGGATTGTCGCTCTTATTTTAGATGTTAGCGGTATCGCGAGGCTCGCCGGATTGAGCGCCGAGATGCATGGAAGACTTCAAGAAAGTGATCTTTCGCTGAAGCCCGGAGCGGACGGTAAAACGCCGCTCGATCACGGTGAGCAGCCCAAAGGTGTAACGTCAAAAAGTCAGGAAAAGAGCTACCTGATTTGCGAGGTTGACGGTGGGCGTGAAGTGGCGATTGCGATGGATCTAGTGGAGAGGCTTGAGGACGTTACCGTTGAATCGCTGCAGAGGTTTGACGCAAAATATGTGACGAATTACCGAGGAAAGGTTTTGCAAATTCGCTCACTCTTTGCGTCGGATGTGACAGAGACCAGCGACGGCAGAAAAAAGTTTGCAAAAGCCACAACGCCACTAGTGATTTGCAAATATTCGGGTTCGCAGTTTGGGTTATTGGTTCAGCAGATCTTGGACGTGGTCAATATTTCCGAGGAAATTCAAGATCAATCGACATCGACGCCTCCCCTGGAAAAAGAAAGCGACTCCGATCGGTTCACACTCGTCAACGGAAAAGTAGTCGAAGTGGTCGATCTCGAACGTGAATGCCACCTTGCTTTAGGAGTGGGGGGATGAACGAGAAAAACTTGAGCAAATCGGATTCTGGGCAATCATACTGTACCTTTCACTGTGGAGATGTTGTTTGCGGTATCCCCGTAGAGAAAGTGAGAGAGATTGTCAGTAACCTTGCGTTGACGCCTGTTCCCAGATCAAGTGATTTTATCGCCGGTTTGGTCAATCTTCGCGGGCAAATACTGACAGTTGTTGACATGATGCATTGGCTTCATCGCGACCGTCAAACGCGTTTGCCTGCATCAAGATTTTATTTGATTGCTGAAGTAGGTAGCGAGGCGATCAGCTTGCAAGTAGACGAGATGGGCCCCGTAATTAGCACCGATGATTATGTGTTAGAGCCAGTACCAAAGCATATGGAACGGATCGTCGCTGATCGAATTCAATCGGTCGCGAGGCTTTCCGATCAATTGGTCTTAATTTTAAAAATCGAAAAATTAAGGGAGATACGCAGTCTAACCTCGGCTGCGTATTTTTCCGTCGGAAATCGAAATATTGATAACGACAACGTTCAAGATGTAGGTCATCGAGAACACCAGGATATTCAATAAGTATGGTCATGAATTATTCCAAGTCTAGCGATCGTTGGTTGGCACGCTTTGTTGCAATGGTGACAGGCGAATTGCTAATTACGCTTTTATTTCTCTCGATTGTTCCATTGTTGGTGCTTGGAATAACGGTTTATCAGTACGTTTCGCATCTTCAAGCAGACGAGGCCGCGCGTGATCTGGAACAGGATCGCTTTTCAAAATCGGTTCAAATCGAACGGTATTTTGAAACGATTCATGACCAGATACGAGTCTTTAGCGAAGACCTGATGGTTGTTGAAGCGATGCAAGAGTTTTCCGCTTCCTACAACGCTTTGGACGTGGAAGCTGACTTAAATACCGCTTCAAAAGATGCATCTCGAAGTAGCTTAAAGGATTTTTATTCGACCGAATTTTTGAGTCGATACAAAGAGGAAACCGGTGAACTGCCGTCTGTTGATGCAATCGTTCAGCCACTGGATCCGCGCGCACTTTATCTGCAGAATCAATACATCGTTCAGAATCAGCATCCACTCGGTTCAAAAGATTCACTTGATCAGGCAAATGACGGCACTAGCTATAGTGAGACCCATCGAAAGTTTCACCATAAGTTTCGGCGTTTTCGAGAAACGTTTGGTTTCTATGACATGTTTCTGGTGGATGTGAAGTCTGGCTCGGTGGTTTATTCAGTCTTCAAAGAAGCAGATTTTGCCACCTCATTGCGGCGGGGCCCCTTCGCGAATTCGAATCTAGCTGATGTCTTCACCCAGGCTGAGAACGCTGGATGGAGCGATTTTGTTTCGTTCAGTGACTACAAGGCCTACGAGCCTAGCTATGGGAAACCTGCAAGTTTTATTGCTTCGCCAATTTTTCAAGAAGGCGAGAAAATAGGCGTTTTGATCTTTCAAATGCCCGTTGATCGGATCGACGAAATTATGCAATCGGATAAATCATCGCGGGATCTTCGTGAGGTATATGCGGTTGGATCGGATTCCTTGATTCGAGTCAATATCAAGAACGATCAAGGGTACGCAGCGAAGATACTAAAGTCCCGAATTGATACCGTTGGCGCTCGCGAACCCTTCGGCGAAGAGAATCAAACTGGGGTCGGTCGGTTTATTGGGCGAACAGGGGAAATGACGCTGCAAAGTTGGGGACGCGTGGTCGTGCATGCTTCCAGCGGTGGCGATCCCGTAATTTGGGCACTCGTTTCCGAAGTTCCGGTTGAAATTATTGAAAAGCCCACGCAGAAAATCTTCTGGTTTACGGCGATCGTCACCTCCATCTCTGCAGTTCTCGTTGGGCTAGTTGCGATTGGGATTTCTCGACGATTCAATGCTCAGCATCGCCGTCAACAGGATTTAGTGCGAGCAATCGGTGACAATATGCAGACCCTTGCTTCGGCAAGTGAAGAGCTTTCTAGCGTGAGCGAACACATGAGTTCTGCAGCGGAGGAAACCACGGCACAAGCCCGCGTGGTGAGCGAAGCAGCAGACCATGTGAGCGAGAATACTCGAAACGTTTCCAGCGGTCTCGATACCTTCAGTATTTCTGTTCGAGAGGTTGCGACAAGTGCCGGTGATGCTGCGGTCGTTGCCAATCGGGCAGTCGAAATGGCCAAGACAGCAGATCTTTCGATCAATCAGTTGGGATTGAGCAGCCAGAAAATTGGCGAGGTCGTTTCAGTCATCACAGCGATCGCAGAACAAACGAACCTCTTGGCGCTAAATGCCACCATCGAAGCGGCGAGAGCAGGCGAGGCAGGCAAGGGATTTGCAGTCGTTGCTGGCGAAGTGAAAGAACTTGCTAAAGAGACGGCAGCAGCCACCAACAATATTCGTGATTCCATCGAGCAGATCCGAGAAGACACCAAGATGGCAGTCGAAGCGATCGGTGACATTACCAATATTATCGACTCGATTTGTCAGCAAGAGAATACGATTGCGAGTGCGGTTGAGGAGCAGACGAGCACGACGTTTGAAATAAGCCGCAATTTGGCGGAGTCTGCCGCTGGGACCGCTCAAATTGCCCAGAACATGACCCAGGTTGCGCAGGCAGCTCAAAGTACCGCCGAAGGAGCCTCGAACACGCAGGCTGCGGCCTTGGATCTGTCAAGAATGGCCTCAAATTTGCAAAGGTTGGTGGAAGAGTACCGAGAGGGCTAATTTCGCAACAAAAATAGAGATTCCTCGCTATTTTTGCCGGGGGCAACGGAACCCGCGCAAGTGGAAATCGGTCGTGATTTTCGAAAAGCAAATGAGACAAAGCTGTCATCAAAAACGGAAACACGAGAGGGACCGGCGAGTGGGTGAGGGTTTATTCTTTTGCTTGAACAAACGAAATTTTGGCGGATAGGTCAGTTGCCGATTGAGAAATAGCAGTGGTGTTATCGAAATAGAGAAAACAGTGGTGACAATTGAAGTTGCTTTGCGTTGAAGTAACAGATTGGTTCGAGTTTTGGTCCCCGCCACGTTGGTGGAGTGATCCAAGGGTGTCAATGATGCGTGCATTAGTAATCGACGACTCGCGACCGATTCGTGGAATCATTGCAAAGATCATGCGCAGCCTCAAATTTGAAACGATCGAAGCTGGTAATGGTGCCGAGGCGTGGGGGATCTTGTCGGAGCAAGGGCCATTCGATGTCGTGACGGTGAATTGGGAAATGCCTGAAATGGATGGTGTGCAGTTTGCTACCAAGGTGAGAAGGGCTGCGCGTTTTCGATCCATGCCGTTACTGATGATCAGCAGCATCTCGGATACTCAGCAGATTGAATTAGCCAGGCAAACTGGGGTTGATGATTACATCGTCAAGCCTTGCACGTTAGGAGCGATAACAAAAAAGCTTCGTTCACTGGGCGTCATTGCGGATCACCCTGTTGCTTCGGACGCTTCTAATGAGTTTGGAAAAGATACTGTTGACAAGGGAACACGATTGGCTGTCTCGACACGAGAGACGCCATCCTCCAAAGGAGAAACGCCTAATCCATCTACTTCAAAGAAGGTTGAAAACTCTGCCGAGCAAGCCGTTCGATCGGTTCGGCGAGCAGCTTCAAGTTTTAGTGGAAGTACCGGGAAGACGATTCGGGTTCTTGTGGTAGACGATTCATCCATTGTTCGCAACGTGATCAAGACCAGCTTAGAGTCGGCGGGCGGTTTCTCGGTGATCGCCGGAGCAGCCGATGGGATCGAAGGACTTCAGTTGGTGGAATCCTTGAAGCCGGATGTTGTTTTATTGGATGTCGAGATGCCAAGGATGGATGGGCTCGAGATGCTTAGGCAGATGAGGCAGTCCAGCTCTAAAGTTCCGGTGGTGATGTTTAGTTCAAGAACCGAACGCGGAGCGAAAGCGACAACGGATGCCTTGTTATTGGGGGCGAAAGACTTTGTCTTCAAGCCGGGTGGCCCACGGATGACCGATGTGAAGGCCGGCGAGGACGTTATCCGAAACCAAATCGCTCCGCGGTTGAAGTGGCTGTGTGATCGAGGACGCTCAATCGCGAGGACAGAAACGTCGAGTTCGACGACTGACTTTGCATCAAAATCGCGGCTAAGCATCCAAATGGTGGTCGTTGCGGCGAGTACCGGTGGCCCGGCGGCCTTGGCGACATTGTTTCATGAGCCGAATTTGAGAAACAACCTCAGCCAACCAATCTTGGTCGTTCAGCACATGCCCGCTTTGTTCACGAAATACTTAGCATCACGCCTCGCAGAGGAAACCGGTTTAGACATTGCTGAGGCAGGTGATGGCGAGATTTTGAAACCGGGCATGATCCGAATCGCACCTGGTGGATATCACCTCGTTGTCAAGCGTGATCGAACCGATTATCTGACATCGATTACTTGCGATGAAGCGGTTAACTCGTGCCGACCATCAGCAGATGTGTTATTTGAATCCGCTGCCAAGGAGGTGGTGGGAGGTGTCCTCGGGGTGATACTGACAGGGATGGGGCATGATGGCCGCGAGGGATGTCGAGCGATTCGGAATTCTGGCGGTACAGTCTTAGCGCAAGATGAAGCGAGCAGCGTGGTGTGGGGAATGCCTGGTAGCGTGGTTGCTGCGGGATTAGCGGATCACATCATGGCAATGAATTTGATTGGCAAGAAAGTTAGCTCTTACTTAAAGGTAGGGGCATGAACGAAGAGAAAACAGCAAAAATGAATTTGTCTCCTGACGATTTTGGTTTGGTGCAAAGTCTGCTATCGCAGCGGGTGGGTATTTCCCTAGCAGCAGGAAAAGAGTACCTAGTGGTGAATCGATTGTCTCCATTGGTCGATTCGTTTCAGTTCGACTCGCTGCACGGATTGATTCAATCGTTAGAACGAAATGCTGACGCTGCATTGTGGGATGAAGTGGTTGATGTGCTCGCGGTGCACGAAACGTTTTTCTTTCGTGACCACGCACCCTTTCAGCAATTAGAGAAGGAGATCATTCCCTCGATCTGTGCTGAGGCTGAAAAGTCGAGTCGCCCGATTCGGATTTGGTCGGCTGGTTCTAGCACGGGCCAAGAGGCATATAGCATCGCGATATTGTTCTGTGAAATCGCTCCCCATCTGGCCAAGAGAGTTCAGATTGTCGGAAGCGACGTCTCTTCGAAGGTTCTCAAGGCAGCAGCGCAAGGAATTTATCGCAAATTTGAGGTTTCCCGAGGCGTTAGTGAGGAACGCTTGGATCGTTTCTTTGATCCACACGAGGGTGCGTGGCGAGTCTCATCGCGCATTCGTGAGATGGTGGAGTGGAAGAAGTTTAGTCTTGCCGGTGCCTGGCCATTACTGCCGCCGTTCGACTTGGTGTTGTTGCGAAACGTGATGGTGTATTTCAAGCCCGAGACTCGCGAGCAAATACTCAATCGCGTTGTTCCCGTGATGAATCCAACGGGGCGACTCGTCGTCGGTAGTGCAGAGTCGCTGATGTCCTATGAACATCCTTTCCAACCAGTTACTTCGATGAATGCGACCTACCACGTGTTACCAAACAAAGCAAGTTCGCTGTCTTGATTACCGCTGTTGGTATCGGTGGAAAGATAGACCAGCACCGGGGAATCGATTCACTTGGTTGCCGCTTTTGATTTGGCTAGCTGTCGATCGATGAATCGCAGCAGAAGCGGATGTGCGGGGTCTGCCATTTGTCCATGGTTGTAGCCATCCAGTTCGAACAGTTCGACATTGGGATGGCCAGCGACTTTTAGCATTCGCCAAAAGTAGGCGTTTTCCTCGTACCTCCCGAGCATCTCCAGTTCGCGGTCGCCGGTGATCAGCAGCGTTGCGGGCGCATCGGCACGTAAGTGGTATAGCGGAGCGAGTGCGTCGATCAACGGCGTGGTATCTCGAAGTCCGAGTTCTTTTCTAGCAGTGAAATGCGTGATGGTATGCCCACTGTATGGAATCAGTCCCGCAATATCGTCTGCATCCACGTTGTACTTATTGAGCCAACTCTTATCAAAACCGAGCATGCTTGTGAGGTAACCGCCCGCAGAATGACCACTTACAAAAATACGCTCTCGGGATCCGCCATATCTTTGGATGTTTTCAAAAACCCATGCGACCGATGCGGCAGCATCGTCAATGCAATCCTTGACCATGACGTGGGGACTTAGTCGATAATCCACCGTTGCGATTGCGATTCCCTTTTCCTTGAGTGCGGAGGGGATGGTTCGTTTTCCTCCTGTTAGTCCACCTCCGTGAAACCAGACAACGGTCGCGTAATTCTCTTGATGAGTTGGATAATAAAGATCTAAACGGCAAGCCGACAATGGGTCGGATTTGCTGGATTCAGCTCGGTAATTTTGATTCGTTAGGGTTGTGTATGGATCGGCAGCCTTTGGTTGGTCCTGTGCATTCGCTACGTCGGCGGAGTGCAGAAGCGTCGCGAGGGTGATCAAAAGAAATTTTGCAGTGATTCCAATCCGAGTTACTCGGTATCGTCGATCGACTGTGGCTAGTGCGCTTGTTTGATGGATGATCATGGTTCTGCGTCCGCAAGGTTAATCAATTTATTCGAAATAAGTTTCAATCTGCAGGGTATCGGATCCGATCAGGGATTGCGTGAAAATTCGGCAAAGCTCGAAAGGAGCCAATTCTAGGAGATGGGCGAGAATTTGTCCTGGCACTTGACCTTTGGGAACAGTTCGTCTCGTTTTGTCACGTGGCTAGACGGTTTCTTTCAATCGACCAATCCACTCGGTTTAAATGCTTGGAAACCGTATTATTTGTAGCGGTTCGAGGTTTTTTGGGGCTAATGTTTCCCGCGGTGATTGATGCATTTGATGAATTTATCGCTAACGATAAACTTCGAGTGGATGTTGCGGTTTTCGAATTCTTAAAACATGCGGGCAAAAAGCTTTTTACTGTGCTCGGTTCTGCCATGCCAGCCTATCGGATAACATACGGCAAGTGAGTTTTCTGTATCTTGGCGGTGCGACCGAGGTGCAATCATCGTTTGTGTAACGCTTGGGCGATTGGTAGAGATGACGCCAACTGTGATTTGTTATCATGTTGGTGTGAGAACGGAATCAGATTAGAACGGTTAAGAGGATCGCTTCTTTGTCTAGTAAGCCATCAGATGAAAGCGGTGGCGTCTCGAAGTCCGGTACGTCCAGCAAGTCTGGTCAGGCTTCGAAACCCAATGCAACTGCGAAAAATATCAACGCATCAAAAGGAAGTTCCACTGTAAAGGCTAGCGGTTCTTCTCGACTTGGTGCGGGCGGAACATCCGGGCAGTTTCCAAAATTTGGGACATTCGGCGGCGTGTTCACACCGTGCACGCTGACGATACTCGGCGTCATCATGTTCCTTCGCTTTGGTCATGTTGTCGGTCAAAGCGGTTTGTGGCTTTCGATCGGCATCGTGCTTAGTGCGAAGGTCATTACGGGACTCACCTCTCTCTCTCTATCTGCAATTGCAACCAACACGCGTGTGCGGGGCGGTGGCGCCTACTATCTGATTAGCCGCAGTTTGGGTGTCGAGTTTGGAGGAGCGATAGGTATCGTCTTTTTTCTAGCCCAGGCGATCTCTGTCGCGATGTATGTGATTGGATTCACCGAAGCTTTAACTGTAACCTTTCCTACTTTGAAAGAAAATTTTGTTGAGGTTGCATCGCTCGTCAACTTGATCGTGTTCGCGTGCGTTTTTGTAGGTGCGGGATGGACGATCAAGGTTCAGTATTTCATTCTCGCAATTCTTGGCGGATCGCTTGGAGCTTTTTATTTTGGTGCGATCCAGTCATTCGATATGGCAAATTTTCAGGCCAACCTCGCCCCATCCTTTATTGATCAAGCGAACGTTTACACCATGTTCGCTTTGTTCTTCCCCGCGGTGACAGGCATCATGGCCGGTGCCAATATGTCTGGTGACTTAGAGAATCCATCGAGGGCAATTCCTCGTGGGACTTTAACCTCGGTGGCAATCACTGGATTGATCTACCTTAGCATGGCGGTCCTTCTCAGCGGTGCCGGGACCACGGCGGATCTTATTCACGACCCCATGATTGTCCGAAAACTAGCCATTTGGCCTTGGTTGATTACTGCCGGTGTTTTCGCCGCAACTCTGTCTTCGGCGCTTGGAAGTATGATGGGGGCACCTCGCATTTTGCAGGCGTTCTCGAGAGACGAAGTCTTCAAGTCATTGAATTTCTTTTCGGCTGTCAGTGGGAAATCGAATGAACCGAGAAGAGCAACCGTGATGACTTTTCTCATCTCGCAAATATGTATTCTTCCCGGTGATCTCAATGCCATCGCGCCCGTGATTACCATGTTCTTCATGATCACTTATGGCCTTTTAAACCTTGCAACGTTTTACGAGGCGATCACCAAGAATCCGAGTTACCGACCGACTTTCCATTATTGCCACTGGTCGACATCGCTACTTGGGTTTCTCGGTTGCCTTGGGGTGATGTTCTTAATGAATTGGGTTTGGGCGTTGGTTTCGATACTTTTCGTTGCCGGACTCCATTGGTTCATTCGAAATCGAGAATTGGAGTCGAGGTGGGGAGATCTTCGGAGTGGGGTGATTTTTGAACGCGCGCGAAAGTCATTGCTGCGATTAGAGTCAGAGGTCTATCATCCCAAAAATTGGCGACCGATTCTTATGGCATTGACCGGTACCGGGTGGACCCGTCCCCATCTGCCGATTTATGGACACTGGTTGACCAGTGGGCACGGAATACTGACGCTCGCACAAGTTGTGACCGGTAATCCCGAAACGGATATCGAGAAACGTGCCCGTTATGAAAAGCAGTTGCGTAAATTTATCGTCAAGGAAGAGTTGGAGGCATTCCCAGCGGTTGTTTGCCACGAAAAGCTCACCAGCGGAATCGAATCACTGATTCAGTGTCACGGAATCGGTGGCCTTCGCACCAATACCGTCTTGCTTGGTTGGCCGCATGACTTAGAGAAAGCGGAGACCTTTGGAGGCAATATCCGCCTGATTACCAAAATGAAACGCAGTGTCCTTGCTGCGCGATTCGTCATTCCCGAAGACGATGACGAATCTGCTGATCTCTGGAGTGTTCCCAGCGGCACCATCGATGTTTGGTGGAGAGGGATGAAGAATGGCGAGTTGATGTTGCTGCTCGCTCACCTGCTTCACCGTAACCCCGGCTGGCGGTCCAATCCAATTCGTGTCCTTCGTTTCGTTGATAACCCTCAGGCGATCGATGACGTCCGGCAGCATCTGATTGCTTTGGGGGCGGCGTCGCGGATCGAGTTTACTCCTGAGGTGATCTATCAATCAGGTTCGCCAGATGAGGCAATTCAAGCGACCTCGCGTGATGCAGCTCTGGTGCTTTTAGGGTTTCAGACGCCCGAGGAAGGTGGCGAGCAAGCACTCTATCAACGAATGGAAAAACTAGCTGGTGATCTTCCAAGAGTTTTGTTGGTTGATAGTGTCGGTGGTATGGAGCTTGAGTCCTAGCTTGCGAATCGAAATAGCATCTCAGGAAGTACCCCGGTCGTTGAGCGAGGAGAAAGCAATGAAAATGGCCGCACCTGATCGAAGGTGCGGCCTTTGTTGTAGGTTACCGCTGGTATTGCGTGGGGCCACTCGCCACGGAGGACGTCAAAGGCGACTTTGTAAGTCACAAGAAAATTTTTCCCAATGTGCCACATGAATCGCGGAAAACCAAGTGAAGCGTTGGGCGGCGATTAAAAATCTTTTGCGTCAATCACTTCCTTGTTTGCTCGAGTGGTGAGGGCGTGATAGACCTCCATATCGATGAACTGGGTGATTAGCCGAACGGATCCGTCAGAGAGAATGAACTGAGCACCAGCGGCATGGTTGCTGTTAAAATCCTCAAAGTGCCCACTTGGGCTGTTAGGGGCATGGTCGGCCGCACCGATCACTCGAGACGCGGGTTCTCTTGCGTCATGAATCACCCCTTGCCAGATCGATCCACCGAGTCGGCTACTGCGTTCACCAATCATTAAGGTTTGGCTCATTCCATCTAGAATATCGCGGAATCGATGGCGGCTATTGCCGTAGAACAGGCCATTACCTCGGTAAAGATCCGTGTGGATATCATCGGTTCCATAAACACCAACATAATTGCTTTTCGCGACTTTGAAGAGCCATTCTGGGCCGATGTCGTCGATGTTCACGCCAGGTTCGGTTTCATGACCATGCTCCTCATCGTGGTCATCGTCGTCATCACCGTGATCATGATCATGATCGTGCTCATGTTCGTCACCCTCGGCGATGAAAAAGAGCGGCTCAAGGATGTCGCTCGGACACATGTAGGTCTCGATAGGAGTTAAGCGAGCTTTCTCGTGGCGGTCTTCCTCGATTGCGAGCGAGAAATCGATTTTTCCATAGGCTGCCGATTCTTCGATCTGAGGAAGGATGGCAGCGGCCCATCCCCATCCCGGTTCATGGTGATCGGTATCCGATGCTACCCAGCCGCTGGGAAGTTGTCGAAAGCTGCTGTGGTAACTATGAAGTGCTACTCCGATTTGATGCAGATTGTTCTGGCAGCTGATTCTTCTCGCCGCCTCACGCGCGTTTTGCACGGCAGGCAGCAAAAGTCCCACCAAGATTGCAATGATGGCAAGGACAACCAATAGTTCGACGAGGGTGAAGCCGTCGCGGATGACCGCGGGGTAGGCGTATTGATTGGAAGCATTCTTGAATCTTACAGCAGAGTTAGCATCGACGCGCAATCCACCCTCGATTGATCCCACCATCCGGTGGTACCGAGCATTAGGTATTTGTGTGTGTTGATCCATGAGATTTTTATGATCTATCGTGTTTGGGATAATGTCGAGAAACCCAAAATCGCGGGAAAGAATGAGTCGGATGCGAGACTTTGGGCCTAGGGATCGATGGGTGCTGGCACGTTACCTGATGCCTTGACATCGATCTAGCTTCGTTTCGAGCCTTGGCCATCCGGTGAAGGTTCATGGGAACTCTTTTCAGGAATGGGGAGCATCTCGAAACGTTATCAACTATTTTCTTTATCCGAAGCACGGAGGACCACGAGAGAGCCAGCCCGTAGAGATGGGGTTGGCGTGAACAGGTTGGTCGATGCAAGATTGTTGGCCGCTCAGTTCGGCTACAACAGTTGCAATCTGTGGAGAGTAACGCTCCTTGGCGGACGTTCTCGCAATACATAGTGCGCAGAGCGCAGAGTGTGTTTTGGTAGAGGACGTGACACTGCCGAACGGGTTAGGCTGTGCCCTACTGCGACTACTTTGGGTCTGGGTTTCTGGGTAAGATCCTTGCGTCGAGATCGATTGTTCGTTGTCAGCCGGGCGCTGATGACCAAGACTGCGATCGTGTTCACAGCATTCCCTCGATCTCGATGGTTTTGAGTCGAAGCATTCGTCAGGTTGTGTTTGCTGCGAAACGTGTTCAGCGTGGTGACACAGCACGCCATCATGATGATGGTGGTGCAGGGCCGGAGCCAACCAGCCTCCAATGAGGTAAGCGACCAACGATACGATTGCTGTAAAACGATTCACGATAACGAATGTTTATTTGTGTTTTTGGGAAACAGATCAATCGGTGAATTGGAAAAAAGGTAATGAATTGTTTGCGGTCCCAGTGGGGCTAACAGTGCGAGCCGCTGAGGAACGAATACGTAATACGGTGATAGTGGGGTCAACACTCACGCGGCGGTTTGGCGAGTCGTTTCCGCTGCAGGTTAAACTGCGGCAAGGTTGTGATATTCGAAATCGCAGACGCAACTCTAGAGCAAATGGGGGCGAGATGCTTGGGGCTTGCGAGTCAGGTTATCTTCAAAATGCAGTTGGATTCGGTGAAACCGCCAGTTATTGAGTGTCTCATTCATTGGGTCAGAATGGTTCGTTTTCAATGCCCTTGGATTGCTAGCGTGCGTTTTTTGTTTTGGCTTCGTAGGTGTGTGTGGGGTGTTAGCGGCATTCGTTGCAGTGGCCGCGAAAAAGGATTTCGGTGACATCACCCACGATTCGACTGGTTTCCAGACTGCCTCGCGTTAGTTGCACTTGTTGCATGCAAGTGACGGTTCCGCAGTCGACGCAGACGAAGTGGGGGTGTGCATCAGCATCGGTGTGTGATTGATTCGCCTCGAACCTCCAGACGTGGTCACCAAGTTCCGATTTCTTTGCCAATCCCCATTCGCAGAGGTCGTTAAGGTTTCGAAATACTGTTGTTTTGTCGAATCCGCTTGGCTCTAGAGCCCTGGCCACCTCGGCGTGACTAAGCGGTTTGGATTGTTGTCGGAGGAATAATAAAGTAAACGCTCGGGCGGGTGTCGCACGTTTACCCAGTTTGCGGATCTCTTCCTTCGCGAGGTTCATCTGATCGGCGGAAGGCTGAAAAATCAAGGCGTTGGATCCTGGGTCCGTTTTGCTGAGAAACTATCCGAATGAGTTGGAATTCGAACAGTCTAGAATTCGGGTAATTTGAGTGTGGATTCGGTGTTCAGGTGTGGTTCGGGGCCGTGCGCCAGGGCGTGTTGGTGTCTTTAGGGCGGGTTTGTGTCTTTTTGCAATCGTTGCCTATTTGCAATTCAATTGCAATAGCGTACGCTTTTGATTCACGCATTTTTAACAATTTGAATTGGGCCAACGCATTTTCAACTTTGGCCTCGTCAAACACCCTGTCAATACTTCGTGCACCTCGTAATTCAGGTTCATGGTTGATGGGCAAAAAGTTTGACTTGGATTGCTTGGTTGAATTTCAATGTCTCAGTTGGGGTGACAGAAGACACTGCACACATGGCTCTGCAAACCTTACTCGCGTTCTATTGCCTTTTGATTGTGTTCATGTCCACCGTGGGTGGTCAGTTACCTTCGTTGGTGAGAATGTCACACCTTCGGACGCAATTGCTGATCAGCTTTGTCGGCGGCTTGATGCTTGGGATAGCGTTCCTGCATCTTTTTCCCCACGCTGTTGCGACGCTTGGCTCCGCTTCCCAGGCTGGCGCCGCATGTCTGGCTGGAGTGGTTACGATGTTCGTGCTGCTTCGAGCCTTTCACGCTCCCCACACACATGGTTTTGCCGGAGCGACTCCGTTGAAACTCGCCGAGGAACATGAACTTGTCCAGCCTTGTTGCGGCGAGGTTTTGGTGGATTCCCATGCGCAACAGGACGAGCGTGATGCAGTGGCGGACGGTGAAACTGGAACTCGTGAACCAACGGGTAAAAATCCGTTTGAGCAGCGTCCCACGCACCATGATGATCTAGGGCGTAACGAG
>Ga0181563_10003403_pt1 | contig 15177 bp, 8 predicted proteins | sample 011ome_25_FD_133759 | JGI IMG/M metagenome (GOLD analysis project Ga0181563, IMG submission 133759) | Coastal salt marsh microbial communities from the Groves Creek Marsh, Skidaway Island, Georgia - 011512CT metaG (megahit assembly) | ecosystem: Environmental > Aquatic > Marine > Intertidal zone... | reverse complement strand
TCGATTTCGAACCTCGACGTCCCCATCGCGGACGTCGCAATGCAGAATGTCGTTTCCTTCAACCCCTCGATGAGCCTCGGGATGCCAACTTCGACGGAGTCGAAAATGATGTTTGGCCAGCCCATGGACGGTGACGTCCTCGGCGTGATCCTCGACGTTTCCGGTTCGATGGCCGAATACCTGCCCATGGTGGTTCGCGAGGTCGACAAGAATTTCGAGGATTCCCCTGTCGTTTATGTCCGCAACATGCTGATTCGAAGCGAGCGACCCAGCGACGAGGCAAGTATTCGCCTCATCTATCCAGAGGAAGTGATTCCCTACAACAAGGAGCTTAAGACCCGCACTCCCTACTGGTTCCTCTGGCACGACCTTCCGCGCAAAGCACCACAGCGCTACGTTGACCGCCTCATCGAGACTTTCAAAACCCGCCCGAACCAGTTCATCAGCGTAGGTGGATGGAACAGCGGCAGAACTTCCGAAGCTATTGATTTCCTCATGGAGCAGGGAATCGATTCGCTTTACATCTTCTCTGATTTTGAAGACTTCGTCGATGAAGACATCGCACTTACCCTCGGCCAAAAGCTCGGTCGCCGTAAGATCAAGACTTACATCCAACCAGCCGAGAAGGGCACGGAATACCTGGATATCATGACGAAAAAGATCGCAAGCCGCACGCTCGGTCGTCAGATGCCAGCACTCGTCTCCATCCTCTCCGGCGGTGGTGTTGATGACGAGCCTGATTCGCTCCTTCCTTCCAAGCCAGAGAAAAAGAGTGAGTCGATGGAGGTCGATTTTGAATTCACTCACGCCAAGCCTCGCCCTGAGATCACGAGTCAGAAATTCTACGGCTTCACACCGAATGCAAACTGGACCGAGCTTCACCGCCTCAGTGAGCCAGAGTATGATGCCGTATTCTATGGCCCCGAAGCTCGGGCTTACATCTTCCTGAAAAATGAGAAGGGTGAATACATTCAGAATCCGATTTCGTTTTTCTATCACAGTTGGAAGGAGTTTCCTGATCACCCGGATCCTCGCTACCGCGTTCGCCGTAGAAAGTTCCTTCGCGTGGAAGAAGAGCCAAAATTTGACGGGAAAGATTTCACATGGAAAATGATTCTAGAAGATGAAGTGAAATTTGAGGTTCAGCTTTATCTCAACACCAAAGGAATGGCAGCCTCCTACTCTGCTGAGATTCCCGAGGAAGGAACCGGAGACAATCCATACGTTTACTTTCGAATTCCTGGACTCGCTCGCGAGAACAAGGACCGCTACTTCGGCCACGACTTCCCTGATGAAGGCGTGAAACTCGACGATGTTCGCAAAGTCGTGCACGACAACGAAGTCATCATGGATCTGCCGAGGGAATTGCGAGATTCACGCGGAAAAAGCTGGTCTCAGCTGGGTTTTGAGCCTGGATACAATACGCGGAACTTTGATACCCTGATTCGTCATTTTCCTTCTGGAATCCGCGATATGAAGATTCAGGGTCCTTCTTTTGGTCCCCGCCTGATCCATTTCCGAACCACTTCGAACAAAGTTCTTCTCAGCGGAGGAGCGGGACGTGCCGACATCGAACCCTGGGAGTCATTCTGGGGTGCCATTCGCCGCCCCAACGACCGTCGCGAGGGCTTCCGGAAATCCGAGGCAATCCAGATCACTATCAAGTAGATCGGGGACGGTAGAGTCGCACTCCCAACAGGGTCAGGTCACTGACCTGACAGGATTGCATCGGACCGGCTGCTTTAGCGGCCGACTGTGCGCTATCGTCGGCAGCGTGAATTACACCTGCGCCAGGCCGATCCCTTCTCAGTTTCGAATTTCCGATCCTTCGAAATAAACCCGGATGCGATAGGTTGTGTTGGGGCGAAATTCGATTTCGCCCGTATTCGCATTGACCCGCTCCGGAATTCGACTGAGCTGCTTGTCAATTACGGCGTGGTAGCCTCGATCCGAGAAAATGTCGATCAGCATCGTGAGAGCCAGTGGATTGGAAAGCACCTCGTCTTCATTATTGATCACGGCCCGACCGGAAATCGCATGGCGGCTGATGATGGGGATGAACTTGGAATTGATCAGATCAACGATTTCACAGAACAGCTCCCTATGATCACGTGAATACGAATCGAGGCGCTTCACCAATTCCTGTCGCGCATGAAGCACCAGCTCGCTCGCAATCGGGATACCGCGAATTACTTCGAAAGTATCAGGCTCCAGCTCCAGCGAACTTTGATACTGCAGCTCGTTGAAAATATTCTTTTCCACCTCGTTCACCTTTCCGCGTGCGTCGATGAGATGGTAGAAAAAGACTTCCTTCAGAGATTGCAGAGCATCCCAGGTGCTTTCTTTGAAAACTTGATAACGTCGCTTTGCTGCTTCTACATCCACATCGGTTGGCCGAACTTCTAGAATCTCTCCTACTCCGGTCAATTTGACCTCTTCATTGAGTTTCTGAATCTCGCGTCCTCGAAAAAGTTGCCGGTCGACACTCGTCTTTTCATCGACGAAAAGCACCATGACATGAATCGTCGGACGCCTAAATTGCCCCGCAGTGGGAGTTCCGACATGCTCGCGATGAAGTTGCTGGATCTTATCGACGAGCAGCTTCATGCACTCGACCTGAACCTTCGTACGCGGGAATCCATCCAGCACTGCGCCGTCGCGAAACTCCAATTCCAGCATCTTTCGAAGCAGGATTCCCATAACTTCGCGATCCCCTACCAGCATTCCCTTGTCCTTGAGCGCCTTTGCCTCGGGACTATCGAGCAGGGAGCTGACCACGATGGGCGGACAGGTGAAGCCTCGCGCTTTCATGATGAAGTCCGTGTTCGTTCCCTTTCCGGCACCCGGCGCACCACCGAGGAGAATGATCTCTTTCGGGAACATGAGCTCCTCGACACCTATTTCATTAACCAAATCGGACCACACCGCGTCAAAGATGACTTTAGCATCCTTGATCTCGACATCGGTCAAGGTCGAAGCTTTTCCGTCTGCGTCAGTTATTGTCTCCGCATCGCTCATTGTTTGCCCTCGTTTCGTTTCGGCTTTCCTGCAAGGAGGAAATATAGTCTGAAAAAAAATTCGCTTATCGCTTCGCGACCGGCTTTTCCGGGGCTGCATCGCTCATTTGTGGGAGAGTATCGAGAATGGAATCGAAATACGATTTGATGTTCACCGGTATCTTCTCGAAGCCTTTCACAGAGCGCGGCTGTCCCATCGCATAGCGCATTACATTGTGCATCAGGTATCTGCCGGTCACGACATTCATGTGGATGGCATCACGATAGACGTCCTCGATAGCGTCGAATGGAGCCTCACCCGCCTCGATGTCATCGGCAACACGAGCGAGAACATCATGAGCGTGTGTCAGCCGAAACTCACGATCGGGATGGGTCTTACGTAGCACCTTCAACAACTCCTGAAAGTAAGCGGGACTGTGCGCCATGGTGCCCTTGGCATCCTTCTTCGCATATTCATCTGCTCGAGATTCAGACTTCGCCCAACCTGTGTGAATGACGAAAATCGCGTTCTGCTGCAGAGTAAGGAGTTCGGAAATCACAGCCGCATCTTCCGGCAATGTACTCCTGTAGTGCACCTGAACCGAAACCAGATCATACTGCTTTTTCTCCAGCGCATCCGGCCAGAGCGTCGACGATTTCACACAGGGTTTCTGCGAGTTTTCATACATCCAAGGCAGGCTCTTTCCGCAATCGACATGCCACTGAACATCGCCATCAAGCTTGGAAGGAACCGTATCCCAGGTCAGTGAATTGCCGATGAGAAAACGGGAAAGTTTGTCGTTCGACTCGGCTTCGACTTGCTCTTCCGCACCTGTGAAATTCCAGAGGAGAAACGTGATGCCCAGGCTGATGATCAATGACTTCATTAACTTCATCGTAGTATTCTGCCTGAGGGAATGCGAATCCCTGATTGTGTGATGGAGGGGTTTCAAAAAATCAGGCTACGCCCCCCTTTTCACTGCGAGCCCTCATCCATCGATCAAAGACTGGCCCCTTCCCGCCCAAAAAAGCATTCGCACTATGCACTCCACCCCGCTCATACTTTGCGCATGAAAACATCATTGGCTCTCTGCGTAGCACTTTTTCTCATTTCCTTCACTGCAGACGCATCTCCAGATGCCGTTCCCGAAGGCTACACATCTCTATTTAACGGGAAAGACCTCTCCGGGTGGACCGTTCCCGAGGGCGACAATGGACACTGGAAAGTACTCAACGGAGTAATTGATTACGATGCCCAATCCGAAGCGAAAGGTGATCGCAATCTCTGGACGGCAAAGGAATACGGCGACTTTGAACTGCGAATCGATTGGCGTATCAAGCAAACCACCGGATTCTACGACGTACCATACGTCCTACCCGATGGCAGCTATGTGAAGGACGCAGACGGCAAGAAACTGACACACCCCATGCCGAACGCGGATTCAGGAATCTACCTGCGAGGCGTTTCCAAATACCAGCTTAATATCTGGTGCTGGCCGATCGGTTCCGGCGAAGTCTACGGAATTCGAAATAACGAGAATAATCCCCCTGAAGTCCGCGCTGGTGTCACTCCCAAACTCAAGGCTGATAATCCAATTGGTGAATGGAACACTTTCGTCATCACCATGAAAGGCGATCGACTCACGGTTAGTCTGAACGGGCATATCATCATTGAAAACGCCCTCCTTCCTGAGGTTCCTGAGAAAGGAAAAATCGCTCTGCAACATCACGGTGGGAAAAGGAAAGACGGAACATTTTCTCCAGCATCGAGCCTGGTGCAGTTTCGCAATGTCTTTATAAAGGAACTCGATTAATCCATCTACCACCTTTGAATGAAGCCTATCATCATTTCTTGTCTTCTCACCCTTGCCTTGGTCATCCCCTGCTTTGGTGAGGAGAAAAAAGAGACCACAGAACCCTCCAACGAAGCGGTGGCAGAGGGCCATTCCTACCACGGTGAAGTCTTCAACGAAGGCCCTCGGCAATCCGCTGTCGCGATTCCCGGCACGGGGGATGTGCAATTCAAAGTCACTTCCGATCATCCCAGAGTGCAGTCCTTCTTCAATCAAGGCGTCGGACAGCTCCACGGCTTCTGGGACTTCGAAGCGGAGCGAACATTCCGACAGGTTGCGGCCTTCGATCCCGATTGCGCGATGGCCTACTGGGGTATGGCAATGGCGAACTTCAAAAACGAAAAACGCGGCAAAGGCTTTATCGATAAAGCAGTCGAACGAAAAGAAAGCGCTTCGGAGCGAGAGAAAATGTGGATCGACGGACTCGCCGCCTATTTCAAAGACCCGAAAGTCGATCTCAAGAGACGCCTCCGCGAATTCGTTCGCTCCATCGAAAAGATTGCTACCAAATATCCCGACGATATCGAAGCGCAAGCGTTCCTCATGAAGCAGATTTACTACAATCACGGCAAAGGTCTTGCGATTCCGAGTCACTATGCGATCAACCTGCTCGCCGACAAAATCCTCCAGGCTGATCCTGATCACCCGGCCAATCACTACCAGATCCACCTCTGGGACCGGGAAACTCCCGAGAAGGCGCTCAAGGCGGCCGCCAATTGCGGACCCGCCGCTCCCGGGATCGCTCACATGTGGCATATGCCGGGTCATATCTATTCGCGCCTCCACCGCTACGCCGACGCAACCTGGCAGCAGGAAGCCTCTGCCCGGATTGATCACGCTCACATGATCCAATTTCAGATCGTCCCCGACAAGATTCACAATTTCTCCCACAACAATGAATGGTGCATTCGCAACTTCGACTTTCTCGGTCAGCACGGTCGCTCCGTCGAGCTTGCTACGAACATGATCTCGCTTCCACGGCTCGCGAAGTTCAAAGACAAAAAAGACGAGTCCACCTACGACCCGAAGGGAAGTAGCTGGCAGTATGGGCGACAGCGACTCCGTGATTCACTCGTTCAATTTGAACAATGGCAGGAAGTGATTCGCCAGTCGGAAAAAGGCATCCTCCAGGCGGATGAAAAATCTATTCTCCAGCGCGACGTTGATCGATTTGTCGGGATCGCCAAGTTTGAAAGCGGCGACCTTGCCGGCGGCAAAACCCATCTTGCCGCGCTGAAGAAAATCCTCGATGAGAAAGCAGCAAAACGCGACAAAGCGGTTGCTGACGCAGAAGCCAAGGCAAAAAAGGCCAACAAGAAAGAAGCGGAAATCAAGAAGGCGAAAGAGTCCGCTGAGAAACAGTTCAAATCCGATATCGATACCTACACGAGCCTGGCAAATGAACTCGAAACCTACGAGGCACTTACCGCCGAACCCGCCGATACGAAACGCGCGCTCGAGCTACTCTCCAAACTCAAGAATCTCGCCAAGTGGCGGCATGCCCGACTCTGGCATCGCGCTGGCAATGAGGAAAAAGCCCTCGAGCTCGCTGCTGCAGCCGTGAAAGCAGGGGAAAACGAAGTCCTTCCCCTCGCTGCTCAGATCGAGATTCTCCACGCCGCCAAAAAGGAAAAGGAGGCACGCGCCGCATTCGACGACTTGCGCACAGTTGGACATCACGCAGACATAGATACACCGCCCCTCCAGCGCCTTGCGACAATAGCGAAATTGTTCGGCTATCCCGAAGATTGGCGCGCTAAACCTGAACCCTCCAAGGATATTGGCGAGCGCCCCGAGCTCGACTCCCTCGGCCCCTTTCGCTGGACACCTCCCGTCGCACCCGCATTCATACTAAGCGATGCAGAAGGAAAAGACATTTCGCTTTCCGACTACGAAGGTCGCCCCGTCCTCGTTATCTACTTTCTCGGAAAAGAATGCGTTCACTGCATGGAGCAACTCAACGCCTTCGCTCCCCTCGCGAAAAAATACAAAGATGCCGGAGTCGAGATCCTGGCGATCAGCACCGATGACACCGAAGGCCTCGCAGCAACTCTACAAGGCAGCGGCGACAAAAAGTCCCCATTTCCTTTTCCACTCGCATCGGACGCATCGCTCGATCATTTCCGAGCCTACCGAGCCTTTGACGATTTCGAGAACATGGCCCTTCACGGCACCTACCTCATCGACGGCAACCGCCGCATCCGCTGGCAGGACATCAGCTACGAACCCTTCATGCACCCCGAGTGGTTGCTGGAGGAATGTAAGCGGTTGTTGAAGGCCCGAGATCGCGAAAGCTGAGTCTGGTTTCCGCGGCTATAACCAAGAGTTAAGCCCGTCTTTCACATCCATTTTTCCCACCAGGGAAGAAGCTTCCCCCAATGACCGCCCCCGCAGCAAAAGTCGGACTCCTCACAGCCATTGCGATTGTGGTGGCGAACATGGTTGGAACGGGGGTTTTCGGTAGCCTTGGTTTTCAAGTCGCAGGGCTCCCGTCGGGATTCCCCATCATGCTGTTGTGGATACTGGGGGGAGTGATTTCGTTTTGCGGTGCAGTGTGCTACGCAGAAATGGCTTCGATGTTTCCACGCTCGGGCGGGGAGTATCATTTACTTAGCGAAACCTGGCATCCGTTCTTTGGGTTTTTGGCAGGGTGGATTTCAGTAACAGTTGGATTTGCGGCACCGATCGCGGCGAATGCAAATCTAGTAGGAAAGTATCTCGGAACGATACTGGAGCTAACTAGAAAAGTGCAATTCGGCAGTTTCGAAGTTCCACTATTCGTGTTTCTCTTTTCCATTCCGACAGTATTGGTGGTTACCGTAATTCACCTTGGTCGCATAAATTTGGTCGGTCGTTTCCACGAGTGGTTTACCTACGGGAAAGTCGCTCTCATTCTCCTGCTCGGCATTCTAGGATTTGCTCTTGGTTCATCTCAGTCGGTTTCATTTCTGCCGCAGGAAGGTGATTTCACGCTGATTCGCTCAGGCGCCTTCGCATATTCTCTGGTCTATGTGCTTTACGCCTACACTGGCTGGAATGCAGCGATTTACATGATGGACGAAGTAAAAAAACCAGAAAAGAATGTACCGCTAGCTTTATTAATAGGAACCCTCCTGGTGACCGCTCTATACACTTTTGTGAACGCTGCATTCCTTTACTCAACTCCCATGAGTGCGATGGAGAATCGAGAGGAGGTCGGCCTCATTGCTGCGGGGCACTTTCTCGGGAATAACGGTGGGAAAGCAATGGGTATTCTCATTAGTTTTGGTTTGATCTCATCGATTAGTTCGATGGTGTGGGCTGGCCCGCGCGTTTCGGCGGCAATCGGGCGAGACCACACCCGATTTTCGCTGCTAGGACGAACAAATAAGAATGGAGTTCCAGCAATCGCGATTCTGGTGCAGAGCGCAATCGTGATGTTTCTTCTTCTCACCGCGACGTTCGAGCAGATGGTCCAATACATACTGGCTCTCCTGACGATCTCATCTTTGCTAGTGGTGGCCGGCATGGTTTACTTGCGATTCAAAAAACCAAATCTGAATCGACCTTACAGCGCATGGGGGTATCCCGTAACACCGCTCGTTTTCGCTGGGATGAGTTTATACGTGCTGAAATTTCAGATTTACGACCCCGAGAATCATTTCGTGCTTCATATGAAAAGAGAGTTTTGCTACGGGCTTCTCACTCTAGCAATCGGTGTGATGGTGTATTTCATCGCATCAGGAAACCGGCGAAAGGACAGATCTATGGGCAAATCGTAGAAAAAACAGCCCTTTTCCCCCAATCGGGAGCACAAATCGCTTGCAGAAAATGGTTAAGTTTCCTTAAATAACTTTTCTTTGCACCCGCCCCCCGCCCTTTCTTGTCAGACCACCCGACAGTTGGCGACGAGCCCGAGACGTCGAATCGTGATTTTGTAAATCCCGATTCGACTTCCTTTTTCGCGCCCGGCACAAATTCCGAGCCGGTTTCAACAAACGAATCGGTAGAAGACAAAGCAGCGTCTTCCCACCACCTCGCTCCATCGACACCAGCAGATGAAGAAACGGAAAATACGAGTTCCGAATCTCCCAGCCCACATCAGGAATCTCAGTCGCCCGAGCCGAACTGGATCCAGGTCATCGACGAACTTCCTTTTGCTGTCGTCGTTTTCGACGATGCGAAAGAAGTTCTGCACGAGAATCGCCTATGCCGGGAAATTGCCGATTTTGGAATTGAGGAAAAGGGTGGGATCGAAGAATGGCTCTCGGCACTCTGCCCCGACGAAAGGCATCGTGAAGTGGTCCTCGAGACCTGGCACAGCGATCTTTGGACGAATCAGGGAACTCGGATTTTCTCCCTACGGGTAAAAAAGCAAAAACTCCGGGAACTAGAATTTCGTTCCTCACTGAACAAAGACTTCGGAATCACGGTCGTGATCGAGGATGTTACTGACCGGGTCAGAGATGAGGAAAATCGAATTCATACGAAGAAGAAGTATCGAAGTCTTTTCGCCCACACCGAAAATGGAACCGTCCTGGTAGATCACACAGGCAGAATCATCGACGTTAACCCCGCCTTTCTCCAACTATCCGAACGGCAACTGCGCGAACTTCGGATGTCATCCTTCGCCAGCCTCTTGCACCCCAGCGATGCAGCAAAAATGGCAAGCTCCGACGCCGGAATCGAAGATAGCAATCGGCAGACAGTCACTCTCGTTTGCCCATCCGGAGAAAAAAAGATCGGGATGCAGGCGATGCCAATCGGAGCGAACGATGGCTCCCCCTCGATGGTGGCCTACCTTTTTGATGCAGCAACGCATCTCGACATCACAGCGCTACAGGAACGGCTCGGCATCGTCTCCGGGAAAGCAACTGCACTGCTCAATGCAGTACCTGATTTGATCTTTCTTCTCGATGGAGATTTTACGATTGCCGATTTTATTCCTCCACCTGAGCAATGGGAGGAACTCGAGGTGTCCGACGAATGGCGCGGTCAGAGGATCGATCAGATCTGGCCATTACTCGGTGAATTGCTGGAGTCATCCCGACAATCAATCGTCCAAGAAAACAAAACGGTTCGGGCCGACCTCAGCGGAACAACACGGAATGGCTCAGAGGTAAAACCCTACGTTTTTTCGATAACTGCTTCATCAGGAGGCGACGGTCAGTGGCTGGTTGTCGTTCGCAGAAAAGACCCAGCCGCCCACGCTGTCGACGATGCAGCTCCCGTTGACGCGCTCTGCGAGCAGTCATCCGGTACGCCGACGCCAGAAATTGAGGCACATGAGCTTCCAGCAAACGATCCTCTCATCGAAGAAATCAATCAGCACGGATTTCGCAATCAGATCCAGTTGGTGACAAGTCTTTTCAGCCTTGAGCCACAAGGTGCTGCTGCTCGCGATGCATTTCTGCGCTGGCAAATTCGACTGCGGGCAATGACCCAAGCTTTTACGACCTCACGGGAAGGCACCGTCCCGCTGGTTGAAATGATCCGATCACTCGCCAACGAAATCTGTTCTCTCACCGGAACCGGACCAGCACGCAGGGCAGTCGTTGTAAGCGGCTCTCCTCATCTCAGAGCCGAAAGCTCCGACGCATCGCTCCTTGCTCTCACAGTTGGGGAATTGATGAGGCTGGTTCTCGCACCTCGTCAGCAGGGGCGTGGTCCAGATATCGTCTTCGAACTCGATTGCGATAAGAAAGGGCGCCTCTTCATGAAAACACGAGCCGGAGAGAACCGACGCTTCATTTCCTCCGACGAAGAAAGCGAACTGGAAACTCTTGAAATTCTCGCCTCGCAAATGCGGGGCCGTATTCAGGGAACTTCGGATGTCACTCCGGCAGTATGGAAACTCGTTGTCCCGATTCTGAAACAGTGAACAGGAATACAAAAAGGAGAATTTACTTGGAAAAGGAATTTCACCTGTAAATATCAGAGTTTTCAGGCTACGATTTGACCGAAGATAACTCATGGATTCCCCGCCCGCCAATCGCATGCGAGTTCTGATTGTCGAGGACGATCAGGTCACCGCAAAGAACCTCGAGGCGATCCTGCGTCGACGCGGTTTCTTGGTGATTGGACCAGCTCCTACCGCAGAGACGGCGCTGACAATGGCAAGGGAAGAAGGCCCGCAATTGGCTCTTGTTGACGTCGGACTGACTTCGATCGATAGCGGGATTACTCTCGCAGAAAAATTGAAGAATGACCTCGATGTTCCTGTGGTATTCGTAACAGGGTTTTCAGAAGAAGCACTTTTCGAGAAAGCGAGCCAGGCTCGCCCTCTTGGCTTTTTGCGCAAACCATTTAGCGAAGCGGAACTCATCGTCTGCCTCGGATCAGTTCTTGAGCGCGACCGCGCAGGCGAAGGTCTTGATGCCAGGCTGCCAGGGATTCGTTCGATTTCCGACAACCTGAGTGATGCCGTCATAGTTTCCGATCTAAGCGGAAATGTCCGCTACCTCAATTCCGCTGCGGAAAAACTTACGGGATGGTCGAGTTCTGATGCCTGCGAGGAGTCTCTCGGCAAAGTCGTCGTCATTGGTGCCCCTGAAGCAAGTCAGCTCTCTTCGACCGATTCAACAGAGCCAACGCCTCGCCGAATTACTCTGGAAAAAAGAGATATCGGGACAGTGCGGGTCGAAGAGAGAATCACTCCGGTAAAAACGGCTGATGGAGACGTTGTCGGCTTGATCACGATACTCGCCGATCTTTATGACGAAGAAACCTCGGAATCTCAGTCAGAAAGCGTTGATCCTCCCCTTACCGAGCAAGAGGACTCGGATAAGCCTGCATCGCACCCACCCGCGCGCATCGGCGCCCTGAAGAAGATCGCTGCCATCTCCAACGATCCCGCGTTTCGAAAGCTGATTGCTGACAAACCGCCGAAGGAAAAGGCGAAGTCCGGCCATACTCATCAAGGAGCGAAGACGGCAGATTCTTCCCAGAAGCCAGTCGAGCCACTTCGCCCTCGCATCGACGAATCTTCACCGCTAATTGACGAGTTTGGAGATCCGCTCATAATGATAGGGGAAGGCGGGACAATCCGATACGCCAACCCTGAAGCGGTTTCAGTCTTCGGCGGTGGAAACAACCTGATCGGTTTGAGCTTCTGGGATCGTTTTTCCAACGAGGAATTTGAGCGTTACGAAAAATCGCTTCACAAACCGTTCCTCGATGGGCGGAGGCACCGGTTCGATTTTCACGACTCGGCACGCGGCCGGTGGTTTGAGGTTCGCGTTTACCGATGCAGCGAAGGGGTCCTCGCGCTCTTCACTGACATCACAGCGCGGCAACTGGAACAAGCCGACAACATTCGCAATCAGCGACTCGAGGGTCTTGGCTTGCTCGCTCGCGGTTTTGCACACGATTTTAACAATCACCTCACCACCATCACCGGGAATATCAGCCTCGCGCGCGAGCGTCAGCCTGAAGACTCTGAAATGCAGCAAATGCTGAGCGAAGCGCAAACTGCTGCATCACGTGCCACGGGGCTCGTCCAGCAATTGATGACATTTGCTCAAGGTGGCCGACCGATTCGGAAACGGACGCGCATCCCGGATTTGATCCGTCGCATCCTTACCGATCACCGCCTCCAGCATCCCGAAATCCGCTACCAATTTCAGGGCGCGGAAAGTGACCTCGTCGCAAATGTCGACCCCGCTCAAATCAGTCGACTAGTCGAGAACCTCATCGCAAATTCGGCGCTCGCGATGGATAGCGGCGGAGTCCTCATCGTGCGCTGTGCCACGATTTTGCCGGACGAAGTGAAGGCCCTCAAAGAGACACATGCCCCCACCTGCGAAAACCATATGCTCATCGAGGTGATCGACACTGGACATGGCATGAGCGAAGACGCTCTAGGTCGCGTTTTCGAACCCTATTTCACCACACGCGACGAAGATAATGCGACCGGCATTGGTCTGACCGTATGTGAATCAATTGCGAAAGCGCATGGAGGATTCGTCCTTCTGCAGAGCAAAGAAGGAAAAGGAACCATCGCCAGTTTCTGCGCGCCTCTCGGACATCACCCCGACACCAAGGCAAATGCGGTTGGATTCACCACGAACGAGGAAGAGATCCTTAGTCCGCCACCTCTGCAAACGCATCCTCACATTACCCAACCAAGTGAAAGCACCACTGCAGAAAGTGTAACCGTCCTCGTCGGAACGCGCATCCTCATTCTCGAAGATGACGCACCAATCCGTCGACTCATGGCTGCGACCTTGCGGCGTGCAGGGCACGAAGTAGTGGAAACGAAGGACGGGCAAGAAACAATCGCCCTTTATCGCGATTCGATGGAGACCGGCCAGAAGTTCCACCTTCTCATCTGCGATCTCACGATTGAAAATGGAGTAGGCGGTGTCGAGACAATGCGCCAACTCACCCAGATGGATCCGTCCATCCTCGCCATCGTTTCAAGCGGCTACTCCGACGCTCCAGCCATGTCGAGTCCCGCCAGCTTCGGATTTTCCGGCGTCCTGCCGAAACCCTATGCGCCCAGTGAATTGCGTGCCGCCGTTCATCGCATGCTCAGCGCGCACCACATCATTTCCTGAGCCGAAGGCCTACTCCGGCCTCTCTGGCTCTGGCTCTGGCTCTGGCTCTGGCTCTGGCTCTGGCTCTGGCTCTGAAACAGAAGTCTCGGCATTCGCCACGTCCCCAGATTTCTCACCTTCTTTTACAGGCAAATCATCGGCAAGCTGCTCTTCCGCATTTTCCGGCTCCTTCGGTGCTTCAGCCTTTTTGGAGGGTGCCGATTTCTTCTTTACTGCGGTTTTCTTCCTCGCTGTCTTTTTCTTCGAAGGAGCATTTCCACCTTCGAGATCAGGCGCTTTCCCCATGACAACGCGAGTATCAGGCAATTCGATCAGGTAACCTTCCGATGTCAACCAGCGAAGATCTTTGAGCACCCTGCGAGCACCATCCGTAAGTTCGAGTGCCTCAGTCGGTGCACTCTTCTCCGGCTTCACAAAATCTTCCGCCAACTCATTGAGCAGGTCAATGACGCGCGCTCCGGAGTGCTTCAGCACGTAATCGACAATAGCTTGAATCTCGTTGGAAAAAGAAACACCTCCCTTAATCGGGCGTGGACGAACAGCAGAGACGTGGAGTGCTTTTTTGCCTCGCTTAAAAAAGCGCAGTCCCTCTCTCTCCAGCGCACTGCAAAGAGCCTGAACCATGGGAAGAGGAAAACCACGACGCAAAGATTCGCTCTCGCGTTTCAAATGTTCCAGCAAACCCTGTGAAAGCGAACGTCCCGGTATATCGCCAGGGACCACAGCCGCTTTTGTCTCCTCGATTGCCTCGTCGGCAAAGTGTACCTTGAAATGACGCGCGAGCTCTTCCGGCGATTTTAATACTAGAACGTCTTCAGCCAGCTGCTCCACTTCCACGGGCTCACTCTCCTCAACCGGTGTTTCATCGGCAGCATCCTCGTCAGCAGCCTCTTCTTCGGGAGTTTCTGCCTCGGTTGATTCTTCGTTCTCGGCAGAAATCTCGTCGGTTTCCGCATCGTCCGCAACCTCATCTCTTTCGACTTTTTCTTCTTCAGACGGTGCCGCTTCTTCGGCGACCGGTTCTTCAGCAGAAACCGGTCCCACTTTCTCCTCCTCGGCAGGCTTATCTGACTTCAGGCGATACTGCTTCTGCTTGCTGACGCTTTCCTTCCATTTTTCAATTACCTCTTCATCGCTCTGCATCTCGATACAGGACTTAAAACGCTCGAGCGACATGTTGGAGAATTTCTCAGCATGAAGCCTCATCACGTTGCGCTGGTATTCATGGTGATTTGGCGGCCCTAATAAAGTGCCACTCATTCCACAAACCGCGATCTGTGCAAAATTCCCAGACGGAGCACCGATATCGACTTCGTCTACGTCATAGAATTTTTCCAAGGCTCCTTCTGAGAGGAGATGGGAAATCGCTTCTTCACGAGTGAGCCATACTGAACCGTCATCTTTACATTGAAAAAGTTGCGGCCCTTTTTCATCCGCCTCGAATCGAACCTGATACCGGTCCCGGCCCTTCAGGATCATCTTCGCGAGATCTGCAATGGGGAACGCTCGCAGGGTCTCCCGGATGTGTTTGCTCAGCCCCTTAACCGCTGCCTCCGTCGGTTCAAATTTTGTCTTTACCCCTTTCAGAGGCTCATAGCGAGGCCTGTCGTCCCGTCCTCGCCGGTCGCCACCTCGCCGGTCGCCACCTCGCCGGTCGCCTCCGCCACGACGATCATTTCCACGAAATCCACTTCCGCCCCCTCGCCGATCACCACCTCGCCGGTCGCCTCCGCCACGACGATCATTTCCACGAAATCCACTTCCGCCCCCTCGCCGATCACCACCTCGCCG
>Ga0181563_10003396_pt1 | contig 15191 bp, 9 predicted proteins | sample 011ome_25_FD_133759 | JGI IMG/M metagenome (GOLD analysis project Ga0181563, IMG submission 133759) | Coastal salt marsh microbial communities from the Groves Creek Marsh, Skidaway Island, Georgia - 011512CT metaG (megahit assembly) | ecosystem: Environmental > Aquatic > Marine > Intertidal zone... | reverse complement strand
CAGACGACATCATCTTCTCCTCGCTGTTTGCCTGCCCTGAGTGTGGTCACAGCATCCCGGAGCTCGAACCTCGTCTGTTTTCCTTCAACAACCCCGCCGGAGCCTGCGAAAACTGCGACGGGCTTGGGGTAAAACAGTATTTTGATGAAAAACGCGTCATCGTGGATGACAACCTGACCATAGGTGAAGGGGCTATCCGTCGCTGGGATCGTCGCAACAGCTACTACTTCCAGTTGCTCACTTCCCTGGGCGAGCACTTTGGGTTCGATATGGACACGCCCTGGAAGAAGCTGTCCAAGAAGCACCAGAAAATTATTCTGCATGGCAGCGGCACCGAGAAGATCACCTTCACCTTCGTGAATGAGCGCGGGGACAATTTTCAGCGCAGTCATCACTTTGAAGGCATCCTGCCAAACATGGAAAGACGCTTCAGGGAAACTGAATCCCAGGCGGTACGGGAAGATTTTGCCAAGTACCTGTCTACCCAGAACTGTCCGGACTGTGAAGGCACACGTTTACGCAAGGATGCCCGTCATGTCTTTATCGATAAGCACAACCTGCCCCAGATCACGACCATGACGATCGCCGGTGCCGGTGATTACTTTGGCAGCCTGAAATTTCGCGGCAAGAAAAAAGATATTGCTGAAAAAATTCTCAAGGAAATTCAGGATCGGCTGAGCTTTCTGATTGATGTAGGACTTAACTACCTGACTCTGAATCGTAGTGCTGAAACCCTCTCCGGCGGTGAAGCCCAGCGCATTCGCCTGGCCAGCCAGATCGGGGCCGGCCTGGTGGGCGTCATGTATATCCTGGACGAGCCATCCATCGGTCTGCACCAGCGGGACAATGATCGTCTGCTGAAGACGCTGAAGCATCTGCGAGATCTCGGCAATACCGTGATTGTGGTGGAGCATGATGAGGAAGCCATTATCAGTGCAGATCACATCATTGATATCGGCCCAGGTGCCGGTGTTCACGGTGGCGAAATTGTCGCCCAGGGCACGCCTGCCCAGATTCTAAAATCGACCAAATCACTGACAGGCAAATATCTCAGCGGTAAGGAAAGCATTGCCATTCCGGAAAAACGCATTGAAAACGACCCTGACAAACAAATGGTTCTGACCGGTGCCTGTGGCAACAATCTCAAGAAAGTGACCCTGGAAATACCCCTTGGACTGTTTACCTGTGTCACCGGTGTATCCGGGTCAGGCAAGTCAACGCTGATCAACAACACGCTTTACCCGCTGGCTGCCACCATACTCAACAAGGCGACGACGCTTGATCCGGCACCCTATGACAAGCTCAAAGGCATTGAGCAACTGGATAAGGTCGTGGATATCGACCAGAGTCCTATCGGCAGAACCCCCCGGTCCAACCCGGCGACCTATACCGGCATTTTCACACCTGTGCGTGAGCTCTTTGCCGCCACCCAGGAAGCCCGTTCCCGCGGCTATAAACCCGGGCGCTTTTCATTCAATGTTAAAGGTGGGCGCTGTGAAGCCTGCCAGGGCGATGGCCTGGTGAAGGTGGAAATGCATTTCCTGCCGGATGTCTACGTGATGTGTGATATCTGCAAAGGAAAACGCTACAACAGGGAAACCCTGGAAGTGAAATACAAGGGCAAGAACATTCACGAAGTGCTGGATATGACGGTCGAGGATGCACGGGAGTTTTTCGATCCCGTTCCACAGATTGCCCGCAAGCTTCAGACACTGCTGGATGTGGGACTTTCCTATATCCGCCTGGGTCAAAGCGCCACGACCTTGTCCGGAGGTGAAGCCCAGCGCGTGAAACTTTCCAGGGAATTATCCAAGCGGGATACTGGACAGACCCTCTATATTCTCGATGAACCCACCACTGGTCTGCACTTCCACGACATTAAACAGTTGCTGGGTGTACTGCATCGTCTTCGAGATCACGGCAATACCATCGTTGTGATTGAACACAACCTGGATGTCGTCAAGACAGCCGACTGGGTTATTGATCTTGGCCCGGAAGGCGGCGATGAAGGCGGTCAAATCATTGCACAAGGAACGCCAGAGCAGGTGGCCAAAAAGAAAGGCACCCACACCGGCAAATTTCTGAAGAAAGTGCTGGGTTAGACGCTGAAAAACGGTCTCAATAATATTGGGGTCAGATCATCTTAATAAAACGAGGAGTCTCTGACCCCAGTATTAGGCTTTCCTTGCCGGCGGAATCGGACGATCAATCACAAAGGCTGCCGCCGAGATCATCAATGAACCCAGACACAGCACCGCGAAAAACGGTACGCTGCTGCCGTCGCCAAGATCAAGCAAGGTGCCACCGAAGCCGCTTGAAAGAATAGGTCCAAAGCGGCCCATGAAGATACCAAAGCCGATACCCGCCGAACGGCAGGATGGTGGGTAGGCATGGGTCATGATGGCATACATGCAGGCAATACTGGCACTGAACAGCGCTGCTGCCAGGCCGATCAAACCAACCACGGCAAGATTACCACCATCTGTTGGCGTCCCTGACATGCTTTCAATGGCAATAGTCAGTGCAATCAAGGTGACGAACAGGCTGCCACTGAACGTGGCCATGGTAACCCTGGAGCCGAAATACTGGATGATCAGTCCGGCGGCAATGGAACCAAAGATCGAGGTGAGACCGGCAAAGGCAACCGCATACGCGGCGTCATCCAGTTCCCAGCCTTTACCTGTCAGCAGGGTCGTGGTCCAAAGCAACACACCGTAGGCCACCATGGTCGCCGAAGTGAATGAAAGGCCAACACCGATGTTGACGCGCAGGTTGGTACGATGCAATACACCGATCGACGCACCACCCTCGACATCAGTGTCATGGCGCTCGGCAACCAGCTCCACTTCATTACCGGTAATTTTCTTTGCGACTTTTTTCGCTTCCTCGACTTTCCCTTTGGCCAGCAGCCAGGTCGGACTGTCACGCAGAAAAGCAATAATGAGAATCACACAGAGAAAAGTCAGTATGCCCAGGAATACGAAGGAGCCTCTCCACTCGTAAGCTTCCAGCAGTGACGGAGCCATGGCAGACACCACCATGCCACCGGCAGGTGTTCCCACGGAGATTGTCGTGATGCCAACAGAGCGCCATTTATCCGGCAACCATTCACCGAGAAGTGCAATGCCGTTGGCATAGGCAGAACCAAAACCAAGGCCACTGATCAGGCGCCAGAAAGCCATCTGGGTGACATCAGCGGAAGTACTGGCGGCGATGGTACCAAGTGAAAAAACGGTTGCAGCGATGGCCAAAGACCAACGACGGCCAATGGTGTCACCCAGCCAGCCCCCGGACCAGGAACCCAATCCAAAACCCACCAGGGCTGCACTCATGGCAAAACCAAAAGTACCCGCATCGACACCAAACTCTTCGATCACGAGTGGTGCGACAATACCCAGGAACTGAGCATCCATACCGTCGGCAACCAGCACGATGGCACAGATGACGAAGGTGGTGATTGAAAACATCCGCAACGGATGACTGGATAGTACTTCTCTAAATGTAGCTGACATAAACCCCCCCAAATACAACAAGCGCCTAATGTAACATCCTCTTGCACCAAAACAACACGCCAATTACAAAAAATCAGCGCAAATCAGAATCAAGGACAGTTATTTTTTTAAAACGGATGCTGATGATACTATCGACAAAAACAGGAACACTATCAGGTCAAACTATGAAAAAGAAATTATTCATTGCCTTCCTTTTACTATCATCAACAAACACCTTTGCGCAGCAAGGGCCTGATATTCCTTTAGCACCTGCTTTTACCGGTGATCAGTTGATCGCCCCACCCACTCGCGACTGGCCACTCAGTGGTGGTAACAGCTATAACCAGCGTTACTCACCGCTCGACCAGATCAACCGCAGCAATGTGCATGAACTCAAAGGTGTGTGGCGCACGCATCTCAATGGCTCTGGCCTGGAACCGCGCTTTTCCGGTGAAGCCTCTCCCGTGGTTTATGAAGGCGTTCTTTATATCTCCACTGGCGAAAACGATGTCTTCGCCCTGGAAGTGGAAACCGGTGCCATCCTGTGGGAGTACAAGGCAAACCTGGATGAATCAATCAGTTCCGTATGCTGCGGCTGGGTCAATCGCGGCGTGGCGCTCGGTGATGGCCGGGTCTACATCGGTCAGCTGGATACCAAACTGGTTGCTTTGGACCAGGCCACTGGCGAAGTGGTGTGGTCAATTCAGGCCGAAGAATGGCAAGAAGGCTATACGCTGACCAGTGCCCCTACCTACTTCGACGGCATGGTCATCATTGGTTTTGCCGGTGGCGATCGCGGCACGCGTGGTCGCATCAGGGCATATGATGCTGCTACAGGCGAGATGGTCTGGAATTTTTACACCATCCCGGGACCAGGTGACCCCGATTTCGACACCTGGCCGCAGGACAACGACCTATGGATGTATGGCGGTGGAGCAATCTGGCAGATTGCTGCCGTGGATCCGGAGCTGGGCATGGTCTATTTCTCTACCAGCAATGCCGGACCGGATTTTGCCGGCGGTGATCGTGAAGGCGACAACCTGTATAACGCTTCCATCCTCGGCATTGATGCCTACACCGGTGAATACCGATGGCACTTCCAACAGGTGCACCACGACATCTGGGATTACGATGCCAGCAATCCGGTGGTGCTGTTTGATGTGGAATTTGAAGGTCGCCTGCGCAAGGGCATTGTTGAAGTAGGTAAAACCGGTTTCGCTTATATTCTTGATCGCGAAACCGGTGAGCCATTAATTGGTATCGAGGAGCGTCCTGTTCCGCAGGACCCGCGCCAGGCCACTGCCGCCACGCAGCCCTATCCCATCGGTGAATCAGTTATTCCCCAGCAGGTGGATATTGCTCCCCTGGGCTATGAACTGGTTAACCAGGGGCGCATTTTTACCCCGTTCTATGGCCCCGAGCCGGTATTGATCAGGCCCAGTCTCTGGGGTGGTGCCAGCTGGCCACCCAGCTCTTATGATCCAAGAAAAGCCCTGCTCTATGTGTGCGCCTCGGATTTTCCCGGCACCTTTGCCGGAGGTCACCTGGAAATGGGTGAACCCACCCACAGCGAATCCTATATGGGTGGCACATTTGGCACGGCAGGTATCGCACGCATGGGCCAGTTCGTGGCCATGGATGTCACCACCAACACTGCCGCCTGGCGTGTGCAATGGCCGGACCAGTGTTACTCCGGATCCTTTGCTACCGGTGGCAATCTCGTCTTCACCGGTCGCAATGACGGTCACCTGATTGCCCTGGATTCGGACAGCGGCAACCTGCTCTGGGAATTCCAGACAGGTGCGGGTGTCAATTCACCCGGCATGACTTTTGAACATAAAGGTGTGCAGTACGTTGCTGTTCTTTCCGGCGGCAATGCCCTGATCGGTTCAGCACGCGGTGACAGTGTATGGCTGTTCAGCCTGGGCGGCTCGATGGAGGAAGCAGAACCCGGAGACACCCCGCTGGTACCACTGGTCAGCATGACTACCGACGACCTTGAACCCGCCGACCTCGCCCGTGGAGAAGAGACTTACCGACAAACTTGTGTGCAATGCCATGGGGATGACGGCACAGGTGGTCATGGCGGCGGTGCACCACTCACTGAATTAAGCGACCTGAATACTGTGATGACCACCATCCGTGAAGGCCGCAACAACATGCCGCCCCTGGGCGCCATTCTGACGGCACAACAAATTCTGGATGTGAGCACCTTTGTTATGGAAACTATAACTGAACAATAACAAGAACAGATGAAAATAAAATGGCTGATAACAACAAACTCCTTCTTATTATTCTTTCGCTTTTCCTGCCACCAGCCGCAGTATTCATGAAAAAGGGTGCTGGCAAGGACCTGGTAATCAATATTCTTTTATGTCTTTTGATTTTCTTTCCCGGAGTCGTTCACGCACTATGGGTAGTGACAAGGTAGAGCGAATAATTTATGACCCAATCATCTGAGTGGCGCAAGGAGGGTGTACTCACCACATTTGGATCTGTGGTGGGACTGGCTTTTGGACCTAGTGTCATTGCCATCCTGGCAATCAGCCCTTTTATCCCTCCTATTGAAGCCGAGTTCGGCTGGAGTCGCGTCCAGGTTTCATTGGCCGCCACCATAGTGTCCTACATGGTAGTATTTGTTTCCCCGCTTCAGGGATTCCTGGTGGATAGATTTGGCCCGCGCAAGGTCATTCTTACTTCCATCCCTCTTTTTTCCCTGGGGCTTGCTTCGCTTTACTGGCTGCCGGACAGTTTGCCAGTGTATTACACGATATGGGTACTCATTCCCCTGTTCAGTATCGGGCTCTGGCCCCTCGGATACCTGCAGGCAGTCAGCCAGTGGTTTGAAAAGAAACTCGGGCTGGCACTGGGTTGTGCCAATGCAGGCATAGGTGTGGGCAGCACCCTGGTGCCATTGATTATCGCAGGGCTGATTGCTGCCTATGACTGGCGAACAGCCTTCCTGGGCCTGGCAATGATTGTGCTGTTCGTCACCTGGCCAGTCACCTTCTTTACCATCCGGGAAGCAAAGCCCGGTGAAGTTGACCATCACAATGTCGCACTGGGAACTCCTTTCAGTGACGCTATTCGTGAACCGGTCTTCTTCATGCTTTGTGCCGCTTTCTTTTTACTTGGCCTTACTGCTACTTCGCTGGTGACCCAACAGGTGCCGTTATTGATAGAAGCAGGCTGGAGCCAGACTGAGGCTTCTTTCGTACAGGCCCTGTTCGGATTTGCCCTGCTCTTTGCCCGAGTCTTTATCGGCTTCATCATTGATCATTTCTTTGCCCCAAGGGTGATGCAGATTGTTTCAGTGGGCGGCGCCATTGCCTGCATCCTTTATGCCCTTGTGCCGGACGCCGGCATCATCAGTGCCGTGCTGCTAGGCTTCCTTCTGGGTGCCGAATTTGATGTGCTGGCTTTTCTGATCAAGCGTTACTTTGGCAATATCGCCTACGGCAGGCTCTATGGTGTGATCTTTGGTGTTTTCTACCTGGGATCAGGACTGGGCATTGTCGGCCTGGCCGCAATACGTCAAACCTTCGGTAACTATGACTCCGGTTTGTTCATCGCCGCTGGCATCCTGCTTGGTTGTGTTGTGCTGACAGCATTCTTTCCCGGTTATCGCTACAGAGCGGCAACCTGAACACTGCCAGTTCCAGAAGGTGTCAACTGCCTTTATTCTTGTCGTATGAAGAAAGTCATGAATTTACAGCCCAGGATCTTATTGGTACTTGTGCTTAGCACGTGGCTTGCAGTGACCCATGCACAGCCTGCAAATGAATCCGATCCCAGCCCCGAAGATATTACTATCACACAACTAATGGAAACCATTTCATCCTGGGCCGGCGCCTGGCAATCACAACTCCCTGATCTTTATATATCTCACTACACAATTGATTACATACCTCCTGGTTTTTCTTCACGGAAAGAATGGGTAGAAAACCGACGCACACGTTTACTTGAACCTGAATACATCAAGTTACGATTAATTGATTTTGAATTACATGAACTAACGAATTCTGGAGCCACTACACGCTTCAAGCTGATTTACGAGCGACCAGGCTATTCTGACGAAACCTACAAGGAACTTGTGTTCCAGGAAAATAACGATCTGTGGCTAATCTCGGAGGAAAATAACCTGGAAGTAAAAACCCTGTAGAATCCCAAAAAAATTTCCGGTTTTTTTCATTCCTTCACCAAAGACACCATTCATGGCTGATAATGCAGTAACAAACAGCACCCCCGCACACGCGCAAACAGAACAAGTCGGCAAGGGTATTCTTTTCGTTCTCCTGGGATCAGTGCTGTTTGCACTGGCTGATGTACTGGGAAAATTCGCCACACAGAATTACCCCATGGCAGAAGTCATCTGGTTTCGCAGCTTCTTCGGCATGGTGCTCATAGGAGCAGCCATTTTTGCAGTGGCCGATTTCAATGCTTTCAAGTCCACCAAACCCGCGGCACATTTCAAACGATCGCTGGCAGGCATGACAATGAATTCCTGCATGCTGATCGGACTCAAGTACATCCCCCTGGCCGAAGTGACTGCCCTGGCTTTCGCCGCACCAATGGTCATCGCCGTCTTCAGCGCTTTGGTTTTGAAAGAATCACTTGGCAGGAGTTTGCTCACGGCTATCCTGGTTGGCTTTGTTGGTGTGCTGATTGTTATCAGACCAACGCCCGATCATTTTCATATGGCGCACCTGGCCATGCTCGGCTTCGTTCTAGCTTCGGCATACCTGAGTATCACGGCCAGGTCGCTCGTAAAAACCGAATCGGCTCTGACACTCAATTTCTATCTTTATCCGACCAATGTCGTGGTCAGCGGAATTTTTGCCTGGCAGGTTTGGGTGATGCCCGACCTGGTGTCATTTGCGGCCATGTTTGGTGTTGCCCTGTTCGCCACCCTGGCACTGTTGTCTTTCACCCGGGCCTTTCACTGTGCCAGTCCTGCGAGGGTCATGCCCTTTGATTACTCACGAATTATCTGGACGGTCACATTCGGGCTGGTGTTCTGGGGAGAAATGCCCGACACCATTACCTGGGCCGGTATCACGATTATCATGATTTGCGGGTTGTATATTGTCCGGCACGGCAGAAAAACCGCTACCAAGTAATTTCCACTTTGATTTCAAACAATGTTTTTAAAAGGGTGTAATTGTTAGGATTGCCTTCCAGATTACAGACCTGCTCTTGATGTTAATAAATAAAAAAAGAAGGAACAGCCATGACCACGCCATTTCCAAAATCACCCACATTCAGCACTATCGATGAACCATTTCGTTTTGAAGGTGATCTCTATGACCTGGAAGTAGAAGGTCAGATTCCTTCCGAGCTGGACGGTACGTTTTACAGTGTCGGCCCCGACCAGGCCTATCCACCGAAAATGGGTGATGCCAATCCTTTTAATGGCGATGGTTTTGTCCGCGCCTTTCGCATCAAGGATGGTTTCTGCGATCTGAAACTGCGCTACGTGATGACAGATCGGCTCAAGGCCGAGCGCGAAGCACGTCGTGGTCTTTTTGGTGACTATCGCAATCGCTATACCGATGATGAAAGCGTCCAGAATGTGAACCGAGCAGTAGCCAATACTAACATCGTGCCGCACAACGGCAGACTCCTGGCCATAAAAGAAGACCAGCATCCCTATGAAATGGATCCTCATACACTGGAAACAATTGGCTTGTATGACTGGAACGGCCAGATGGAAGCGACTTCTTTTACTGCCCACCCGAAAGTTGACTGGGCAACTGGAAATCTCTACGGCTATGCCTATGCAGCCAAGGGTGAAGCCACTGATGACATTGCCATCTACAGTTTCGACAAGAACGGAAACAAAACCTGGGAAGTGTGGTTCAAGTCACCCTATCCCGGCATGATTCATGACTGTGCCATCAGCGAAAACTACATCATCCTGCCGCTTATGCCGCAGGTGATGTCAGATGAACGCATTAAAAATGGCGGCATCCTTTTCCAGTGGGAACCAAGCTTCGACCAGGTCTATATTGTTTGCCCAATCGGTGGCGATGCCAGTGATGTGCGTTTCTTCCACGCGCCCAATGCCATGCCTGGACATGTTGTGAATGCCTTTGATGACGGCGGCAAGCTTTATCTCGACCTGCCGGTGGCCCTGGATAACGTGTTCTGGTTCTTCCCGGACAAGGACGGGAAATTTCCACCACCAGGATCCTTCGGAACAGAGGTCACCCGCTGGTGTTTCGATATGAATGACAAGAACAGCCAGGCTGTTCCCAATGTCATATCTACCATGGCGGCCGAGTTCCCGCACTGTGATGACCGCTACGTGGGCAAACCCTACAAATACGGATTCATGCAAGCCAGCGATTCGACCCAGCCTTACAATCCCGACCGTGCCGGTCCCATCATGGGCTTTTTCTTTAATACCTTCCTGACCATGGATATGAGCACCGGCAAGGCTGATACATGGTTCTGTGGTGATACATCCAGTACCCAGGAACCGGTATTTGCACCGAAGTCACCGGATGCGCCGGAAGGTGATGGCTATGTCATGGGTATCGTTAACAGACGCGACGAGCATCGCAGTGACCTGGTGATCCTTCATGCCATGAACATGGCCGATGGTCCTGTAGCCACCATTAAATTGCCGGTACGCCTGAAATACGGCATCCATGGTAACTGGGTTCCTGCTTCAGCACGTGCCTGATAAAACCCGTCCTTTTTTCTTCAAATTTATAGTCGATTAGCGTAATGTATTTCCCCTACCCTGGGGGAATACACTATGGAATTGCACGTCAACAACGCCACCTATGAAGTGGATGTAGAGCCCGAAATGCCCTTGCTCTGGGTGATCCGGGACATACTTAATCTGAAAGGCACCAAGTTTGCCTGCGGCATCGCTCAGTGCGGTGCCTGTACTGTTCATATCGACGGTGAACCCGTCAGGTCATGCTCCTACCCGGTCTCAGCCGCTGAAGGCAAACTCATCACCACGATTGAGGGGCTTTCAGAAAATGCCTCGCATCCAGTCCAGCAGGCATGGGTCAAACACCAGGTACCACAGTGCGGTTACTGTCAGTCAGGCCAGATCATGGCCGCCGTATCGCTGCTGAACAAGAAACCACAGCCAACGGATGCCGATATCAATGCAGCCATGACCAATATCTGTCGTTGCGGAACCTACAAACGCATGCGTGAAGCGATTCACGATGTCGCTGGCAGTACTGCCGAGTTCTACCAGGCCCAGGTCGTCACGGAGAGGGGGGAACAGTCATGAACAAGCCAAACACCAATCTTTCCCGCCGCAAATTCCTGATCAGCTCAACAGCTATCAGTGGGGGATTTGCACTTGGTCTGCAAATACCCGGCGCAAATGCGCAACAGGAATCACAAAGCAACGCCATCAACATCTGGGTGGAAATTCACGAAGATGATTCTGTCATCATCAAGTATGCCCGTACTGAAATGGGTCAGGGCAGCCTTACTTCCGCTCCCCAGCTGGTTGCCGATGATCTGGATGCCGACTGGAACCAGGTCAGCATCGAGTACGTTGATGTCAACGAACATATCCGCAATGACCGTGCCTGGGGTGACATGGTGACCGTGGGCAGTCAGACAATTCGCCGCTCACAGGATTACCTGCGTCAGGCCGGCGCATCAGCACGGGCCATGCTCGTAGCCGCTGCCGCACAGGCCTGGGATGTTCCTGCAGAAGAAATCACCGTGGCAAACGGTGACATCAGCCATGAAGCATCCGGTCGCCATAGCGGATTCGGTGCATTTGCCGCCCTGGCCGCTACCATGCCGGTACCGGAAACGGTCAGTCTCAAGGATCCCGCTGACTGGCATATCATAGGTCAGCCATTTCCCCGCGTGGATATCCCCGCTTCGGTGGATGGCTCCCAGATTTACGGTGTTGATGCCGAGCTTCCCGGCATGGTTTATGCCGCCGTCGCTCAATGTCCCGTATTCGGGGGTACAGTGCGCTCATTTGATGCCAGCACTGCCAGGGAACGTCGAGGCATCATGGACATATTCACGATTGATGATGGCCTTGCGCTTGTTGTCGTCGCAGACAACTGGTGGCGGGCGAAACAGGCACTGGACCAGGTCAACATAGACTGGGATACAAAAGGCAATGAAACTGTCAGCAACGAAACCATCCTGGAGTTTTTCAGGGAAAACCTGGATGCGGCTGATGGCGCACCCATGCCAAACAATGCCGGCGATGCCGATGTCGCCATTGCAGACGCAGACCAGGTGCTCACTGCCGACTATTACACACCCTATCTGAGCCACTCTCCCATGGAACCCATGGGTGCTACCGTACACATTCAGGAAGATCGCGTTGATGTCTGGACGTCGACCCAGGCGCCCGTTGCTTCCCTGACCAGTGTCGCCACTGCTCTTGGTATTCCAGCCGAGGATGTCTACCTGCATCGTGTGCAGGCCGGTGGCGGATTCGGTCGTCGTGGCGGTTCTACCGATTACACAAGACAGGCAGCGCTTGTCGCACAAACCTTGCCGACCGGCACTCCTGTGAAACTGCTCTGGACGCGCGAGGAAGACATGCAGCATGACTTCTACCGTCCCCTGGCCATGTATCGCATCAAGGCTGGCCTTGATGCTGACGGGAAAATCCAGGGCTGGCGCGCACGCGTAGCCAGCGGTTCAATCCTCAATCAAATGCGAGGCGTTCCCCTGAACAATGGTTTTGACGGCATTTCCTGTGAAGGCTTCACCCGACTGCCCTACCAGATTGAGGATCAATTCCAGGATTTCCGCCAGTGCGCCACACATGTCCCACTGGGATTCTGGCGCACAGTAGGCTGGTCGCAAACACCCTTTGCCCGGGAACAGTTTATTGACGAGCTGGCCGTGGCTGCCGGGGAAGATCCCTATCACTTCCGCCTGAAACACATGGCCGAAGATGAACTGTCCAGGCATATCCTTGAACAAGTGGCCAATGCCGTGGGTTGGGATGAAGCCCCTGCCGAAGGCCGCTTCCGTGGCATTGCCACCACTGAACCTTACGGGAGCTTCACCGCAGCCGTGGTTGAACTTTCAGTCAATGATGCCGGCGTCATTAATATTCACCGCGTTATCCAGGGTATCAATCCCGGTTATGTGGTGAATCCGGATAATGTGCGCGCTCAGCTGGAAGGCGCTACGGTGTGGGCGATCAGTGCCGCCATGTGGGGAGAGATCACCATTGAAGAGGGTCGCGTCCAGGAAAGCAATTTCCATAACTACCGCCTGATGCGTCTTGCGGAAATGCCGGTTATGGAAACCGTGCTCGCACCGACAGGCGGATTCTGGGGTGGTGTTGGTGAACCCGGCCAGGCACCGATTCTGCCTGCACTGTGCAATGCCATCTATGCGGCAACCGGCACCAGGGTCCGCTCACTGCCATTGCAACAGCATGGATTTACATTGGCCTGATCCTGATAAGAAATCACGGGGGCATAATTGCCCCCTTTTTTATCTTCTTTTTTTATTCCTAAAGGAGCACACATGAAAAAAGTATTGATGACTTTTGTAGTGTTCTTGCACATTGGCCTGGCTGTTTCTGTCTATGCACAGGATCTGACCATCACCAATGCACGAATTATTTCAGCAAATGATGAAGTGATTGAAAATGGCTCGATCGTTGTAAGAGATGGCCGAATTACTTATGTCGCTGCGGGCGCACCTCGTAATCCTACAACGATGATTATTGATGCCGCCGGGATGACTGCCATGCCGGGGTTCATTGATGCACACAGGCATATCAACACCGGACCCAATGAGGCTGAAGACATGCAGGCGTTACTGGAGGCCGGTTACACCACAGTTCTTTCCGGTGGTGGCCCTGCCGAGGGAAATCTAGCCCTGCGACAGCATATAGAGGAAGGACTTATCAATGGCCCGAGAATCATTCCATCTGGTCGTGTCAGCCTGAACCAGACTCCTGAGGATGCCCGGGCAAGGATTCGTGAACTGAATGAAATGGGGATTAAATTCACCGGCGAAATGGCGCTGACCTCCTTCCCACGTCCTTATGTCCGCGAGTTGGAAACACTTGCCGCCATCGTGGATGAAGCGGCTAAATTCGGCATTACGGTTCAGGTACATTCAGTCAGCGCCCAGGCCACTATGGCAGCGACCCGTGCCGGCGTAAAACACCTGGTACACACTACCAATAAAAACTTTCTGACCCGTGATGAAGCCCGGGAAATAGCAGGAGCTAATGTCATGGTGCTAAGTCTTGGCGGCTTCGGTGCACCGGTTTTCGACGTCTTTAATAATGACAATATACCGACCTTCCGTAATGGTGATGTCTACCCGGACTCAATTCCAACGACAACCCGAGTTCCTGAGCTGACACTGGGGCAGGAAGCCGGTCATGTCCAGGTGAACCTGAGAACAATGTGGGATGCAGGTGTTATTGTTGGTTACTGTACTGACACTTCCTTTGATCCACTGGCCGGACTTGCTCACGAATTAAAAGTCCTGAATGTCATGTTTTCGCCCATTGACCTGGTCAAGCTCATGGGACCCAACACGGCTGCCTATATCAATATGTCAGATGACCTCGGCGAACTGGCCCAGGGGAAAATTGCCGATATAGTGTTACTGGATGGCAACCCCATGGAAGGCTACTGGAATCTGCTAAATACGCAGGTTGTTATCAAGGAAGGGCAAGTAGTGGTGGATAAGCGTTAAAAAATTTTTTGGCCTGTGGCTTATACCGGAAAAAACAACGGCACCAGGAAACTCAGACTCATCCACATGATCAGGGTTAATGGAATACCAATCTTGAGAAAGTCCTTGAACGCATACCCCCCCACTGTCATCACCAGCAGGTTGGTCTTGTAGGCCATGGGCGTAGCATAACTCATGTTGGCTCCAAACAGCACTGCCAGCACATAAGGCTCCACCGCCAGGCCCTGCTGTCGCGCTATCTCTATCGCAATAGGTGTACCGATTACTGCAGCAGCATTGTTTGACACAATATTGGTAAGAATTGCCATCAGCAACATAAGACCACTGAGCTGAAGCGTCACGGAGGTATCGGATGTCATGCTGACAAACTGTGCCGCCATGGCATCGGCAGCGCCAGTTTCAAGCATGGCCATGCCAAGGGCAAGTGAAGCTGCAACGATCATGATGATCTGTGTATTTACAGCTTCTCCCACACCACGCCAGCCTAGACAGTTGGTCACGACCAGCAGCAGCACGCCGCCAACGGAGCTCACGGCAATAGGCATGATGCCAAGGGCTGCGACACCGACCACGCCCACCATGATAGACAGTGCAATCGGCGCTTTTGCAGAATGCGGAATATCAGCAGTACCGTCGAGCACCAGGATCCGCCCTTCCCGTTTCAGCTCGGTAATCTTTTCGCTGGAACCCTGCACAAGCAGTACATCACCAATCTTTAAACGCGTGTTGGCCATATCCGACATGAGTTTACGATCAACAGAGCCCGCGCGGTGCAGCGCAAGAGTGACCAGCTGGAACCGGTTAGCGAAACGCAGGTTGGCCAGGGTATTGCCTATCAGGGGAGAACCCTGCGTCACTATGATCTCGGCAAGTTGCTGCCCTTCAGCCTGCAAGGGATGATCCTCATCCACTTTGCTGTCGCTGCTGTACAAGTCTGTTCCCAGTAGTTTTTCAAAAGACTTCAGGTTGTCCGGTGTATCCTTGACGAGCAGTCGATCTCCTTCGCGCAGCTTG
>Ga0181563_10003393_pt1 | contig 15196 bp, 9 predicted proteins | sample 011ome_25_FD_133759 | JGI IMG/M metagenome (GOLD analysis project Ga0181563, IMG submission 133759) | Coastal salt marsh microbial communities from the Groves Creek Marsh, Skidaway Island, Georgia - 011512CT metaG (megahit assembly) | ecosystem: Environmental > Aquatic > Marine > Intertidal zone... | reverse complement strand
CGTGCGGCCGGCGGAAACCTCACCCTTTGGTTTTGGTTTTGTTTTTTCGTTCGACGCGCCTTCGGCGTCGCGCGCCGTCGCGTCTTCTCGCGCGCCTTCCACGTCCTCGCCCTCGGTTTTCTCGCCCTCGGTTTTCTCGCCGCGAGAGACGCCGTGCCGCACCACGAGCGACGGGTGCAGATCCGGGGCCGCGGTCCGCACGATCGCGTCCGTTTCCTCCGGGGTGAGGAACCCGGTCACGACGCTGACGTTGGGCCTTTTCGAGACGTTCCGCACGCGCATCACTCGGCCGTGGCACGACACGAAGCGCGTGTTTTGCCGCAGCGGGCACGGCCACTCCACGAACGCCCAGTGTTTCGGCAGGGACGGAAATCGGCGCAGATCGGACGGCGCGTTTTCGAAGAGCTTCAGCTCGAGCCGCACGAGCGCGGCGAGGAACGACTTGTTCGGACACGCTTTCGGTCGCCTCGAGCGCACGCGCTCCAGAGCTTCGCCGAGAGACAGTTTTTCGGAGAGCATGAGATGCGAAACCAAGGCGGTGACGCTCCGGGACTGGCCGAACGCGCAGTGCACGATGGCGCGGCCGCTCACGGCTTTCGCGCTCGCCAAGAACGCGTCGATGGTCTCGAAGTGAGACGCGATGTTCGCGGTGAGGGTATCCTCCACCTTGATGTGGAGGTACTCGAAAGGCAACGGCGGGAGGGTTCCTGCTTTCCCTACCAGCCACGGTTGCGGAACTTTCTGCACTGACACGACGTGCGTGACGCCCTTCTCCATGAGAAGTTCCCGGCGTTCCAGCGCGACGCACTCCTGCGCCCCAACGTAGAGCCACGGCGTGATGGCCGTGGCGTCGGGAATGTCAACCTCCGACGCCATCGGCGCCGGTGCGTCGCGCTCTGACCAAATTCCTCTGACGAGGAGTGACAGGATCCTTTCGCGAAAAAAGCGAAACGAAAAAGTTCAGGCGAAAAACTTGGCACCTCTGAACGAAAACTTTCAAACAGTGCCGCGCATCGGCAGGGTGGCGGCGATGGCGCCGAAGCGACGCGGGGCGACGGTGGCCAAGGCGAAGGCCGGACCGCACTCGCTGGTGACGTATGCGGTGTCGAAGGGTGTGGCGCTGGAACACGCCAAGGCTTCTCTGAACGCGTTCGCCGAGCAGTGGGCACAGATGATGGACTGCACGCCGCGTCAGGCGCTGCTCAACATGAACGCCGACGGCATCGGCGACGAGTACGTGCAGTACCTGGTCGCCAACGCCTCGCTGCGGGAGTATCGCGAGAGCCAGAGCCAGCGAAGTCAGGAGGGGAACGACGGATCCGGCGGCGGCGGGGATCGGGAACGCTTTGACGCGCCCGGTCCGGCGAACGACACATCCGGGGGTGCCCAGCGGCGACGCAGCAGCGCGGACGCGTCCGGATCTCGAGCGCGCGACCCCATTCCCGACCCCGCGGATCTTCCCGAGCCGGCCTCCGACTCCGACGAGGCGCCCATCGTGCGCCGCCGCGCCTCTCGGCGCCACGAGCCCGCCTCCTCGCCCCCGGGCGTCCCCGGGGACGTCCCCGACGCCGAGTCTCTGTCCGAGGCGGAGGACGAGGACGACGCGGTGTCCGACTCGTTCGTCGAGGACGACGCCGCGGAGGAGGACGACGACCCCGAAGACGACGACGACGACGAGGAACTCGAGGAGGAAGAGGCTTACGCCATCTCGCAGGCTGACCTGGAAGACGCGTTCGGGGATGTCATAGAGCTGGACCTCTCGGACGACGACGACGACGACGACGACGCCGAGGCGCTCGCCGCGGCGGCGCGGCGGCGCGGGCGCGGCGCGGGGCTGGAACCGAAAACGAAAACGAACGCCGCGTCGGTGATCGACTTGAGCGGGGACGTGCGCGGCGGCTCGCGCCGCGGTCAAATCGCCGGGACGGACAAAGGCGACAAAGGGAAGCTCCCTTTGAACCTGACCGCGGGCGGGAACGTGCTCGGTGCGTCCACCGCGCGCCGCGACGATACCACCGCGGCGCCGGCGTTTATCGGACGATCGCGCGGCGGCGCGCTTGAGTATATGCGCGGCGAGAGCCTCGTGGCGATGGCCGGGGGAAGACTTCGCGACGATCGCGCGAAAAGCTCCGACGTGAACGGCCGCGCGACGACCGCGCGCCATCCGGATGTGCCCACAGACGACGACTCGGACCGGCGCGTAGTCGCCGACACCGAAGCGGACCTCGCGAGCCTGGACGACTTGGATCTGTGTAACCGGATGGTTTTCGGCAACCGCGCGTTTCGGCACCAGCAGCGCGCCATCGTCGAGCACTCAGTGGCGGGGGAGGAGGGCCGCCGCAGACCCGGGAAGGATTGCTTCGTGCTGATGCCCACCGGCGGGGGGAAGAGCCTGTGCTACCAGCTCCCCGCGGTGATTGTGGGGGGGTCACCGTGGTCTGCTCGCCGCTGCTGAGCCTGATTCAGGACCAGGTGAACCACCTGGTGAGCGACTTCGACGTGCCGGCGGCGTACCTGTCGTCGGCGCAAACCGCCTCCGAGGCGCGCGCGGTGTTGGCCGAGCTGCACAAGAACACACCCACCGTGCGCCTGGTGTACGTGACCCCCGAGAAGCTCGCCGGCTCGGACGCGCTCATGCGCTGCCTCGCGGACCTGCACGGCAAAGGGCTGCTGACGCGGTTCGTGGTGGACGAGGCGCACTGCGTCTCCAGCTGGGGGCACGACTTCCGCCCCGACTACAAGAAGCTGGGCGAGTTGAAAAAGCGCTTCCCGGACGTGCCGGTCACCGCGCTCACGGCGACGGCGACGCCCGAGGTGCGCCGGGACGTGGTCAAGACGCTCGGGATCAAGAACGCGCGCGACTTCGTGGTGACGTTCAACCGCCCGAACATCGCGCTGCACGTCAAGAGCAAGAAGGCCCTGCGTGAGCTCCCCGCGTTCGCGAAGTGGGTCGCCGAGCGGTACGGGGGAAAGGACGCCGGCATCGTGTACTGCCTGAGCCGCGACGACACGACGGCGTGCGCGGAGGCGATCAACGCGGAACGCGCGCGGCGCGTTCGCGAGCGCCTCTCACCTGGCCCGTCCGCGGTGGCGTACAACGCGGGCCTCTCCACGAAGGCGCGCGTGGAGGCGCAGAACCGGTGGATGACCGGCGAGACGCAGGTGACCTGCGCGACCATCGCGTTCGGGATGGGCATCGACAAGCCCGACGTGCGCTACGTCGTGCACTACTCGGCGCCCAAGTCGCTGGAGGGTCTGTACCAGGAAGTGGGGCGCGCGGGGAGGGACGGCGAGCCCTCCGAGGCCGTCACGCTGTACGCCAAGTCGGACATCACGCGGATCCGCCGGATCCTGTCCATGCCCACGCCCGGCGTGCGCCGCGCGGACCGCCTGAAGAAGAGCGAGCCGCTGCTGCGGAAGGTGGAGGCGTTTCTGCTGAACCGCGCGACGTGCCGCCGCGTGCAGCTGCTGGACTACCTGGGCGAGCCCGGGTTCGACGCCAGGCAGTGCCGCGCGACGTGTGACGCGTGCATCTTGAAGCGGGGGGGGCTGCCCCTGGGCGAGCCGGACACCTGGGCGGAGGACCTGGCCACGGACAAGGCGACGCGCGCGAAGCCCGGCGAGGGCGCGCCCGCCAAGGGGCGCAAACGCAAGGCGAAGCGCAAAACCAAGGCCAAACCGAAGAAGGCGCCCAAGAAGGCGCCCGCCGCGCGCGCGCGCGCCGCTCCCGGGGCGAGGGGGGCCGGGGGCGGAGCCAGAGGAGGCGGGGTGGGCGCCAGCGTGTTCGGGACGTTCCAAATGCGCACGTAGCCGCTCGTAGTCGTTTTAGCAGTCTATACCTATACGACGGCGTTTGAAAGGATCGATCGGAAAACTTCGAGACGACGGAGAATCGTGGTACAACGCGCCTCGCGTGTTTCGCTACTGCTATGCGCTAGCTCGCTAGTGTTACATCGTCCGCCGCGACCCGTGTTCCGCGGACGACAAGGCGCTCGACGACGCATCGACGGCTCGACACCGTGGAACGTCAAGAATAGGTGCACGGCGTTCAAAGCCACGCCACGCCGGAGTAAACGACAAGCGCGGCGACGAGCGCCGCGCTGTGTTTGGCGCCGGGCTCCTCCGATTTTTTTCGCCTCGGTTTCTTTTCGGGCAGCGCGTCGTGCAAGATGGCGCGCAAGGTCACGAGGCCGCTGGACGAGCGCAGACCGCCGAGCCTGGACCCCACCAGCTGCTTCGCGTCGCTCTTCGCGAGACTCAAGGACACCTGCGCCACCTGCGCGGGCTCGCGTTCGGAGGTGGACGACATCGCACGCCTCGCCTGTTCGACACGCGACGGCTGGCAAGCTCGAATTTCAATTTCGGCGGGACGGGCGGCCGCGCGTGTTCTCGTCGTGAGGCTCGAGGCGCGAACGCACGGACTCTGGTCTCGCCGAGCGGGTGATCCAAGCGTGTGACGTGAGTGTATCGACGCGAGGATCGGTTCGCCTCCAAACGCGTGGTGCGCTGCCTGTCGAGTCTAGCGCCTCGGGGGGTCCGTCTCGCGCCAAAAGCGCGAAACGGCGGATGGTTTGGATGTCCGAAATCGCCAGCTGGCATACGGAGCGCCACTTATGTTCGGTCGCACATGAGCAAACATGCTGTAGCCTGTTGAAGGCCCACAATCGTCGCTTTTCGGCGCGGATAAATTTGCGAAATCTCCCGCACACTCGGCGTGGCTCCAGTGCAGACGTCACACACACGCACGGTCGCGATGGCCGTCCTCGCCACGACCGCGCCTCGCGCGCTTCGCGCCGGGTCGGCCCTCCGGTCGACCCGCGGATCCCCGGTCTCGCGCGGCGCCGCGGTGGTGCCTCGCGCGAAGAAGTCCGCCATCAAGGTGGTGACTCCCTCGGAGCCCGAGCCCGAGGCTCCCACGCCTCTGACGGACGAGCAGCTCAACTCCTTGCCTCCCGAGATGCTGGAGCGGGACATCTGGGACGCCGAGGGCTTCGATAAGCTCGGGGAGAACGTCAAGAACTGGGGCCTGTTCTTCGTGGTGTTCATGGCCGCCGGCGCGGGCGTGGTGGCGGCGAACACGTACAACGACGGTGCCGTCGGGGTGGATTTCCAGGCGTACGAGAGCCCGGATCAAGCGGTGGTGGCTGCCATGGAGGCGAAGCAGGGCGTCGTCACCGCGGAGGCGGTGCTGGAAGCGCCCGACGCGCAGTGACCAGAGACGAACGATGTGGCGATACGCGACGGTCGGTTCTCAACGCGAACGCACGAACGCACGTGATCGACACGCGCCTCCTATTTAAATACGCGCCTCGGTACGCTCGCCAGACGAGAGCGTACCGTAGCGACTCCGCTACGACCATCTCTCACGCGTCCCCGCCGTCCCCGCCTCGCGAAAGGTTAAGAGTCTCTCCGCGCCTCCGCCGCGCGCGCCCGCGCCTCCGCGGCGACGCGCCCGGCGCGTTCCGACTCCAGCGCGCCCCGCAGGGCGTCCATCTCCTCCGTCATGGCCGTCTGCCGGGCCAAGACGCGGATCTCGCGCTCGGCGAGCGCCTTCATGTCCGTCTGCAGCTTAGCCAAACGCGACGCCAGCGCGTCGCGCGGCGCGCCCGCCGAGTCGTCGCCGCGCTCGCCGCAGCGCGTCGCCGCGTCGCGTCGCGAAACCGAAGCCATCGCCTGTTCGTGCTTCTCCGCCGCGCGACGCAGCGCCTCTCTGAGCGTCCCGTTCTCCTCGCGCAGCAAACGCTCGGTGTCGCGCAGCTCCGTCGCGGACGCCACGAGCCGACGCACCGCCTCGGCGCGCTCGGCGCGCTCGGCGGAGACGTCGCGCGCCGCGCGCGCGTTTGCGTCGAGCGTCTCGCGCGCTTCCTCGATGGCGAGCCGCTGCTGCTCGATGGTGCGCGCCGCCCTCGCGGCGTCCTCGCGGTGCGTCTCCGCGGCGGTCTCGCGGCGCGCGAGCTCGCCCTCTAGTCGAACGCGTTCCAGCTCGCGGTCCTCCAGCGCGCGCTCCAGCGAGGCCAGGCGGTCGACGAGCGCGCGACGGCTCACGTCGGCGTGCGTCTCGTCACCCTTCGTTTCGGCCAATTGACGCTCGAGCTCGGCGACGCGCCTGGTGTCCGCGTCGTGGCGCTCGCGCGCGAGCTCGCGGCTAGAACTCTCGCTGTCTCGCGCGCGCTGCAAGTCACGCTGAAGCGAATCGATGGATTTCTTCGTGCGCGCCAGCAAACGCGTGCGCTCCTCGAGCTCACCGTGCACGTCCCGAAGCGTCGATTCCGCGCGCGCCACCTGCGCGGTCAGACGGCGCTCCGCGGGGGTCGCCACGGCCCCGGCCGCGCTCCGCTCGGTCCAGGGGGTGGCCGTGAAGTGCGGCTGGCGCAACGCCGACGCGGGCGTGCTCCGCACGCTCATCGCCCCGCCGACGCCCCAGGGACAGTGACGAAGCGACGACGCATTCGTCGTCAACAGATTCGGGAGCCGCGCGCGTCTTTTTACGGCAGCGTCGGGAAGAGCCCCGCGTCAGGAATTCGGGCGGCGGTCGCCTCGTCACATCGCGACGCGCGTGGGAGACGAGACGCGCGTGAACGCACGTCCGGGGTTCGTGCCGCGCGCATCGTCGTTCGTGTGACGAGACGCCGCCGCGATGCCGACGTGGCTGCGCATCGCGTTCATGCTCATGGCCGTGAGGTCGGACAACATGGAGTCCACCCTGACGCAGATCGGGTACATGGCGTTGTCCTGGTGCCTGCGCGGGTGTTTCCAGGCGCTGCAGCGCCCCATCATGATCCCTAAGCTCGTGCGCATGGGCAAGATGCACCCCGAGGTGGCAAGGCGCACGGCGTCCTCGAAGAAGGCCATCGCGTACTGGTTCACGCTCACCGCGGCGGTCAGCGCGTTCCTCGCGTACCACAACGTGGTGCGCATGACGTTCTTCCTGGTGTTCACGACGCTCGCGCTGCCGCTGTTCAAGGCGGTGGCGTTCCCGAGGGTGCTCCCCGTGCCCTTGTTCCTGTGCGCGGTGTGCTACGGCGTGTGGCGGTGGGAAGGCGTCCAGGAGCTGTTCCTGGGCCTGGTGCTGTTCCAGGCGTTGCCCACCGCGCACGAGACGCTGAGACACTTCCTCGGCCCGAAGTCCGGAAACCTCGCCGGGTTCGTCGCGTGGGCGCTCGTCGCCGCCGCGGTGGCCCCCATCGTGGCGACGTTCGCGGCGGCGTACTTCGTCCCCGAGGCCATCGACTGGCTGGTCTCCAACCGCACGCACGCCTCCGTGGCGCCGTACTGGGCTGCGCTGGAGTACTACTACAGCTTCCTGGGGTTCAGCACCGCGGACGGCGACAACCCGTACCGCGTGCTGGGCGTCCCGCAGACGGCGTCCATGGACGCCATCAAGAAGCGGTTCCGGCGGCTTTCCGTGCGGTACCACCCGGACAAGACCGGCAACGACCCGAAGAAGAAGGAGCACTTCGTCCGGTTACAGCAGGCGATGGAGGTGATCACCAAAGGCACGTTCGACGGCGCCGTCAACGAGAACGCGTTGCGCGCGCGGCTCAGAGGCACCATCGCGCGGTGTTCCGAGTTGACCCCCATCGTCGGCGTCTGGGTCGCGCTCGCGCTTCTGGCGTTTTTCCGATGGGTGTTCCGCGACCGCGCGCGCGAGCGATCGGAGCGCGAGGCGGAGGCGGCGTACCGCGCCGCCGCGGCGGCGCGCGGGGCCGTGCCCATGGACATCCCGCGCGAATACGACATCGGACCGTCGTTCCTGGGGGGAAACATGCTCGGCTACGGCGGCGGAAACGGAGGCGCCGCGCGCTTCGGCGACGCGGGGCCGCGCGCCGAGGCGAGAACCGTGGGGGGCAGGCGGGTGGCGACCCCGCAGACGCACATGCCGAGGCTCGTGGAGCTCGACGCGGCGGCCGGGGCGGCGGGCGGGGGGCCCGCGGAGGGGGAGGGCGGCGCGGCGCAGGGCGTCGCGGTCTCGGGGGAGGGGATGACGCGCCGCGGCGGGGCGAAACAACGCGCGGGGCGGCGACACCGATGAAGGTGCCGATTCCGTGTAATAACTCACGAGCTATACGTACGTCGTCGTCTTTTTTTTATAGCGAGGTCTATATACGGGGAAAACGACTCAAGAACGTAGGTCTACGCGTCGCTTTTTTCTGCTCCAAGATTCCAGGTTCGATCCCTGGCTGACGGAGGGATACGGGGAAAACGACTCAAGAACGTGGGTCTACGCGTTCCTTTTTTGAGATTCCAGGTTCGATCCTTGGCGGTAAACCGCGGATGAAGATTTTTCCATGCGAGATCCGCTGCAGATCATGAGGCTCCCGACGTCCACGTCTCCTGCGGGTGGCATCGGATTTTGGACCCGCGAACGGCACACGCCGACGCGCTCGACACGCGACACACACGGACGCTGCGGGGCGACGTGTTTATGACAATGGCGTTGGCGAAAGGAGCGTTCGCGCGGGCGGGCGGTTCGACCGCGGCGACCGCGCCCGCGCGCGTCGCGCGATCGCGGCGTGCGGTGTCGTGCCTCGGCTCGCAGCGTGATGGGGGCCGAGGCGCGCCGCCCGCGCGCGGCGCGTTCGCCGGCGCGCCTCGCGTCGCCGCCGCCCCCGCTTCGCGCGTGGCGTCGCGCGTCGCGGTCTCCGCGATTGGCGGCGCGTCCTCGCCTTCCGCGGGCGACGGCACCGGCGCCGCACCTCGAGGCGCCTCGTTCAACCGCGGCGGATCCGCGAGCTCGTCCTCGGGCGCGTCCCCCTCGCAGCTCAACGCGGCGAGCTCCGTGGGCCCCGGGGAGAGCTCTCTGTACCGCGCGTATCGCGAGGGCGCCGCGAGCAAGTCCGCGAAGCGCGCCACCCCTCCCAGCGGGAGCGGGAGCTGGGACGAGGACCTCTCCGCGTCCGCTTCCTTCGACGCAGCCGCGCTCCCCCTGAAGATAAACCAGGACATCTTGCTTTGGAACGCGCGCTGCATGCGCAAGAGCGCCATGAAGATCCGCAAGCGCGACGACCGCGTCCGCGCGCGCCTGAACGCCATGCGGCTCTACGAGCGCGCCAAGGCGGTGGACCCGAGCGACGGGCGCGCGTACGTGGGCATGGGGCAGGTGCTCAAGCAGCTCGGGGACGTGGACGCCGCGAGGCGCGTGTACCAGGATGGCGCCGACGCCACAGGCGGCGACTCGGCGTACATCTGGCAGGCGTGGGCGACGCTCGAGGAGCGCGCGGGCGACGTCGCCAAGGCGAGGCAGCTGTACGACGCCGCGCTCGCCGCGGACAAGACGCACGCCGCGGCGTGGCACGGCTGGGCCGTGCTGGAGAAGAAGCAGGGCAACTTCCAGCGCGCGCGTGACCTGCTCGTGAAGGGGTCGCGCCTCGTGCCGGCGTCCAAGGCGAACCCGTACCTGTTCCAGGAGCTCGGCGCCATGGCGGCGGAGCGCGGGCGCGTGCAGGAGGCGCGCGAGCACTTCCGCGAGGGCACGCGCACGGAAGCTGGCGCGCGCAGCGCCGTGCTGTGGCAGGCGTGGGCCATGCTGGAGACGCGCGAGCCGGACGGGGGCGAGCAGGCGCGCAAGCTGTTCCAGAAGAGCCTCGCCGTGGACCCGGAGAACAAGTACGCGTACCTGTCGTGGGCGACGTACGAAGCGCGGTGCGGGTTCGCCGATCGCGCGCGCTCGCTGCTGCGCAAGGGGTGCAAGCTGAACCCGGGGGACCCGCCGCTGCTGCAGGCGCTGGCGCGGCTGGAGGCCAAGGAGGGCAACCTGGAGGCGGCGCGCGCGCTCTTCGAGCAGGGAACCAAGCTGGACCCGGCGCACCAGGCCAACTGGCAGGCGTGGGCCATCGCCGAGTGGCGCGCGGGGCGCGTGGACCGCGCGCGCGAGCTGCTGCAGCGCGGCGTGTGGGTGGCGCCGCGCAGCCGCAACGCCTGCAAGCTGTTCCAGGCGTGGGGCGTCCTGGAGGAGCGCGAGGGGAACGTGGCGCTGGCGCGCCAGCTGTACAAGTGCGGCGTGAAGGCGGACCCCACCAGCGAGACCACCTGGCTGACGTGGGCGAAGATGGAGGAGCGGCTTGAGAACCCGATTCGCGCGCAGGAGCTGCGCACGCTGTGCGTGCAGCAGCGCGCCGAGGCGCTCGTGGGCCAGAGCGACTTGTCGCCCGCGGCGATGTTCGGCATCGACTCTGCGCTCAGGCCCGTGCTCACGTCGCTGGCCAAGCTTCTGGGCGGGCAGGACGCCGCGGCGATCGCGGAGAGCGTCTCGGAGGGCTCGGTGAAGTACGGGCGGCTGCGCCGCGCCGAGCGCGAGGTGATCCGCGCCGAGCCTCTGTTTGGGGTGATGTCGTCCGCGGACGACGCGTGACGCGCGAAGGGTACGCTCGTGTTCATACGAGCGCACGAAGGCGCTTCGTGACGAGAGACGAGATGGAAACGATGCCGATGCCGTTCGTTATGATATGAATAATTACAGGTATCACTCTCACGAAACGCGCGGGGCGGGCGGCGGCGGCGCTCGCGTTCCGACGCCAGTCAGTCGCGCGAAAAATAGCGGTGATGTTCGACGCGCCTTTTCGTTCGCCTCCGCGCTCACTTGAGCGCGGTGTCGATCTGCGCCTCCACCTGCTTCGCCGGCTTGTTCGCGGTGATGTTGGACACGCGCCCCGCCTTGTTGTAGTAGTCGATCACGGGCTGGGTCTGCGCGTGGAACGCGTCCAGCCGGGACTTCAACGTCGCCGCGTTGTCGTCCTTGCGCTTGGTCAGGGGCTCGCCGGTGACGTCGTCCACGCCGGGCACCTTGGGCGGCGAGAACTTGGTGTGGTACGAGCGACCGGATTTGGCGTGGATCCACCTTCCTTCGATGCGCTCGACCAGGACCTCGTCCGGGATCTGGAAATCAAGCACCTTGTCCACGGAGACGCCCTTCTTGGCGAGCATCTCGTCCAGCATCACCGCCTGCGGCACCGTGCGCGGGAACCCGTCGAGGATGAATCCGTTTCGGCACTCCGTCTGTTTGATAGCCTCCTCGATGATCCCGACGACGATGTCGTCGGAAACGAGCGCGCCGCTCTCCATGGCCTGCTTCGCGCGCACGCCGTTCGGGGTCTTCGCGGCGACCGCGGCGCGGAGCATGTCGCCGGTGGCGAGGTGGCAGAGGCAGTGATCGGCCTTAATCTTGGGCGATTGCGTGCCTTTGCCGCACCCGGGGGGGCCCACCAAGATGAGTCTCTTGTCGGGTTTGCTCTGGCACTCCAGCCGGCGCTGGATCTCGCGCATCAGCGCATCGGTGGAGACTTCGTGCAAGGCCGCGGACGACATCGTGTGGGTGGGGCGGGGGTGGCAGGCCCGCGGGACAGTGACGAGGCGCGCACGATCGGTTGTTAAAAAACCGCGGTTCCAGCTGCCAGCTCATCGCTTGCGAGGCGCTTTTCGAGATTTCCCGGGATTTCTTCTTCCGCCGACGCGGCGCGGATGGACCGCGCGTCACCTCGCGCGGGGACTCGCGCGCGAGAGCAGGCAGGGTGGCGTTTTTAGGGTTCGCGAGACGAATGTTGACGTATGCTATCGCCCTTCTAGCTAGCGGTAGGAACGTAAGACTTCCGCGTCGTGATCATGAACGGTCTCTCTATCGCCGGTCTCTCTATCGTCGTCCTTTTTTAAAAACGGCGCGGCGTCATCCGGCGAGTCTCCTCAGCGCCGCGCCGATTTCCCGCCGCGCCGCTTCGTCCGCGACGCCCATGCTTTCCAAATCTCGCTCCCCGAGGGGCAGAATCCTGGACCCGTCCACCCCCCCCAGCCTGAACGCGTCGCGCCATTCGCCGAGTCCCTCCGCCGCGAGCCATCGGTCGACGTCCGCGCTCGTCCACGCGCGCGGGTCGCCGAGCAGCCGCCGGTCGAATTCGGCGAGCGCGGGGTCGCGCGGGGTCTCGTTCGTCGTCCGCGTTCTCGAGGCGTTCTCGAGAAACGCGCTCGCGTTCACGTCCGTGTTCTCGTCCTCCGTGACGGCTGCCTGCGGCGGCAACAAGACATCCACCAGGTTGGATCCGAGCGCGGCGGCGGCGGCGAACGCCGCGACGGGCGCGACGGCGCCGAGCGTCGCCGCCGCCGCGCCGCCCGTCGCGAAGAGCGCGAAGGCGAGCGACGGGAGGACGAACCCGAAGAGCGTGACGCCTCCGAACAGGAGCATCGCGGGCACGCCCACGGTGGCGAAGAACGCCAGGGGCAGGACCACCGATATTACCGAAAACGCCAGCTGCATCGCGAGCGCGGAGGCGACGGCGCCGGCGGTCCACGACGCCGCGATCGCCGCGCCGAGGGACACGAGCGGGTTTTCGCCCACCCACCGGATGAGCCGTCGCGCGGAAGGGCGCTCGACGCGCGTCTCGAGCCGGCGGCAGAACGCGCGCCAGCGCCCCCGCGGAGACTCGGAGTCGCCGTCGTCCGAAAACGCGGAGGCTGTCGTGTTGGGTCGCCGCGCGACGCGGCGACCGGGCGACGGCGTCGAGCGAAGCACCGGGTGGTCGTGTCGGAGTTGGTGGCTCACGCGCGAACCGCCGAGTCGAGAAGAGACCACTCGCCGCGTCCGCGCGCCGCGGGTGGCGACGGCGGCGCGAGACACGGGGCGGCGGTCGTGTGCCGCCGAGCCGAGGGGCACGGCGGAGCGCGACGCCACCGAGGCCATCGCGGCCATCGCGAGGTGCGACGAGTTGTGGCAGTGATCTCGAAGCATACGCACTGCGGACGATACAAGTACGATTTTCGAAAATCGATGTGCGATGGGCACCCCGTTTTCGGCCGGCACACTCAGATCTGGTCGCACCTCGACCATCGCCATGGCGGGGTTGGAGTATGCGCCTCCCCCGGGGTTCGTGCCGCCCCCCGCGCGCGTGTCGGACAGCGTGAAAGTGCGTGTGCCTCGGAACGAGGCTGCGGTGGTGGAGTACCCGGTGCGTCAACGTCCGCCGATTCGGCCCAGATTTCCTCTCTTCGCGCGGCACTAACAACAGGCGTCTTCCGCCGTCCACGCATCGCCGCCCATCGCGACCGCTTCCGACTGACGCGCCCCATCTCCGCGCTCGTCCCTCGCATCGCCTCATCAGGGGTACGTCGTGGACGACGCGCGCGCGCTCGCTTCCCTCGGTGGCGGCCACGGCGTGAGTCAGGCGTGTTCCTCCGGGCGGGACGCGCCCAAACTCCTTCTGCGTTCGCGTCCGTCTGATCCGCTCGCGCGCCCGCTTCGCGCCGACCGCGCGTCCGCCAACGGCTTGGTCCTGCGAATCTCACGCAAAGACCCCGGCGCGGGGACTCGAAACGCGGGGGTTTTCGACGCCGGCGTGAGCATCGTCTCGGTGACGCGCGTGACGCACGCGTTCAGGTTTCGGCAGATGGCGGATTACCAGCACACGCGCGCCGCCGAGGACCCGACGCTCGCCGCGGTTTCGGGAATCGCGCCGAGCGCGGAACTCGCCTCGGACTCGCGCCTTTCTTTCGGACTCGCGACGACACACGCATCCGACACGAACGCCGTCGAGCGGGGAGGCGCGAACGACGTAACACACACGATCGACCCCACGATCGCGTACGTCTCGGTTCCGAAAGGGCACGCGTTCGCGATGCCCATGCCCGACGGCCCGGCGAGCGACCCGTTCCACGTCGCCGCGCGCGCCGACGCCGCGCTGCGCGGCGCGCCTCCCGCGCCGCGCGCGGACGGTAGTATCGAGCACGGCGGATTGATCGGCGGATTGATCGGCGGATTGATCGCCGCCCCCCCGGTTTCCTCGGTGAACCACCCCGAGGACTACCGCGCCGCGCGCTGGAAGCGCGCGCGCGAGACCGCCGCGCGGGGTCCCGGCGAGCGGACCGGCGGCGCCGCCGACCCGGTGCCGTTCGCGGTCGCCGCCGTCCCGCCGGCGCTCGCCGACGCGGAGGCGGCGGAGACGCGCGAGGCGCTCGGCGTCCCGAAGGCGGCCGCGGACGCGATCGCGGCCGCGTTCGAGCGGCGACCGGTGTGGGCGCACGACGCGCTGCTGGAAGCGTTGCCCGCGGAGACGCGCGGAAGCTCCGCCGCGGACATCGCGGCGATTGAAAAAGCCTTCCCGACGTTCGCGTTCCGGTTCAAGGACGGCCCGTTCCGGCGGCTGTGGACGCGGCGCGGGTACGACCCGCGCGCGCGCGCGCGCGACGCGAAGCTGCAGTGCCTGGAGATGCGCCTGGACGCGTCCTGGTTCGACGACGCATCGACGACGAACACGAAGGGGCTGCGGAACAGCGCCGCGCGCGTTTCGAGATCGCACAGGGAAACGCACGGGTTCGAGGCGCTCGCCGCGTCGGCGACGGCGCGCGACCGGAAAAAGCCCCCGGTCGCGACGCGGTACCCGCTGTACCAGCTGTGCGACGTCTCGCTTCCTGGCGTGCGCGCGACGCTGCAGACCTTCGAGAGGACGTGCGTTTCGGAGGAGGAGGAGCGGAGTTCGGAGAAGGGCGGCGAGGGCGAGGGGCCCGCGGCGGAAAGCGAGGCGAAGGCAAAAAAAAAGGCGAGGAAAAAGTGCTCGGCGACGTTCGGGTTCTTCTCAAAGGCGCGCTACAACCGCGTGCGCGCGTGCGTGCTGGCGGCGTGCGAGGCGGTGTACCGGGGCGAAGACCCGGTGCGCGCCGAGGCGGAGGCGCTCGCGGGGCTCGGGCCGGAGGAGGAGGACGACGAGGATCGGGACGGCGCCGTCGACGAGGACGAGGAGGCGGAGGAGGAGGAGGAGGAGGAGGAGGAGGAGGGGGAAGAGGAGGAGGGCGAGGGCGAGGGCGAGGATGACGACGACATTCGCGACGACGACGACGGCGACGACGGCGACGACGACGACGACGACGACGACGATGGAGACGTCACCGAGGACTGCGACTCCGATTCCGGCGGCGGGAAACGCGCGAAGCTGTCGCCCGTGACGGTGGACGCCGTGCGCGCGGTGCTGAGCGGGGCGCCCGCGGACCTCGAGACCGCCATCCGCGAGTCCGCGGGCTTCGACGCCGGGCAGGAGATGGAGGACGACGAGTACGACGTGTTCGGCGAGGACGACGACGAGGAGAGCGACTGACGAGACGCGCGCTTGAAAATCTCGCGCGTTCTCGCGCGAACGACGCTTGGTCGTTACGGTCACACATAGTCCACCTCACATAAAATATCCTATAGCTATACGATATAGCGCGGTATTCATACCGG
>Ga0181563_10003392_pt1 | contig 15196 bp, 13 predicted proteins | sample 011ome_25_FD_133759 | JGI IMG/M metagenome (GOLD analysis project Ga0181563, IMG submission 133759) | Coastal salt marsh microbial communities from the Groves Creek Marsh, Skidaway Island, Georgia - 011512CT metaG (megahit assembly) | ecosystem: Environmental > Aquatic > Marine > Intertidal... | reverse complement strand
TCTTGACCCCCGATGAGGCCTATGTCAGCAAAACAGAACCAATGAGATTAGCAGCCTGAAATGAAACCCTGATCTACCTTAGCAAGGCTGCAAACTGGTCGAAAAAGCAGGACCACCTCTGATATTCATTAGGTGATCAGCACATTTAACGATTTTATCCATACCATCAAAGTGTGTCAGGGTCCGCCGGCCGACTTTCACTTGCTGTTGGAATTGGCTTACAGCACGTCCCATCGGGTCACGAACATAAATCACCAAACGAACATTTTTCGCGTATTGCTGGAAGTGCTTCACCATCTCGCCGATTTCATTGGCTCCTGCGGCAAAGATAAACTCACTCGAAAAAACCAGATTCGGCGCGGATGCTTCGGTGGCTTGGGCAATGTTGTTATCAATATAGACCTTAGATCGCTTGATGGCCTGCCTTCTGTTCAAGCCCGCAATAAAATAGCTCGTGGTTGTTAAACGCGATTTCGGATTTGAGAAAGCCAGCGACACCTGAAAATGATTGCTATTGGTCCCATAGAAAAAGCCCTGTTTTAAGAGCGCTTTCGAATTAGAACGGAATGCGCCTTGAATAGACGTTGTGCCCGTCTTGCTCATTCCAGCGTGGATATAGATGGTTTCAAATTTCGACATGGGATCCCTTGGCGCGGATCGGTCCATTTTGGTATCCGCTTTATGGCCATGCAGATAGCGATTTAACGCGTACACTCCAAGCAAATTCTAAAATTCTGCCCTTAAAGCCCCGCGCTCAATGCGACGGCTTTTCAGCGATCAACTACAACACCTTAACCATATCAATATGGGGGAGATCCAAGTGTAGCATGGTGCGGTCGGAGGGACTCGAACCCTCACTCTTGTTACAGAACAGCGACCTCAACGCTGCGCGTCTACCAATTCCGCCACGACCGCAAAATCGATGACTGCCGCTCCTCTAGACCATGGTTGCGGGCTTCTCAAGTGGAAAAATGCGCGATTTTGGAACTGATTTATTCAGACAGCGTTTTTGAAGGACTGTGTTGATCACCAAAGCACATATCCCGAGACCATTCGCCACATAACCGAGTTGCGATTTTTCAAGAAAAATATGTGGATTGCGGCCCGTCCGCGCAGGAAATTGAACAGGCCTGCAACGATCAGCCCATGCCTTTAAGGATTGCGTATGACCAAACGGTGCAGCGCGATACGGCCCGCAAGGCGGTGAATCGCGCCGAATGGCCGGATCACACCAAAATTGTCGATCGTGAAGGGCCACAGTGCGCCCACTGGCACGCTGATAACCCATATATAAACCGATGATCTTATGGCGACAGCTCCGCTTGCGTTGATAAAGCGCGACAGGCCCCAGAATCAGCGCGATCACTGCCAACCCGATGTGCGGTTGAATATTGGGGCGGCAGCCAGATTAGGGGCAAGTGTAATTGAAATACCCGTCATAGGCTGTTTGACTGCAATGAAGACGTCACGGCGATCAGTTTGAGTTCCGCCAATTTCGGATACGTAATATAAGGGGATTCTTCGTGGATAAGCGGCAAGAGCAGCCTGCGCTTCATGAATGGCGGGACCATATGATCGCGCCGATTGCGCTTTTGATGTTTATTGCGGTCTCGGTCGTCTCTGCGATTAGGCGGTTTGGCTTTTGGCGGTCGATTGTTGCGACAACTATGGTAGCGGCGCGTTGATTAACGCGAAGGCGGTGCGGCCGGCCCGCGTGACCCTGCCCGCATCTGTCCAAGACCGCCTACGATTTTGGAAACGTGGCGACCTTATGGCGCTTTCGGTCAAGGAGCACTATGAGCGAATGATATTGACGACTGGCGAGGACATCCCCGTCAGCCGCCACTATGTGCCATATATCAAGGAGGCTGGCCTGTTGGTCCGAACATAAATGGTTGAATGGATTATCTCAGAGGGTTTGACCGATTACGCGGAAGCCGTGGCCTTCATGGAGGCCCGCGCTGACGCGATTGCACGTGGCGAGGCGGATGAGCTGATCTGGCTGGTCGAGCACCCTCCGCTTTATACCGCAGGCACCTCGGCCAAGATCGAAGACTTGGTCTCGCCTGATCGCTTCCCCGTCCATCAGGCTAAGCGTGGCGGGCAGTATACTTATCATGGTCCGGGGCAGCGGGTGGCCTATATCATGCTGGACGTGGGCAAACGCGGGCGCGACGTGCGGGCATTTGTTTGCCAAATCGAGAATTGGATCATCGCGACGCTGGACACGTTTAACGTCAAAGGTGAGCGCCGCGCGGGACGCGTTGGGGTCTGGGTCACAAGACCCGATAAGCCTCTCGGCCTCGACGGCCCCCCCCAAGAAGACAAAATCGCAGCGCTTGGAATACGTTTACGCAAATGGGTGAGCTTTCATGGACTGTCGATCAACGTCGAACCTGACCTCTCGCATTTCACAGGCATCGTGCCGTGCGGAATCACAGCGCATGGGGTCACCTCGCTGGTTGATCTTGGGTTGCCTGTGACGATGGACGACGTGGATGTGGCGCTCAAACAGACGTTTGAGACGAGTTTTGGCGCATAAGATCAAAGTCATCCGTTAAATTAACCTGCATGGTGAACACATCTGCGTCGATGTGGTCCTGCGGCCCGATGGCGCTTTTGGTTTTGACGAATTTCGCCGTGATCCTGAGGACTTAAGCCGCCAGTATAATATAGGTCGCTTCGGTGATCAGGTCTTTTCCGACGCCGACGCGGCATTAGAACAAGCAACTGTCACGGTACACTGGGTTTCTGATCGGCTTTAATTGATCTGATTGCACAGTTTCGAGCATAATCCCCCTTATCGACCAAAGGGGTGCGCCAAATTAACCCAGTCTTATTGCGCAATGGAATATTGCCCCTTAAGGCGCAACGCTCTAGAACTATTCCAAACGTGTGGGCGCGACTCTCGTGCCTCGCATATCTGTAGCCAATCTGAGGAGAGCCACATGGCAGATGCAGCCATCCACGGCCATGAAGACAATCGGGGGTTTTTCACCCGTTGGTTCATGTCCACCAACCATAAAGACATCGGTATTCTTTACCTTTTCGTAGCTGGCGCCGTTGGCTTCATCTCTGTCTGTTTCACCGTATATATGCGTTTGGAACTGATGCACCCTGGTGTGCAATACATGTGTCTCGAAGGCGCCCGCTTCATCGCTGATGCGGCAAACCCTTGTACGCCAAACGGTCACCTCTGGAACGTTATGATCACCTACCACGGTGTTTTGATGATGTTCTTTGTGGTTATCCCTGCCCTTTTCGGCGGCTTTGGTAACTACTTGATGCCGCTGCAGATTGGTGCGCCGGATATGGCGTTCCCACGGCTGAACAACCTGTCGTTCTGGATGTATGTTGCGGGTACCGCTCTTGGCGTCGCGTCGATGTTGACACCAGGTGGCAACGGTCAGCTTGGGTCTGGTGTGGGTTGGGTTCTTTATCCTCCGCTCTCCACATCCGAGGCTGGTATGTCGATGGACCTCGCGATCTTTGCGGTTCACCTTTCAGGTGCCTCGTCGATCTTGGGTGCGATCAACATGATCACAACCTTCCTGAACATGCGCGCACCAGGCATGACCTTGCACAAAGTGCCGCTATTTAGCTGGTCGATCTTTGTGACGGCTTGGTTGATCCTTCTGGCACTTCCCGTCCTTGCGGGCGCGATCACAATGCTTTTGACAGACCGTAACTTCGGCACAACCTTCTTCCAACCAGAAGGCGGCGGCGACCCGATCTTGTATCAGCACATCTTGTGGTTCTTTGGTCACCCTGAAGTTTACATCATCATTATCCCTGGCTTTGGTATCATCAGCCACATCATTGCAACATTCTCGCGCAAGCCGATCTTTGGTTACCTGCCAATGGTTTACGCGATGGTTGCGATTGGTGTTCTCGGCTTCGTTGTTTGGGCGCACCACATGTACACCGTTGGTATGTCCCTGACACAGCAGTCCTACTTCATGCTGGCCACCATGGTGATCGCGGTGCCGACTGGGGTTAAGATCTTCTCTTGGATCGCGACCATGTGGGGCGGCTCGGTTGAGTTTAAAGCGCCAATGCTTTGGGCGATGGGCTTCTTGTTCCTCTTCACCGTTGGTGGGGTTACGGGGATTGTTCTGTCACAGGCTGGTATCGACCGCGTTTACCATGACACCTACTACGTTGTGGCACACTTCCACTACGTGATGTCACTAGGTGCGGTGTTCTCGATCTTTGCGGGTATCTATTTCTACTTCCCTAAGTTCAGCGGCAGAATGTACCCTGAGTGGGCTGCAAAACTGCACTTCTACATGATGTTCATCGGTGCAAACCTGACATTCTTCCCACAGCACTTCTTGGGTCGTCAGGGCATGCCACGTCGTTACATCGACTACCCAGAAGCCTTTGCAACTTGGAACCTGGTGTCATCTTATGGTGCGTTCCTGTCCTTTGCCTCGTTCTTGTTCTTTATCGGCATCATGGTTTACTCCCTTGTTTGGGGTCGCCGCGTGACTGAGAACAACCCATGGAACGAATTTGCGGATACACTGGAGTGGACACTGCCATGCCCACCACCGGAGCACACATTCGAAACACTTCCAAAGCAGTCCGATTGGGACAAAGGCCACGCACATTAAGCGTTGCTGACATACGAAAAACAAAGGGCCTCGCAATTGCGGGGCCCTTTTTCGTTGGCATGAAGGGCGCGACGAAACTGCGCATTTGAATTGGCGAGCAAGGGCGTTAAATATCGCCTATGCCTTATGAATGGACCCCTCCTCCGCCACACCACAAACCCGAATGGGTTCTAGAGCTATGGCCGTATCGTTCTTTGCGTCGCAAAGACTTTGTCATCTTCTTTGGCGCGACGACCACACTTATTGCACTCCCGCTTCTGGCAGTTTTAGGCAGCGCAATCCTCTGGGGGATACTCCTGCCCTTCGTGTTGATGCTTTGGGCACTGTGGAAGGCGATTGATGTCAGTTACAAGCGTGGCGAAGTGCTGGAAAAGCTCGAGGCAGATACGCAAATTGTGAAACTGACGCAGCAAAACCCGAACGGGGATGTCCAGACGTGGGAGGCGAACCGGTATTGGGCGACTGCGCATCTGCATCCCAAGGGCGGACCCGTTGAGAATTACATCACATTGCGTGGGGGTGATCGGGAGGTCGAGATCGGGGCATTCTTGGATGCCACAGAACGGCTCGCGCTATTCGATGACCTGAAGCGCGCCTTGCGAGAGCAAAAATGAAACGGGTCACGACCCACACTCCACGTTTTGCGGTTCTTACGGCTGGGTAGGATGGGTTTTAACCCATCCTCGTTGATTTAGCCTAGGCGGCTTTTGACCATGGGGCCCGCTTTGGCAAAATCCATCTGGCCCGTAAACCTATCCTTGAGCACGGCCATGACTTTACCCATGTCACGGATGCTTTCGGCACCGACTTCGGCAATCGCTGCATCAACCGCTGCCACCGATTCGACTTCACTCAATTGGCGCGGCAGATAATCTTCGATGATCTTGATTTCAGAGAGCTCTTTCTCCGCCAATTCCAAACGGCCGCCCTCTTCATAAGCGCGCGCGCTTTCTTGGCGCTGTTTGACCATTTTTCCCAAAATCCCAAGGATTTCGGCATTGCCAACGCCGCCTTCTTCTGCGGTGCCACGGGCTGCAATGTCCCGATCTTTGATCGCGGCGTTAATCAGCCGAAGCGTCGAGAGCCGATCAGCCTCTTTCGCCTTCATTGCGGCTTTCATAGCCTCTGTGATCCGGTCGCGCATATCCATAAGATACCTCAAAAGTGTCATTCGTCGAAGGCGCAACATAGTGGGGTCAACGGGTTAAGACAACCGCTGCCGTCACGTCTGCGATCCCTTGTTTCACAGGCCACTTCTGGCCTTGACCCCCGCCCCTGCCCTGCGTAAACCCAGCACAATTTGGCGCATAAAGGGGATAGACGCGATGGCACGATCTGAACAGATGAAACCGACGGCCTGTCTTGCCCTAGCTGATGGCACTGTCTTTTATGGACATGGTTTTGGCGCCACGGGTGACGCGGTGGCCGAGCTTTGCTTCAACACCGCGATGACGGGCTATCAAGAGATCATGACGGACCCCTCTTATGCGGGCCAAATCGTGACCTTCACCTTCCCACATATTGGCAATACTGGTGTGACGCCCGAAGACGACGAAACAGCCGACCCTGTCGCCGCGGGCATGATCGTCAAATGGGACCCGACCATGTCGTCCAACTGGCGTGCAACCCAAGAGCTTTCGCCTTGGATGGCCTCACGCGGTCGCATCGGCATGGGTGGCGTTGATACGCGCCGCTTGACCCGCGCCATTCGCCAGCAAGGCTCGCCCCATGTTGCCCTTTCCCATGATCCAGAAGGTAACTTTGACATCGACGCGCTTGTGAAAAAAGCGCGTGGTTTTGCTGGCCTTGTCGGCCTTGATCTGGCAAAAGACGTCACCTGCGCACAGTCCTACCACTGGAACGAAATGCGTTGGGCTTGGCCCGACGGTTACGCACCACAAACCGACGCGAAGTTCAAAGTCGTCGCTGTGGATTACGGCGCAAAACGCAACATCCTGCGCTGCCTCGCGTCTGCGGGTTGCGACGTGACAGTCCTTCCGGCCTCGGCCACGGCAGAAGACGTGCTTGCGCTCAATCCCGATGGCGTTTTCCTGTCGAACGGTCCGGGCGATCCAGAGGCAACGGGCGCCTATGCCGTGCCAATGATCCAAGGGGTTTTGGCGAAATCCGACCTGCCCGTTTTTGGCATTTGCCTCGGCCATCAGATGCTCGCCCTCGCTCTTGGTGCCAAGACGATCAAGATGAACCACGGTCACCACGGCGCGAACCACCCTGTGAAAGACAACGACACAGGCAAGGTTGAAATCACCTCGATGAACCACGGTTTTGCCGTGGATAGTCAGACCCTGCCGGAAGGCGTTATTGAGACCCATGTCTCGCTGTTTGACGGCTCCAACTGCGGAATTCGCCTCGCGGATCGGCCCGTGTTCAGCGTGCAATACCACCCAGAAGCAAGCCCAGGCCCGCAGGATAGCTACTACCTGTTTGAACGCTTTGCGGCAGCAATGGCGGCAAACGCAGCATAAACCTTCGTTAACGGCATGTTAACCAAAACGGCGACATAGTTTCCCCAATAAGATGGGGACACTATGTCGGCTTTGCTGAGCATCCAAGACAATCATGATCTCGACGGATTAAGTTATTTGTCGTGGATATTGATCAACGACGGCGTCCTGACGCCCAAGATTGCGCATCAGGCTGAAGACACGGCTGCGCATTCGGGGTTAGACGTCGCCCACGTCCTTATTTCCACTTGCGCAATCTCGCCGCTCTCAATTGCAAAAGCATTTGCCAACCTTCACCAAACATTTTTGGTCAATTTGGACGAGATACCTCCTGACCGAAAGCTATTGCTTGAATTCGGCCCTGCTCGGGCAATTTCCTCAGGCATTCTCCCTTGGCGAAAGCAGGGAGGTTCGACGTTTTTTGTGACCGACAACCCCGAGAATTTCGCACATTGCGCGGATGAAATGGCGCGCAAATTCGGTACCATCAAAGTTGCGATTTCCACCCGTGACGACATCAATCAATCGGTCACAAGCCTTTGTGGCGCTCAATTGGCCGAACGCGCCGAAACCCGTGTCGCAGCGGACCAAAGTTGCCGAACTTGGGATTCTCGCAAGGCCATGATTGCGCTTTTTGGGTTTGTCATTGGTTTTGGCTTTCTGGCAATTTGGTCACCCGATACCACAATTGCGATTGTCTTCTTCTTGGCAACCTCAGTTTTGCTGATCAACACGGCCCTGAAATGCGCGGCAGCCATCGCCAGCAGAGACGTTCAGAACACACACGAAGCGCCCCCCGATGCGTCCCTTGCATTGCCTCGCATTAGCCTCCTTGTCCCGCTGTTCAAAGAAACCGAGATCGCGGGCCATTTGTTGAAAAGGCTTGGGGAGATCAACTACCCAAGAGAGCTGCTTGATGTGTGTCTCATTACCGAAAGCGATGATCTTCTCACGCAATCGACGCTCCAACGGGTTTCAATGCCGCCGTGGATCAGGCAGATCATTGTCCCTCAAGGCACATTGCGCACCAAGCCGCGGGCACTAAATTACGCTTTGGACTTCGCGCATGGGAGCATTATCGGCATTTATGACGCCGAAGATGCGCCTGCGCCCAATCAGCTGCGCATTGTAGCTGCCCATTTTGCGCACTGCGCGAGCGATGTTGCATGCGTGCAGGGGATTTTGGACTATTACAATGACACCAGAAACTGGCTAACACGCTGTTTTACCATCGAATATGCAACATGGTTTCGCATTGTTTTGCCCGGTCTGGAACGGCTGGGTCTGGTCGTCCCGCTGGGCGGCACGACACTGTTTTTCCGCCGCGACCTGCTTGAAAATCTCGGCGGCTGGGACGCGCATAATGTCACGGAAGACGCTGAGCTGGGTGTGAGATTGGCGCGAGCTGGCTACCGCACAGAATTGATCAACACAGTCACGCGAGAAGAGGCAAATGGGAGATTTTGGCCTTGGGTTAAACAGCGATCCCGCTGGCTCAAGGGATATGCCATCACCTATGCTGTGCACATGCGATCCCCGCGCAAGCTTTGGCAAGATCTGGGGCCAAAGCGCTTTTTCGGCGTGCAATTGCTTTTCGCAGGCACTTTATCGCAATTTGTACTCGCCCCCGCGCTCTGGTCGTTTTGGCTCATCCCCTTTGGCTATGACCACCCATTTCTTGAGATCATGTCGGTTGAACAATTCTGGACCCTGGCAGGGATATTTTTCGCGTCAGAAGTTGTGAACTTGATTATCGCAGCGACTGCACTCCGCAAGGCGCAAAAAACGTGGCTGATCAAATGGTTGATCACGCTGCAATTCTATTTTCCGCTTGCCGCTATCGCCGCCTACAAAGGGCTGATCGAACTTGCGTGGAAGCCATTCTATTGGGAAAAGACTGCACATGGGGTCCTACCTCCCAATGAGCCTACTCCCCCGCTTCAACCGCCTTTGCGTCGAGCTTCAGACGCGTAATGTAGGCCTTGGAAATATGGTCGCGAAGGGACTGATATGCAGCATCGCCGTCCCCTGCCTCAATTGCTTCAACAATGCGCGCGTGTTCCGCCAAAGTATCGGCCACACGGCCTTTCACCGCCAAAGACGTTGTCGCCAAAAGCGCCATTGAGCGATACACCAAATCAAGTTGCTGGATCAGGAACCGGTTGTGCGAAGCAAGGTGGATTTGCTTGTGGAAACGGCGGTTTGCACGGCTGAGCGCCTCGGGATTACCACCCAGATTATGATCGGCATCAAGCATATCCCGCAGCACGCCTACTTCCTCGGGCGTTGCGTGACGTGCGGCCAGACGCGCGGCCAAGCCCTCAAGCTCACCGCGCACGACGTAGAGTTCCGACAATTGCGTATGGTCGAGCGAGGCCACGATTAACGACCGCCCGTCGCGCGTCAAAAGATTTTGGGTCTCAAGCCGTTGTAATGCCTCACGAATAGGTGTGCGCGACACGCCAAAACGTTCCGCCAATTCGCTCTCAACCAAGCGGTCTCCGGGCGTATAGATGTGGCTATCAATCGCCTCCAAAATCAGGGCGTAGGCGTCTTTTTGCGGGCTGCGGGTCTCGGACATGAATTCGGCCTTTCAAGTTACGGCACTCTAGTCCGCCGATCGCCCCACGAGCAAGACAAACCCGCCTTGATGTCGCAGCATTGCAATCCCTCTTTCCCAAAACCGCCTGACGGCCTATGTCATTGGGTATGAAGAGAATTGAGACAGATATCGTAATTTCAGGCGGCGGTGTCGCCGGCTTGTCCGCCGCGGCCGCTTTTGGAACGGCAGGCTTTGACGTGGTGATCGTTGATCCCACGCCACCTGTGACGTTGGCGGATGACAAAGATGCGGACTTGCGCACCACGGCTTTCTTGCAACCCGCTCAAGCTTTCCTTGATCGCGCGGGCATTTGGCCCAAGCTTCGCACCCACGCCGCACCATTGCAGATCATGCGCATTGTTGACGCCAGCGGCGAAGATGGTGCCATTCGCACCACTGCCGATTTTGATGCTGCTGATGTCTCTGACATGCCCTTCGGGTGGAACCTCCCCAACTGGCTTTTGCGCCGCGAAATGGTGGCACGACTTGCTGAACTTCCCAACGTGACGTTCAAAACGGGCGTCGGCTTTGCCGATATGGTTGCTCGCACGTCCTATGCGCTTGTGCGGCTCACCGACGATACTCAAATCCGCTGCAAGCTTGTGATTGGTGCCGACGGGCGCGGGTCGCCTGTGCGTTTGGCAGCGGGGATCGACGTAAAAACAACGCGTTACGGGCAGAAAGCGATCACCTTTGCCGTCACCCATGACGCGCCCCACGGCAATGTCTCGACCGAAGTTCACCGCGCAGGTGGCCCGTTCACGCTCGTCCCGTTACCCGATCATGACGGCAAGCCTTGCTCGGCCGTGGTTTGGATGGACAGCGGCGCTGCGGTGGCGGATCACATGACGCTTTGCGATGTGGACTTCGGCATCGCCGCAACGATCCGCTCCGCTGGAGTGCTGGGTGATCTCACGCTCGTCACGCGGCGCGGCGTGTGGCCAATTATCAGCCAAGTCGCCCAAACCATGACCGCCTCGCGCACCGCATTGGTAGCAGAGGCCGCCCATGTAATGCCACCCATCGGGGCGCAGGGCCTCAATATGTCGCTAAGCGATCTCGACGCACTTTTGGAACTCGCTGTTCAAAACCGCGCTGATCTTGGCGGGCAAAAGATGCTCGACGCGTTTCAGAAATCCCGCCACGGCGATGTGAAACTGCGCGTGACAGGCATAGACGCCCTGAACCGCGCCTCAATTGCGGGTAATCCAATAATCCAAGATATGCGCGCTGCGGGGATCAAGGCACTCTACGGAGCCGCCCCGATCCGCCGCAAATTGATGCAATTGGGTCTTGGAGCCAGATCTTAAAGAACCGCCTCCAAAACAGGGGTCAGCCGCGCAACGGTGCCGTCCACGTCATAGAGCTTATCAAGCCCAAAGAGACCCAAACGGAATGTGCGGAAATCAGCGGGCTCGTCGCATTGTAGAGGCACACCAGCAGCAATCTGCATGCCTTTCGCAGCAAACGCCGATCCATTTTGCACAGCAGGATCGTCGGTGTAACTGACCACAACACCCGGCGCTTTGAAGCCTTCAGCGGCGACAGACTTGATGCCCTTACCTTCCAGATAGCTGCGCACTTTACGGCCCAAATCCCATTGCGCGGCTTTCAATTTCTCGAAACCATGGTCCTTGGTCTCCGACATCGTATCACGGAACGAGCGTAAGGCATCGGTCGGCATCGTCAGGTGATAGGCATGCCCACCACTCTCGTAGGCCACCATAATTGCGCGCCATTTCCTGAGGTCCATTGCGAAACTGTCGGAGGTGGTTTCTTCCAACCGCGCCGCTGCGCGCTCTGACATCATCACAAGGCCCGCAGACGGCGTCGCCGACCAGCCCTTTTGCGGGGCGGAGATCAACACATCCACGCCCGTGGCCTTCATATCGACCCAGATGCACCCGCTTGCGATGCAGTCCAGCACCAACAATGCGCCCACTTCATGGGCCGCATCGGCCATCGCTTTGAGGTAGTCATCAGGCAAGATCAATCCGGCGCTTGTCTCGACATGAGGAGCAAAAACCACGTCAGGTTTCGCCTCGCGAATGGCGGCCACGACCTCTTCAATCGGGGCGGGTGCGAACGGCGCGCGGGTGTCGTTGCCTGCTTGGCGGGCCTTCAGAACAGTCGTTTTGGCGGCAAAATTGCCCGCCTCAAAAATCTGCGTCCATCGGTAGGAAAACCAGCCGTTGCGCACGATCAAGGCATGAGCGCCGCCGCCGAACTGACGCGCAACCGCCTCCATCGCGAATGTGCCTCCACCGGGTACAAGCGCCACTGCGTCGGCATTATAAACCTCGCCCAGCATTGATGAGATATCGTTCATAACCCCTTGAAAGGATTTAGACATATGGTTGAGCGAGCGGTCCGTGAACACCACGGAAAATTCCATCAGGCCATCGGGATCAACTGGGGTTTTAGCGGTCATGTTCGTCTCCAATTTTGAGCTGTGACCAACATGCCCCGACATTGCCACGATAGCAAAGTCTATCTTGGTATACCGTTCAAATCGGACCCGGCCGTCGCTCTTCACTCAGCAAAACGTTGGCCTCGACATTCCCCACCCCCGGTAAGGTCATCACCCGCCGCCGCAATACACGCTCGAAATCGGCGAGGTCACGCGCCACGACCCGCAGACGATAATCATAGAGCCCCAAAACATGCTCAACCGTTTGCACCTCGGGGATTGCACTCACGGCGCGCTCGAAATCCTCAAGGCTGACGCGCCCTTTTGTGGCAAGCTTCACGCCAAGGAACACAGTCACGCCAAATCCTACCATTTCCGCGTCCAACAAAAGCGCACGCCCTTTAATGATGCCTGCATCCTCCAGGCGCTTGATCCGTCGCCACATCGCAGGTTGGCTAAGGCCAAACTTGCGACCCAATTGGCTGGCGGGCTGGCTGGCATCAACGTAAAGAGCGCGCAGAATATCGCGGTCGAGATCGTCCAAACTCATAGCGGCAGCACCCTATTCGATTTGATCTCGGCCACCGTCATCAACGCCTCGATATCAGCGATATGCGGCAAGGTCAGAACCTGCTCGCGGTAGATTTGCTGATAGTGAGGCAAGTCACGTGCCACCAAGGATAGCCGCACATCAACTCGGCCTAGAAACGTCTGGATTTCCAAGACCTCGGGGACCAGTCGGGCCGCGATCAGAAAATCATCAAAAGCCCGCGAGACGGTCTTATCAAGCGTGACCCGCAACGACACTTGCACCGCATAGCCCAACGCGGCCCAATCGATCACCACCACTTGGCCCTGCAAGATGCCATCGGCAGCGAGCTTATCCAGACGCCGCGTGACCTTGCCCGTAGTCAGGCCTGTCAGGCCCGCCAAGTCAGGCGCGGTCAGGGTCGGATCAATCTGCAAATGGCGTAAAATCGCGCGGGCGTCACTATCAAGCATAATAATTTCGATAAAGACCATTTTTGCGCATGACAAGTTTATTCCTTATAAAAATATGTATCTTTATAACCTCCCCAACCAGTAAACCGCCCGTTATAACGTCGCCAGAAACCAACTCAAAGGAATGCCACTATGCGCGTTTATTATGATCGTGATTGCGACGTTAACCTCATCAAAGACAAAAAAGTCGCCATCCTCGGCTATGGCTCCCAAGGCCACGCCCACGCGCTGAACCTGCGCGATTCCGGTGCGAAGAACCTTGTAGTTGCCCTGCGCGAAGGCTCCCCTTCCGCGAAGAAAGCCGAAGGCGAAGGCCTGAAAGTTATGGGCATTTCCGAAGCTGCGGCTTGGTGCGATGTGATCATGTTCACAATGCCCGACGAGCTTCAGGCAGAGACATACAACAAATACGTCAAAGACCACATCAAGCCGGGCTCCGCGATTGCTTTCGCTCACGGCCTGAACGTCCACTTCGGCCTGATCGAGCCAAAAGACGGCATCGACGTGATCATGATGGCGCCAAAAGGCCCAGGCCACACAGTGCGCGGCGAATTCACCAAGGGCGGCGGCGTGCCTTGCTTGGTTGCGGTTCACACAGATGCGACTGGCAAAGCGATGGAAATCGGTCTGTCCTACTGCTCCGGCATCGGTGGCGGTCGCTCCGGCATCATCGAAACAAACTTCCGTCAGGAATGCGAAACCGACCTCTTTGGTGAGCAGGCTGTTCTTTGCGGCGGTATCGTCGAGCTGATCCGCATGGGCTTTGAAACTCTTGTTGAAGCTGGCTACGAGCCTGAAATGGCGTATTTCGAGTGCTTGCACGAGACAAAACTGATCGTTGACCTGATCTATGAAGGCGGCATCGCCAACATGGATTACTCGATCTCCAACACAGCAGAATACGGCCAGTATGTTTCCGGCCCACGCATCCTGCCATACGTCGAGACAAAGGCCCGTATGAAAGCCGTTTTGGACGACATCCAGTCTGGCAAATTCGTGCGTGACTTCATGCTGGAAAACGCTGTTGGTCAGCCAACACTCAAAGCGTCCCGTCGTGCAAATGACGAGCACCAGATCGAATTGGTCGGCGGCAAGCTGCGCGACATGATGCCGTGGATCTCCGCTGGCAAAATGGTCGACAAAGCCAAGAACTAAGCGCATTTACGTAAGATGGGTTTTAACCCATCTGGCGGGGCGTCCCTCTTGGGGCGCCCTTTTCACTTCCAAATTGGCGGAACACGCGATGCAAACCCCGACCCTGCAAAACTGGCTTTCGATCCTTGCCCTTGGCTTGATCTGGGGCGGCACTTTTATGGTCGTCTCCATCGCCCTGCGTGGTTACGGCCCGCTCACCGTCGCCTGCGCGCGCACAACACTGGGTGCCATCGCGCTTCTTACACTCATGCGAGTCATGAAGCGGCCCCTGCCCGTGTTTGACGCCCGCATGCTCAAATATCTCGGTGTGATCGGCATTCTGAATACGGCCGTCCCTTTCGCGCTGCTAAGCTGGGGCCAGCAGTATGTGCCCTCCGCTTTCGCAGGGATCTCGATGGCCGCCTTGCCGCTTTTCGTGCTGCCACTCGCGCATATTTTCACCGACGAAAAGCTCAGCAACCGCAGTCTTCTCGGCGTTAGCCTCGGTTTCACAGGCGCTGTTGTCCTCATCGGCCCTTCGGTGTTGAAAATCGGCACCGGCATGGCCCCATTAGGTCAGATCGCCTGTATCATGGCGACAATCTCCTATGCGATATCAAGCATCATGACCCGCCGCTGCCCGCCGATCGACTCGATTACAATGGCGGCTCTTCTTTTACTCGTCGGTGCCATGGCCCTGATCCCTGCGATGCTGATATTTGAAGGCGTGCCGCATGTCGCAGACCGCACAGCGACCGTGGCGATCATCTTTCTCGGCTTCGTGCCAACCGCCTTCGCAGCGCTGTTGCGCGTTATAACAATCCGCAGCGCGGGCGCTGTCTTTATGACCCTCGTAAACTACCAAGTGCCTGTTTGGTCAATGATTTTTGGCACATTTGTGCTGTCAGAGGTGCTGCCGATACGCTTCTTTGCGGCCCTCGCCCTCATCATGATCGGCCTGATGATC